>ULRD01021520.1_pt1 | contig 26392 bp, 22 predicted proteins | sample 1955181 | NCBI WGS metagenome assembly ULRD01 (sample SAMEA4835675, study PRJEB28245) | human gut metagenome | biome: gut microbiome; material: fecal sample | place: Denmark | collected 2008
ATCAAAGATACTGTTTCAGCAGTAAAAGAAAAAATAGTAAGTGGTACGGCCTTACTATTTTAGACAATTCCAGTTTGCAGAATAAAAAATCCCCTCCCGGCCATCATGGTCGAGAGGGTTTCGTGCGTCTACGGGATTACCCTTCAATATCAATTTTCAGTCCGGACTTGAGCTCCACAGTGAAGTGGTCCTCCCAGACGACGATTCGCTCGAGCCAGCGCTTTACCAGGGCCTCGTCGAAGGCGTCCAGGTGTGCGGGATGCTGCTTGATGAAATCCTGCAGTTCATTGATGCGGGCAATCTGCGCGTCTCTGGCAGCGGTGTCAACGGTGCATTTTTCACGCTGTTCGCGGAGTTTGAAAATCTGGTCAGCAATTTCATCGTAGGCTTCTTTGTTGTTAGCTTTTTTGAGAAGCTCTTTTTGAAGTTCCATCAGCTGCTCGTCAATGCCATCAGCGGTGCTCTTTTGAGCTTCTCTGATGACTTTAGCAATGTTCTGCTGTAACTGTGCCTGATAGGTCGACTTATCTCCAAGGAGCGTGTTTATTGCCTGAACGACCACATTTTCTAATACCGTTTCATTGACGGTTCTTGCATGGCATTCTTCACCGGTAGGTTCCAGCCTGCTAAGGCAGCGCCAGACGATGGATTTGCAGCCACGGTTGTTCCAGTGGATTCTGCGGAACATTTCACCACACTCACCGCAAATAACAATCTGAGCGAAGCAGTGGTTGCAGCTGTAACTGCGCTTTTTACCGTTGGCACTGGTCTTGACTACTCGCCTGCGTACCAATTCTTCCTGCACTCGTAAGAAGATATCTTTTGGAATAATGGCTTCATGGTTTACTTCAACATAATACTGGTCGTAATACGCTTAGGGAACTCTCTCTCTGCCAATTAAAAGATGCCGATACCCCAGAAAAACACCGAAATTGCGTTATCTCTTTTTGAGAGAGGCAACTTTTTGCTTGTGTTTTGGCATTTACCAACCTCGATGTGTTCAATAAAGTCGGCTAACACCTGAGGAGTGAGTTCCATAACGGCATCATATTTTTTGATTGCTTGCATAAACAGTTTCACCTTGTTGCTTGACTCGTTTTTCTCGTTCAGCTTTTTGATGAGTTCGGCAATCAAAGTGTTAAGCTGTTCCTTTTCTTCATCGTAAGTCTTTTTCAGACTCGCAAATAATGAACCATCTATTTCACCTCTGACTTTTGCTTCAAACAAGCCTTGAATGTACTTGTCGATTTCTCTGATACGAAGCTGTGACTTTTCAAGTTCAGCTGAAATAACTGCTCGGCTGTCATTAGACTTATTTTCGATATGCTTCTGAATGGTCTTGTAGAATTCATTTGGATTAGACTTCGCCTTGTTGATTATCCTCTGAATTGCTTTCAAGACTTCATCTTCAAGATATTTCTCTGGAACACCGTGAAAGTAACATCCTTTGCTTTTCCTGTAGGTCGTACATTCATAGCAATAGAGAATATCCTCACGTTTCGTTCCACATTGTCTGCCGTGCATCCTTGCGTGACAATCCATACAGTACAGATAATCACCAAAAAGATACTTGTGTGGTCTTGACGGGCGACGTATCGTCTTTTCACGTCTGTCCTGTGCCATTTGGAAAAGTTCACGGCTTATGATTGCAGGGTGTGTATCAGGGAAGATTTTGATTTTGTCACTTCCGTTGTAGATTACAGTCTTGTTCTTGTAGGAAGTTATCTGTGTGCGGAAATTGACCGTATCCCCGACATATTCCTGACGTTTGAGAATGGAAGTGACAGTAGCACTGCACCATGAGTAAATATTCTCAGCATTGACAGGAATCCCTTTTTTCATTTTCCTGTAATACTGTATACCGATTCGTTTTTCATCTTGCAGTTGTAATGCAATCTGTTTTGTTCCCATTGCATGATGCACATACAAGTCAAAAATTTCCCTGACAACTTCCGCAGCTTCCTCATCAATCAGCCAAGTTTGTTTGTTCTCAGGCGTATTGTAATACCCATACGGCAGTTTTGATGTGATATGCTGACCGCTGTTTCCTTTTTGACGTACCATTGCACGCACTTTTTTGCTGATGTCACGGCTGTACCATTCGTTCATCAGGTTGTGAATTGGCAGTAAATCGTTCATGCCTTTGGCAGAATCCACGTTATCGCTTATCGCAATAAATCGGATATTGTGCTTTGGGAACTCAATTTCTACATACTGACCAACCATAAGATAATTTCTGCCGAGTCGGCTCATATCCTTGACGATTACTGCTCCAACCAAACCGTTTCTGATGTCATTCATCATACGCTTAAAGTCCGGTCTATTGAAATTTGTACCTGTATAACCATCATCAGCGTAGTAAGAAAGGTTTGTAAAACCATTAGATTCAGCATAATTCTTCAAGAGTGCTTTCTGATGTTCAATACTTCCGCTTTCTGCGTCGATTCCGTCATCGAAAGAAAATCTGGCATATAAAGCAGTAATTTTACCTGTCTGCATAAGTTTTCCTCCTTGCCGACAGGCTTAAAATTGCTACTTCTATTTTAGCGCAGATCTGAAATAAACGCAACCGCAAAAAAGAAACTGTCGCCGAATCGTCGCCGTTTTTAACCATATTGCAGCAATCAAAATACTATGCGTTCTTCATATTCAGTTTTCAAGTTGCCGTAACTCATCGAAGCATATCGAACGAAGAATTTTCAAAGCCTTATGGAGCTTTTTTGACATTGCTTGTCTTGATATTCCGCAGTTCACAGCATATGCTTTGATTGTTTTGTAGTTTCCGTAATAGAAACCGATTATGACTTCAAATTTGTCCTTATGCAGATTTTTAAGTTTCAGAAGTGCCTGTTGCAGAGCAATCAACTGAATATCTTCTTGCTCAGGCGGAATATACATATTATCATAATAAACAGTAGTCATTCTTCTTTCCCGCTTGTTGATGTACTCCTGATGATAGAACAGTTTTCTGATTTCATCATCAACTGCATACAGAGTATTGAGGTCAGTGTATGGTCTGTCTATGTCATCATCTCCGAATCTACAGACAGGCTATTCAATTTGCTGTAATCATCATAACACAAATACTTTGAAAAAGCAAATCGGCACTTTTTTCAAGTTCCCAAATAATCATTGATTTTTTATTTGTGGAACTGCATTGTAAACAAAAACTGCACCTAAACATCTCCGTTCAGGTGCAGTAAATATCACATTTCATTTTTATCTTATCATAAAAATCATTGAAAGTCATACCTAAGAAACGCTTTGAAAACCAATAGACATTTGACGTTTCAGGATAGCCGAGCAAAGGGCAAATTTCTTTTATCGTAAGTCCCTTTTCAATTGCATCAATAAGAATTTCCTTGCGGACTTCTACGATGATATTCTGAAAATTCGTGTGTTCTTCTGCAAGTCCGGATATCATACTGCTTTTTTTCGTGCCTAATTCCAATGCCATGTTTGCTCTGTCACATCGTCTTTCAAGCAATAATCGAGGGGCAGCTTCCTTGATACGCACCGAAAACGGCTTGAATCTGACATCAATCAGATTTGAAATATTGCCAAGTTCGTACACATAAATATCAATGATACACTTTCCGTAATTTTTTTCACGCTGTCCCATTGGTTTGTCAATAACGATTTTTTCAATCAAAGTGTCAACCATTTCCTGCGTCAGCACATCAAAATCAGATTCCGAATAATTTGAAATTTGGTCAAGCATTTTTACTGCTGACATATTTTCTTTGTTTAACGTTGACCTTTTTGCTGTCACCTCTGAAAGATATTGGAGTAATTCTTCTTTTTTAAGGCTTAACGTTTCTGATTCGCTTTTGAATTGCAAATCAGATATTTCACCATGAAATTTCTGTTCATAGATTTGTTTCATGAGCTTATTCATCTCATTTAGCCGTTTTTCAGTCACGTTCACTTGTTCCTCAATTTCAGCAATATCATCAAATCCAAGTTTTGAAATTATGGTGTTTTTATCTGATTTTACGGTGGTATACAGTCTGTGAAGATAATCAAGTACAACTCTTCTCAAATCGTTTTCTGTGATGTAATTGGATATGCAGCTGTTATAAACTTGATACGTTCTGCACTGAAAATAAATACTTCCTTTTTCACTGCCACGATACATTTTTCCGCCGCACATGGCACAAAAGAGCTTATTTCTGAAAAACGTATCGTTTTTTCTTTCATTAGATGTTGAAAATGCATTCTGTGATATATTTTTTAGTTTTTCTCTTGCCCTTTCAAAATCTTCACGGCTGATAATAGCAGGATGCTGATTCTCAAAAATCATCCAGTTTTCTTTTGGAATGGATAATCGCTTTTTTATTTTGTAAGAAATCTGTTTTGTCTTAAAATTGACCGTATCACCACAATATTCTTGAAATCCGAGCAGCCGTCTTACAATCTGAAAACACCAATCATAGGAAGTATTGACGGTTGTGTATTTGTACCCCATGTACGGACTTGGTGTGGGAATTTTATTCGTTCTCAGATATTTTGCAATGGAATTGATGGACATATCCTGATTCAGAAACATATCGAAAATCAATCGTACAATTTCAGCTGATTTTTCATCAATTGCCCATCGGGTATAATCATTGTCAATCAGCTTGTAACCGTAAAGCGGACGTGATTTCAGTTTTACTCCGTTCATTCCGAGCGTGTGTTTTGCATAAGTGACTTTTTTGGAAATATCGGCTGCATACATTTCTGCAAATATACTTTCAAAAGCAAACAAGTCATTTTCGCTACTATAAGAATCGTAGTTATCCGTTATGCCGATTACCCTGACATGATACTGCGGCAGAACGAGTTCCACATACTGTCCTACAAGGACATAATTTCTTCCGAATCGGCTCATATCTTTCACAAGAACTGTTTCAATGATACCATTTTCAACATCTTCCATCATTCTCTGAAAGTCGGGTCTGTTGAAATTAGTCCCTGTATATCCGTCATCGACGTAGCAGCGAAGATTCGTAAACCCGTTATTTTCCGCATATTCTTTATCGTCGCACTTGTTACCAAAGTGCAGCAACTTAAATCAATCCAATATCAACGAAGTGAACAAGCGCCCTGATTTCCGTTGTCGGCTTACCGTGAACATTGGTTATTTCAACTTCCTGAATCGTTACCTTTTCAACAAGCTGTTCTAAAATGTATCTGTTATCTTTAGTGATTTCTGTATCTGCAAATGTTCCAGCTTTGGTTAAAAATCGGGGTACGCTCTTTTTCTGATCATCGAAGCTGTCAAGCAAAATAAGAAGATTGCCATATTCGTTTCGGAGTGATTCTGATTCAGCGTTCAAGCTTACCGTTATATTTGTAAAGGTTTCCTGTGAAATTTCGTGTAGAAGTTTCTGTTCAAAAAGAGCCTGCTCTGTTTTATTGATCGTATCAAGTCTTTCTGTGATTGCCTTAACCCGCTCATTAGCTTCATGAGATTTGGTTTCATTACGCTGACAAATCCACCTTACAAGAGTACGTCTGCACTCATTTTTATCCAGTCTGTACATATCGAAGATTCTGCGTACTGCGTGAAGAACAGAATCAATCATTTCCGCTTCCTGTATGTAATGAGAGGTACAACCTTTCTTTTTACGATAGCTGTCACAAATATAAACATAACAGTTTCCGCTTGCATATTTACGAAAGTTCAGGTACATTTTCTTGCCGCATTCGTTACAGAACACCATATCATCAAGCAGATGTTTTTCTCTGGTTTGAATTACACGCTTGGTAGACTTACGGCGTTTCTTTGCTTTTTCATATTCCTCACGAGATATGATTGCTTCCTGTGTATCACGGATAATTGTAAAACTTTCCTCATCACGATAGCGAACTTGTTTATCCTTAAAGCTTGTATGATATGTCTTGAAATTCACCGTATCACCAACATACTCTTGACGTTTCAGAATAGCAGTTACACTGCTGCCTGTCCAATGATATGGGTTATTTTCCGTTCTTGAACCTTTCACAACACGGTTACGATAATGGGATGGTGCAGGATATTTTGCTTTCTCAAGTGTACGGGCAATCTCTGATACCTGCATACCGTCATTGTAGTGTTTGAAAACAAGTCTTACAACTTCTGCGGCAGGCTCATCAATTACCCATTTATGCTTATCGTCAGGGTCAAGTTTGTAGCCGTATGTAGGAGTTGAGGCTATATGTCTGCCGCTGTTGCTCCTTGCTTGTAGTGAAAGTTTCTGTTTATCAGAAATATCTTTTGCATAATATTCGTTCATGATGTTTTTGAACTGCGTTACTAAGCTATCAAGGTCACTGGATTCCGGACCATCATGCACGGAGATAAACTCTACACCGAAGCGAGGGAAAATTACTCCGATATACTGACCGACTTCAATCGTATTTCGTCCAAGACGTGACAGGTCTTTCACAATAAATCGCCCGACACGTCTGTGCTGAATAAGGGCAAATGCTTCCTGAAAGCCGGGTCTGTTAAAGTTAGTACCCGTATATCCGTCATCGGTTACGATTTTGATATTGTAATAGCCTTTGTCGGCTGCATACTGTTTCAGCAGTGCAACCTGATTCTCGATACTCTCGCCGTCCTTGCCGTCCTCACTGGAACGTCGGGCATATAGTATGTCTAACTTGTCTGTAAAATCCATGTTCAGAACTCCTTTCTGAATCATGAATACCGGTATTCGCAATTAGATTTGAACGTTCAGTTTTCTTGCATAAATTTATGATAAAGTCATTGTAGCATAAACAAAATCAAAAAAACCTGTAGATGAATGTGAAAAAGGCTTATAATTGTAAACATTATATGAACATTTTAGCTTTTGACGATTTTTTGGTTGCGTTTCAGCTGATTTTTTACGTTATATATGAGGGGAAAAATTCACAAAAAGAGCCTACGGCTGACACAGTTGATTGGGAGTAGCAAGCAACGATGATGTGGCACGAACGGTCAAAAAATGATCGTCTGCCAATCATCAGCTTGTTAGGGAAGTTTCCCTAAGACCCTCTGAAAAAAGCACCTGACGGTGCAAAAATTAACCAACGATAAGGAGTAAGACAGCAGAATGAAAAGAGAAAAAGTCGATAAGCGTTATGTAATCAGGCTGACGGAATCAGAAGCTAATATGCTTGAAAAGCGTTTTGATTTGTCAGGAATGACTTCTATTAGTGCATATCTCCGTCAGCAAGTGGTGAATGGAATTTACCTTGAATACGACCACGAGGAACTGAAAAAAATACGGCAGTCAGTTATGAGTGTTGCAAACAATGTAAATCAGATTACTCACAGAGTAAACTCCACAAGCCGTATTTACAAACAGGAACTGTTTGAATTGCAGGAGGGAGTGGCGATGCTGTGGCAACAACTTCAATCCATCCAATCCGAGTTACAGAAGCTAAATCCGTCCAATATATAACCAATCCCGAAAAAGCGGAGCGTGTAACTTGTTACGGTTGCAGAGGTTCAGCTGAGGATATTTCAAATCAGTTCGATATGCTCAGAGCATACGGAAAAAACACGGGAAGTGTTCTAAGCTATCACATTATTCAAAGTTTTTCACCGAATGAAGCTACAGCAGAACAGTTGCATCAGGCAGGACTTATGCTCTGCGATAAACTCTTTCAGAGCAAATATAAATATGTTCTTGCAACGCATTCAGATACTAAACATATCCACAATCACATTATTTTTTGCAAGACCAATATGGAGAATTACAAAGCGTTTGGTACGCTTATGGATACGAAACGCAATCCTGCATGGAAGAAAATCCGTCAGCTTTCTGACGAGGTGTGCAAGGAAATGGGACTGTCTGTTGTGGAGTATGGAGAAATCGGCAAGGGTGTTTCGCACTATGAATGGTCGAAACAGCAACAAGGTACATCATGGAAAGCACAACTCCGTTATGAACTTGATTGCATTATTCAGCGATGTGATACGTTTGAGGACTTCTTTGAGAAATGCAGATTAAACGGAATAGAGGTTGTTTACAATCCGGATAAACTTGTTTCTTTAAAGTTCCGTATGCAAGGACAGCAGCGGTATGCAAGAGCTAAAACACTCGGCTATTACTATCTGCCTGAGAATATTCAGCGTAGAATCAAACAGTTCTCATCACACAGAAAGATGATAATTGACAAGTCAAGATTTGAATCTAAAGGTTTGCAGTATTGGGCAGACATTCAGAATATGAAGAACGTTGCACAGATGATAAATATGCTTGAAAGTTACAATGTTCACAGCACATCGGAACTGAAAGGGACTGCTATGACAGTTATAGCTCGGCGTGGAATGATTACCCAAAGCATTGAAAATCTTGACGATAAAATAAACGATTTGTCCGAACAGATTGAACTTGTGCGGCAGTTTCAGCGTTCAAAGCCTTATCACGAAAAGTACAAATCTTTGTCAGGACGAAAGCAGAAAGACTATGCAAAAAATAACGCTCCCGTACTTGATGAGTACAAGAGCGTTGGAAGTCAATTAAAATCGTTATATCCTGACGGCAAATTTCCGTCAGAAACTTTGCTTGACTGTCAAAGGCAAACGTTGTATGAGAAACGTGAAAAACTCTATGAGGAATATCGCTATCTCAAAAAAGAGTATGCTGATTTGGAAAAGGCAAGCCGAACGATTGACGATTACCTTGTAAGTTTGCGTGATGAGCCTGAACATAAAAGGAAAAAGGGAGAGTTAGAATGACGTGTTTTTCCGAAATACAGAAAGCATCTCTTTTACAGTCAATACATTTCTGTAATCGTCAATAAACGCATCTTCTTTATAGTCTTTAATTTGCTCATAGTGAATAGGCTTTTCTGATTCGTACTTCGGATAAATTTCATTAAACAAATTTTGATGACTCGTAACGAAATCTTGAAAATCATTTTGTTCTTCTTCTGTATCGAAAAATAAAACAAAATCACAAAAAGACTCATATTGATAGTTTTCACACGGTGGCTCAGTACGCAGAAAGAATGTATTTAGCTTATATCTATGTGAAGTTTTCACATAAAAGCTATAGCTAATAAGATTTCTATGATATTTATCGAAAGAAAAAATAGCACGATTAGGTGCAATAACAAAACATCTTCCTCCATCTAACCCAATACCTTGAAATTGTTCTAATGGTGTTTGATGATACTTTAACGTTACCAAATACCAATGAGGTCTGCTATCCATTTGACTGAAAAGATAGTATTCATATCCTGTTCTGGACTCGTCACTTTCATTTGTAATAGTAAACTCAGGAGCAAATTTGTAATATTTGCTCATATCATATTCTATTGGTGAGGCAACCCAATCTCGATAGTCATCGATGTAATGATAGAATTTCTGTATAGGAGTTTCGTCAAGGTGAAATCTCTTTTTCCATAAATATTCTATTTTATCAATATCAGCCGAATTGGTTTTAGGCGTATTTGTATCCATTATCCTCGTATATATTTGATTAGCAAAAACACCTTCAAATTTTTCAGTAAGATAAAATGGTGTGTTTGTAGAATTCTTTACAACTATCACGTCAATAATATATTTTTTTACTTCCAATTCCTGAACATACACTGTTGGTCTGATTCCACCAGCAAACTTTTTATCTTTAAGGAAGTCCACAATATTTTGAGTATTTTTTCTATTGCAGTCATCTGAAACATCATTAAAGTTATAGTCATTATCTTCATCTACACCAATGATAATATATGCATCTCTGTTTACAAGATTATTAGCCATGCAAATTATATCGTGCAACAAATCGGCTTTTTTCTCGTGCCATTCTTTTTTAAAATCCCAATAAGCACCTTCCTGTTTCAAATGTACAAGCCCTAAAATCTCATTAAGTAAATTATTATCTGTCACATTAATCACCATATTCGTTCTCATAGTTCTTTTCAATGTATTCTTCAACAGCTTTAATGAACATCTGATTCATACTCATTCCCATTTCAGAAGCGACAGCTTTAAGCTTTTCACGCTGACCTTTCGGAACACGGATTTTAATATCATCAAGGTGTTCCTTAACATATTTGGCAGTAATAGCTTTGCGTTTCTCGTTGTAGTACATAGAATCAATCCTTTCGTATTGTACCCATTATTTTGATTATACCCTCACAGGAGCTTTTTGTCAACTATCTTTGTAAAAGTTATCCGGATTATTTCAGATATCTTTGTGCGCATTGCGGCTTGTAAAAACAAGCTTAAAGATATATAATAGTATTGTACCCAATACTTAAAACAAGGAGATGTTTGAAAATGATAAGAAAAACCGTACCTATTGCAGTAAGCATGGCTCTGATTGGCTCGGCAAGTCTGACAGTCTATGCAGATGATATGCTCGACAAGGACTACATCGTCAGCGAAATTTGGTCTGACTGGTGGCACGGCAAGGGAGATGATGGACTTGTCTTTCCCGAAGCAAGCTACAAGCACTATATTCTGACTGAGTGGGTCAATGATAACTACGGCGATGATGATTATGATTGGAGCAAAATCGGTCAGCTGAACTACAATTTCAAAGATTACTATGATGATCTCACAAGCAATTGGAACTTCAATGATGACCGTGACGGAAATTGGACGATTTCCACCGATGAAACCATTTATCATTTCAATTTTCAGGACGGTAAATGGCTTATGAGCGATGATAACGGCGATGTAGTTGACAGTTTTATGCCGTTCAGCACTTTGGAAGAAGATATGTCAGAGGAAAAGCCGAGCATTATAAATGATGATGATAGCAACGGAACTGCTCATCGTGTTGGTGAAAGTATGAAAATTGAAGAAGCTACTGCCTGTGTATCAGAAGAAACAGCTGAATCAAAATCGACAAGTGAGGAAAAGTCCTCAAACGGCTTGATTTACGGAATCGGCGGAGTTATCCTTGCAGGAATCGCCGTTCTTGCAGGAGTATTGATAATGAAAAAGAGAGGTTGATATTATGTTATTTGAAAATATGTGGCAGAGAATCGCACTCGATACTGACAGAATGATGATTACTCAGTGTGGCAATGATTATCATGATTACAGCAGTGACAAACTTGCGTGTATCTACGTCAAATGGGCGGAGGAGCATTGTCCTGAACGCTTGCAGACTGAAACTGACAAAGGCAGAATTTACGTCCACATTCACGAGCGTATCACTAAATGTAAACAGGAAAAGTGGAAGATCTGGAACAAAATGCGTGATACCGATCCCGAATATGCACTTGCAATGAAAAATGCCGATACCGCTAAGGTATGGCAGCTTGAAAACCTCTTTGAGTTGCAGGCTGAGGAGATTGCGGTTCAAACTTGTTTGTTAGTGTAGTCATACTTTTAGTCCTTGTTTTTCTGAAAAAATCAATAAAACTCGTTTGGTTAAATTTAATATCGGCCAAACGAGTTTTCTTTTTATTCTTTAAGGCTCACTTCAAGTTTCATTTTTCGATATTCTTTTGGCGACATACCAATATATTTATGAAACAGTCTGCTAAAATAAAGAGAATTCGTGTATCCAACCATGTTTGCAATTTCAGTAATGGTGTAGTCTGTATTTTCTAACAAGCTTTGTGCGTTGGAAATTCGCAATTTCAAGATGTACTGCAACGGACTTGAACCTGTAATTTCTTTAAAGCACTGAATAAACCAACAGTTGCTGAGCCCTCTGGATTTGGAATACTCCTCTATGCTAATCTCAGTATTATAATTTTTGCGAAAATAATGCATGGCAAAAGCAACTTCTTTTTCACTGGTGCTGCTGAATTTCTTTGCACTCATGATAGCTCTGCTAATCAAGATAAAAATATTTCTAAGTTGTAAGGAAATCAGTTCCTCATACCGTGGTCTGCAAAGCTGCAATTCCTGAATCATTTGTCCAAAAAGCAACTGATAATCAGGAGAAGTTCCAATATAAAGGATATTATTCGGAAGTTCAACATTATAGTATTTCAAAATAGAATCTACATCGCTGCCAGTAAAATGCACCCAATAAACGTCAGTTTGATCTTCTCTATAATAAACATATTCCTGTGGTTGATCCGGCAAATAGACAATGATATTTCCTGCGGAAACCGTTTTTTCTTCACCATTGATGAAAAAATGTCCTTTTCCGGATGCAATATATAAAAGCTGATAGTCTTTTCTTCCCTTCGGACGATGTGTTACAACTTCAGAACGATTTTTTACACGATAATTACCGCAGCATGTTACAATCAGCGGCTTCGAATCATCTACAATAGTAGATGTAGAGTTATTTAAATAAGCAACATTCATAAACATGAAAAACGCCCTCCTTGACTTTATGATATCAGTATAACATAGTGAATTGCTGATTGCAAGTAAAACCCTAAACTTTGTGCATATGTTTTATAACTTTATGTATTTTTTTAGCCGTTTTGTGTGGTATAATAGAATCAAGAAATGAGAAAAAAGAATTTTAAAAGACGTCTTTCATTGTAATTCTATACTGAATTCAATAAAAATTCTTGATACTCAAAAAATAATTATCTATTCTGACAACAATCTAATTTTGTTTATGCAGGATGATAAAACAGTCCGTATCATTCATCATTGAAAAATTCTGTCCATATGGGCATACAAATAATAAAAGGATTTCTATTATGAGCAAAGAAAAAACATATTTGAAATGGTATAACAAAGTGGGCTACGGTTCCGGTGACGTGGCAGGAAATGTGGTTTATGCATTATTGACATCATTTGTCATGATCTATCTGACAGATACAATTGGCATGAATGCCGGAATTGTTGGCACATTGATTGCAGTATCTAAAATTTTTGACGGTATTACAGATGTATTTTTCGGAACATTGATAGACAAAACACATACCAAACTTGGAAAAGCAAGACCTTGGATGCTTTACGGCTTTATTGGTTGTGCAGTAACATTAGTTGGTGTGTTTGCAATTCCGGTAAGCATGGGCAATTTTGCACAGTATGCATGGTTCTTTATTTCTTATACGCTGCTTAACAGCGTGTTCTATACAGCAAACAACATTGCTTATTCTGCACTAACTGCACTTGTAACGAAGAACAGCAAAGAACGAGTTCAGATGGGGTCTTACCGTTTTATCTTTGCATTTGCAACAAGCCTTTTGATTCAGTCTGTGACATTCAAGTTTGTTGACATGATGGGCGGTGGCGCAAATGGCTGGAGAACTGTTGCTATCATCTATGCAGTGATTGGGTTGATTGTCAATACAATTTCATCTTTATCTGTTAAGGAATTGTCTGACGAAGAACTTGCAGAAGGTGAAGAAGTTCAGTCTCAAGAACAAAAATACAGCTTTATCGAAGCATTCAAACTACTTATACATAATAAATACTATGTAATGATTGCCTGCACTTATATTTTACAGCAATTATATTCTGCAATGATTGGAGTTGGAACATACTACGCAAAATACGTTCTGGCTGATGAAAATATGTTTGGTGTATTCGCATGGTTTATCAATATTCCATTGATTCTTGCATTGATCTTTACACCTGCAATTGTGCAGAAATGGAACGGTATGTATAAGCTGAACAAATACAGCTATATGATTGCGACACTTGGCAGACTTTTGTTAGCTGTTGCAGGATACATGGGTAACATTCCTTTGATGCTTGCATTCACGGCACTTGCAGCACTTGGACAAGGGCCATTGCAGGGTGATATGAACGCTGTCATTGCTTCTTGTTCTGAATACACATGGCTGACAAAGCACAAGCGTGTAGATGGCATTATGTATTCCTGCACTTCACTTGGTGTAAAAATCGGTGGCGGTCTTGGAACAGCGATTGTCGGTTTACTGTTGGATTTCAGCGGTTTTAAAGGAACGCTTACAGTTCAGCCTGATTCTGCAATCAATATGCTTCACATCATGTATCTGATTGTTCCGTTTGTTCTTGACCTTATTATCACATTGATTCTCTCTAAAATGAATGTTGAAAAAGCAAATGCTGACTTGAAGAAAGAACTTGGAATATCCGAAAATGAAACTGTGGTGGAATCACAAAACTAATGGAGGTAATAACATGAAATATACACTTGACTGGCTTGTAAATCCGGAAGTATTTGCAGTCAATAGAATTGCAGCTCATTCGGATCATAAAATCTATGCCGACAGCATGGAAGCTGATGCAGACCGTTCTTCCCTGATTCAGAATCTGAACGGCACTTGGAAATTTGCATGGGCAAAGAATCCGTCTGAATGGCAGCAAAATTTTTATGAAGAAAATAGCGGAACAGATGACTTTGACAACATTCACGTTCCGGGACACATGGAATTACAGGGCTATGGCAAACCGCAGTATGTCAACACCATTTACCCTTGGGAAGGTCAGGAGCATCTCCGCCCGCCGTTTATCTCGGAAAAAGATAATCCGGTCGGCAGCTATGTCAGATATTTTGATCTGGACGATGCTCTGAAAAACAAGCGAGTATTCATTTCTTTTCAGGGCGTGGAAACAGCACTTTATGCATGGCTAAATGGTGAATTTGTCGGCTATAGTGAGGATTCTTTTACTCCGTCTGAATTTGAACTGACACCCTATATTCGTGAAAAGAACAACAAACTTGCAGTTGCAGTATTCAAAAGAAGTTCTGCAAGTTGGCTGGAAGATCAGGACTTCTGGAGATTCTCCGGAATTTTCCATGACGTATTTCTCTATGCTGTACCAACTGCTCACGTTTGTGATATGAAAATAATTGCAGATTATGACGGTACAAACGGCATCTTCTCTGCATTGCTTGATATTGAAGGTGAATGTTCGGTAAAATCCGTTCTGACCGATCAGAATGGAACAGTTGTTGTAAAGTCAAACGAAAAGGAATCGGTAAACTGGACAATTGAAAATGTGAAACCCTGGAGTGCTGAAATACCAAATCTTTATACGTTTACAGTAATTCTGAGTGATGAAAGCGGAAATGAAGTAGAAGTCAGCAGAACGAAAGTTGGTTTCCGAAGATTTGAGCTGAAAAACGGCATTATGTGCCTGAATGGAAAGCGTATTATCTTCAAGGGCATCAACCGCCATGAATTTAATGTAAAGACAGGCAGAGCAATTACAAAGGAAGATATGCTGTTCGATATTCAGTTCATGAAGAAAAACAATATCAATGCTGTCAGAACCTGCCATTACCCAAATAATTCTCTCTGGTATAAGCTTTGCGATGAATATGGCATTTATCTGATTGATGAAACCAACCTTGAAACACATGGCACATGGCAGAAACTCGGTGCAACAGAACCTTCCTGGAATATTCCTGGTTCACTTCCCAAATGGAAAGATGCAGTTCTCGACAGAGCAAAGTCAATGTATGAACGGGACAAAAACCACGCAAGCGTTCTTATCTGGTCCTGTGGAAATGAATCATATTGCGGTGAAGATATTGCAGCCATGTCGGAGTATCTCAGAAGCGTAGACTCGACAAGGCTGGTGCATTATGAGGGCGTAACAAGAGTTCCTGATAATAAATACGATTACATTACAGATATGGAAAGCAGAATGTATGCAAAGCCGCAGGAGATTGAGGAATATCTGAAACAAAACACCGGCAGACCGTATATCAGCTGCGAATATATGCACGCTATGGGAAATTCTCTCGGCGGTATGAGCCTTTATACTGACCTTGAGGACAAATACGAAGCATACCAAGGCGGATTCATCTGGGATTATATCGATCAGGCAATCGAAACGAAAAATGATGACGGTCAGACAGTTCTTGCTTATGGCGGTGATTTTGAGGACAGACCAAGTGATTATGGATTCTGTACCAATGGCGTTATTTACGCAGACCGTACCGATTCTCCAAAAGTTCAGGAGATGAAAGCACTCTATTCCAATATCAGAATGTCGATCAAAAACGGAAATCTGACTGTTGAAAATAGAAATCTCTTTGCAGACACAAGCGATTTATCTTTCATAGCAAGATTGGAAAAGAACGGAGTTGTACTGAAATCAGACACTTTTTCGTTGAATGTAAATGCAGGTGAAAGAAAAACGATCAAACTGACATTGCAAAAAATAGACAGTGCAGGAGAATATGTTTATCATGTTTCAGCAGTTATCGCAAATAAAACGCTTTGGGCTGATGCAGGACACGAAATCTCATTCGCACAGGAGGTATTTGAAGTAAAGGACAATCGAATTCCGGAAAAAGCATACAAAAAGCCGGCTATTGTGTATGGCGATGTGATTATCGGTGTTCATGGTGAAAACTTCTCCATGATGTTTGATAAAAAAGAGGGCGGTATCAGTTCTCTGAAATACAATGGATTTGAATATATCACACGTACACCAAAGGTCAGCTTCTGGAGAGCAATGACAGACAATGATACGGGGGCTTCTGAGCCATACAATCTTGCACAATGGTATACAGCAGGCAAATTTGCAAGATACAAAACCGTTTCGTGGCTGGAACAGGAGGATGCTTTGAAAATCACGTTCACTTATCAGGCTGCTTGCGTTCCGAGTTTCGAGTTTACTGTAATCTATACTGCGTACTTTGACGGAAAACTTGGCGTATGTGTTTCATATCCGGGTGTTTCTGAAATGCCTGATATGCCGATTCTCGCATTAGACTTTAAGATGAAAAAGCAGCTTTGCAATTTCCAGTATTACGGTATGGGACCAGATGAAAATTACATCGACAGATGCAAAGGCGCAAGACTGGGCTTATGGAAATCCACAGCAGCAGAAAATCTTTCAAGTTATCTGAATCCACAGGAATGCGGCAACAGAACAGGCGTAAGAAGTCTTGCTGTATCCGATGATACACAACACGGATTGACGTTTGAAAAGCAAGCGGTACCATTTGAAATGAGTGTGCTGCCGTATAGTGCTTATGAAATGGAAAACGCAATGCACATGGACGAACTGCCGGATATTCGCTACACATGGGTTAGAATCACCGCAAAGCAAATGGGTGTAGGTGGTGACGATTCCTGGGGTGCTCCGGTACATGATGAGTACAGAATCCATGCAGATAAGCCGATGAAATTGGAATTCGTAATCAAGCCTTTAGAATCGTAAGAAGAAAGGAAAAAGATGAAAATACAGGATTTTCAGAACAAAATAACTTGTGGTGAATTTGATAATATTCTTTCAAAGATTTACAAACCACAGGATATGGAAAGTCAGAAATCAAGATATATAGCTGCTGTGGAAAAATTCACAGCACTGTATCCAAACAGAAGTGATATCCATTTCTATTCTGCTCCGGGCAGAACAGAAATCGGCGGTAATCATACCGACCATCAGCATGGCTGTGTCATTGCAGGTGCGGTTGATTTAGACGTTATCGGTGTTGCAGCGTTTCATGATGAAGGTATTATCCGTATCAAATCAGAAGGATATGATGAATTTGCAGTTTCCCTGAATGATCTGGATGTTCATATTGGAGAAAAAGGTTCATCAGAAATCGTCAGAGGTATTGCTGCTCGTTTCAAGGATTTGGGCATAAAAATAGGCGGTTTTGATATGTACACCACTTCAAATGTCCTTGGCGGAAGCGGTATTTCTTCATCAGCTGCATTTGAAACATTGGTTGCAACAGCAATTGACAGTTATTATAACGATAATCAGATCGGTGCAATTGAAATTGCCAAAATCGGACAATATGCAGAAAACTTCTATTTCGGTAAGAAAAGCGGTCTGATGGATCAGATGGTATGTTCTGTAGGCGGGTTTGTTTTTCTCGATTTTCAGAACATTCAGAATCCAAGTATCCGTAAGATTGATTTTGACCTTTCCCAAAACGGTTATGAGTTGATTATCACAGATACTAAAGGTGATCATTCTGATTTGACAGATGATTATGTAGCAGTTCGTACCGAAATGGACGAAGTTGCAGAGTATTTTGGCAAAAAGGTTCTCCGTGAAGTCGATGAAAATCAGTTTTGGGATAATATGCCTGATATTAAAAAGAAAATATCTGACAGAGCTGTTTTGCGTGCGATACATTTTTTTGGTGATAATTATCGAGCAAAAGCCGAAACAGATGCTCTTGAAAATGGAAGATTTGATGATTTTCTTGCACTTGTCAATGAATCGGGCTATTCTTCTATGAATTATCTGCAAAACCTTTATTCTTGCAGAAAGCCAACAGAACAAGGCATTCCGCTTGCAATTATGATTGGCAAACGAGTATTAAAAGGCAAAGGTGCAATCAGAGTTCATGGCGGAGGATTTGCAGGAACAATTCAAGCATTTGTTCCACATGAACTTGTAAATACATACAGATCGGAAATGGACAGAATGTTTGGACAGAATTCGTGCTACATCATGACAATCAGACCATGTGGCGGTATTGAAATCAAGTAATAGGAGGATAAAAATGAGTGTACTTGTTTTAGGCGGTGCAGGATATATTGGTTCTCATACCGCTTTAGAATTGATTCGCACAGGAGAAAATGTTGTTATTGCAGATAACCTTGCAACCGGGTATATCGAAGCTGTTCCTGAAGGTGCTAAGTTCTATCAGGGAGATTTACATGACAAATCTTTTCTTGACAGTATTTTTGAAAAAGAGCAAATTGACGCAGTGATACATTTTGCAGCCTATTCCCTCGTTGGGGAAAGCGTTGTCAATCCGTTGAAATATTATGATAATAATCTTTGCGGCACCAAAATTCTTTTAGATTCTATGGTCGAACATCATATTGATAAAATTGTATTTTCTTCTACTGCTGCAACGTATGGAGAACCTGAAAACATTCCTATTTTGGAAACAGACAGAACACAGCCGACAAATCCATATGGTGAAACGAAACTTGCTATGGAAAAGATGTTTTATTGGACTTCCAAGGCTCATGATTTCAGATATGTCTCTCTCCGCTATTTCAATGCCTGTGGTGCTGATAAATCTGGAAAAATCGGAGAAGCACACAATCCGGAAAGCCATTTGATTCCCCTGATTCTGCAAGTTCCGAATGGAAAACGTGAGAGTGTATCGATTTATGGTACAGATTATGACACGCCTGATGGAACTTGCATTAGAGATTATATTCATGTAACGGACTTAGCACAGGCACACATTCTTGCTGTAAAATATCTGAGGAATGGAAATGAAAGCAATATTTTCAATCTTGGAAACGGCGTTGGATATTCTGTCAGAGAAGTCATTGATACTGCAAGAAAAGTAACCGGACATCCAATTCCCGCAATAAAAACGCCAAAGCGTGCAGGTGATCCGGCAAAACTGGTGGCATCCAGCGAAAAAGCAAAAACCATTCTCGGATGGAATCCGGTTCATGACAGTCTGGAAGAAATCATTGCTGATGCCTGGAATTGGCATAAAAAACATCCGAATGGGTTTCAGAAATGAGGTGACATATATGGTATACAGGGCAATAAACGGATTGATTCGTCATGCTATCGAATCAGAATTGATAACCAATGATGATGTTTTCGTTGTAAGAAATCAGCTTATGGATATACTGAAACTAAAAGATTGGGTAGGTGCTGAACCACTTACAGGAACTATTGAGCAACTGCTTGAACCGGTAATTGATTATGCTGTTCAATCAGGAATTATTGAAAACACTTCTGTACAGCGTGATTTATTCGATACAAGAATTATGGGCGTTTTTACACCAATGCCGAGAGAAGTCAATTCTGTATTTCAAAGAAAATACGCTGTTTCACCGATATCAGCAACAGAATGGTACTATACTTTTAGCAAAAATCTGAATTATGTTCGTGCTGAAAGAATCGCAAAAGATTTAAAATGGACATATGAATCAGAATACGGAACACTTGACATCACTATAAACCGTTCCAAGCCGGAGAAAGATCCTCGTGACATTGCCGCTGCGAAAACACAAAAAACATCAAACTATCCAAAATGCCAGCTTTGTGCTGAGAACATGGGATTTACAGGACATTTGACTCATCCGGCAAGACAAAATTTACGTCCGGTAAAACTGAATATCAATAATCAGAAATGGTTTATGCAGTATTCTCCCTATGGTTATTACAATGAGCATTGCATTGTGTTTAATAAAGAGCATATCCCTATGACAATCAATGCACAGGTATTCCACAAGCTGTTTGATTTTGTTGAACAGTTTCCGCATTATTTCATTGGATCTAACGCCGATCTTCCTATTGTAGGTGGTTCTATTCTGACACATGAGCATTTTCAAGGCGGCAGCTATGATTTTGCAATGGCAAAAGCACCGATAGAAAGAACATTTCTTTTAAAAAATTATATGAATGTAAACGCTGGTATTGTCAAATGGCCAATGTCTGTGATACGTCTTTCTTCTGATAATCGTGATTCTTTAGCAGATGCGTGTGCTGATATTCTGTCAAAATGGAGAACATATACAGATGAAACTGTTGGCATTTTTGCAAAAACAGAGGGAATCCCACATAATACAATTACTCCGATTGCAAGAGCAACCTCTTCAGGATTTGAATGCGACTTGGTTTTGAGAAACAATATTACAACGAAAGAAAGACCGTTAGGAGTTTTCCACCCAAATCCGACATTACATCATATCAAAAAGGAAAATATCGGTCTGATTGAAGTTATGGGACTTGCCGTTCTTCCGGCACGTTTGGCTGATGAACTGGCTATTTTGAAAGATGCAATGCTGTATGGAAAAGATATTGCTACAGATGACAAAATTGCATCTCATGCAGACTGGATAAAAGAAATTCTTGCAAATCATGCAGAATTCGATAATGATAATGCAATGGATATTATTCGTTATGAAGTCGGCAAAGTATTTGAACAAGTTCTTGAAGATGCTGGAGTATTTAAGAGAGATAAACAAGGAAAAGAAGCATTTGCAAGATTTGTAGAACAATTAAGTTGATTTGGAATATACGAAAATGAGCTATTGCATATGCAGTGGCTCATTTGTATTTGCTTTAGTTTGTTGTATTGAAACTTGTGGTTGTGGGCATAAGCTTTTTTGGTCAGAAAGCTTGTTTCTTTACATGCTTTGAATTAGCTGTTTCTAAAGTGAATTTATCTTGTTTTTAACAGTGTAAGCATTTTTATTCTTTCTCGTAATTTAGATTTTTGTAATATTATGTTTTTCAAAGAATTAAACAACATAATTATGTAATAAATGAAAATTAGCAACCTACATAATCGATTTTTCTTTATTTCATAACTGTTGGATAAGACGTTATTTATCAAAACTTTGATCTATAACTCCTGTCATTATACATGACAGCATGGCGTAATATAAGGAACGACAAAATGAACGCAAAATGCAGACTACTATGTTTAAGAGAAATGTTTATCAAATATACAGATCAAAATAACTACGTTTCAATGGAAAGAATCCAAAATTATCTCAACTCCTGCGGCTATCCGGCACATAAAGTAACCATAAAAGATGATATTCAAGCATTGATTTTGAGTGACATGGATATAGAATACGTCCACAACAAAGGATACCATTTGAAATCTCGTCGTTTTTCACTCAGTATTTTGAAAATATTTGCCGATGCCATCGCATCTTTACGATTTCTGACAGTTGACGATTCAGAGTTGCTGCTTAAATTGCTTGAAAGCCTGTGCAGTATTTATGAAGCACCGTTGCTCAGAAGAAAAATCATGCTGACCAATCGTGTGAAATCGGACAATGAACAGACCCTTGATAATATTGATGCTGTCAATTCTGCTTTCCGTAGTAATCAGCAAATCAGCTTTGATTACTATGATTACGATATAAACAAGCATTTGGTTCAGCGAGGAACGAAGCGACTTTGTTCTCCATTTGCATTGGTGATGAGCGGGGAATGCTATTACGTTGTTTCGTATTACGAAAAATATCCTGATACTTACACCAATTTTCGTCTTGGTCGAGCTGACCATCATTCTTATGCCTATTGAAATTGCTGTCCGTGTAGGTCTTCTGGAAAATACAATCTCCGGTGTATTTCTCGTTTGCGAGAATGCCGCGGATGCTGGTAGAAGTCCAACGGCCACCTTTCTTGGTAGGAACATTTTCTGCGTTTAAGCTTTTAGCAATGGCATCCGTTCCTTTGCCTGCAAGAAGCTCGGAAAAGATACTCTTTACGATTACCGCCTGCTCTGGGTCAACAATGATTTCTCCATTTTCCCAGCGATACCCATAAGGTACATACCCTAATTTGTAGGTTCCGTTTTCAAAGCGCTTTTTTATTCCCCACTTGTTATTTTCAGAAATAGAAGTAGATTCTCCTTCGGCCATTGAGCTAAGGATTGAAAGGAACAGTTCACTTTCCATAGAGCCGGTATTGATATTTTCTTTCTCTAAGTAAACAGGAATATTCAGGTTCAAAAGGGCTCTGACAATGTCCAAGCAGTCCGTTGTATTTCTGGAAAAGCGGCTTATAGATTTTGTGATTACAAAGTCGACTTTCTTTGCCTTGCAGTCTTCAATGAGGCGCATAAGCTTTGGACGTTTGTCTGCTTTGGTTCCGGTGATACCTTCATCAAAATAAAGACCTGCAAACGCCCAATCATCACGAGAATTGATGTAATTCTCATAATGTGTTTTCTGAGTTTCCAGACTTTCAAGCTGGGCATCGGAATCTGTAGAAACTCGGCAGTAAGCTGCAACACGGAGTTTTTTCTTAGCTGCTTTGGAAGGTTGTATTTTATCGATTTTTGTTACCTTCTTCACGGTAATTCACCTCCTTCGTCAGTGTATATACATCACTCTAAACGCTACATTTATCAAGTGATTTTGGGCATAATCTCGGCTAACATCGGAGAGAATGTGTTGCGGTTTATCTGCGTTAATTTGTTGAATTCCACCAAGGAAATAAGTCCAGCGGATAGGAGCACACTTGCAGTTTCCTGCGCCATAAAATAGTCGTAATCCTGTTGGAGCTCTATGTCAGTCAAAGGCTTTGCAGGAGCCTTCAAGTGTGCTGCTATGTCAGTTGTTTGTAATACAGTTTTGGTTTCTGCCTGCATGAGAGTACCTCCAATTCTTAGTTCTTCACTTTCCACTGGAGATTTGCAGACGATTTGAGCGGTGAAATATTTAGAAATGACAAGGTCTATCAATCTGTATGTATAAACTTTGTATAGGGATAAAAAATATAGCCTATATAAAAGTTAGGAAAATACCCTTGATACACCTTGCAGATAACAGAAAAAGGCCCGTAGATACTCAACTGTAGAGTACCCACGGGTCAAAGATATTGATGGCTATAGAATTGTGCAGAAGTCCAGCGAAATCCAGCCTGCACCGGATTTTAACTTGCCCCAGCCCTTAGTAGAGCCGGCACCTGCTTTCACTTCTGTAATGGTGAAAACACCAACGCCGGTATAAAACCCGGCTTTGCCATAATTGGTTCCAGCACCTTTGCGGATATTAAGGTCTGCAATAGATACTTTTACCAAGAAAGGAAACTTGTATTCAGAGGAGTTCTCTTCTGGATAGATTTTCTTGCCATCAAAATTGAATACACTGTAACCCGGATTCTTGTCAGCACAGGCTTTGGCATTGTCCAGTATCTTGTAGGCACCAAGCTGACTCTTACTATCAGACCAAGACTTACGAACTCTGTACCATACGATTTTTTCAGATGATTCTGTTGCATCGTATTGCGTAAGATTGAAACGCTCGATAATGGAACAGAGCTTTGATACATAGGTAGAACTTGTAGCATAGCCACCATCCTTAATAAGCTGTGCAGCCTTTTTGTAATCAGTGCAGCCAGCAAGTCCATCATATCGTTTATTGCTTCCATTCATCGCACCAAGTAAATAAGCAGAATGGTCTGCGATTGACTTTTCAACAGAAGTATATTTCCTGAATTCCGCTGTGATAGTAGTGAGCGTTCCGGCGGTATATTCTTCTTTGGTTTCCTTGATGTATTTGCTTGTACCGTCCCATGTTGAGCCAGACCAAGTGTTACCGGAAAGTGAGCACTTCATACCAAAGCAGTTATTGGCATTCTGGGCAAGTTCAGATTTTCCATAGCCGGATTCAAGAATAAACTGTGCCGCAGAGATTGAAGCAAGGATACCAGTCTTTTTCATATCAGCCTTGCAGAGTTCACCAATTTTTGCAGCAGCCTGTTCCTCGGTGAGAGTCTTAAAGGCAGTAGCCTGAAGTCCTGTGTAAGATGTTTCAACTGTCTCAAGAGCAGCAGTTACCTTTGATGCAACATCACCAAGTCTTGCGTACAGCCAGTTTCCCGGACAGGATTTATTTGCAAATCATCTGTGTACCGTGATAATCATTTCATCAGTAGCAGGGGTGTAATTCAGGGACTTGTCCTTATCTGCAAACCATAAGCGTTTCTTTTTGCCATAACGCTTGCAGATGTCTGTGCAAAGCTCGATAAGTCTTTCGTAGACCTTGTCATTCATGGTATAAGGTTCTGTTTTATCAGACGCACATTCGATTGTGATAGCGCGCTGGTCATTAGCCTTGCTGGAAGTGCACCAAGAGCGGTTCTTTTCCTCGACATACATACCGATTCGGCCATTCTTGTCTATACCATAATTTGATGATGCCTGAGTAGATGATTTGTAAAACCAATCACCCAGTCCCTCAGCAGTACACTGACCCACAACACAGTGAGGTGAAATACGGTCGATAGCGTGTGTTCTCTGCCCTGAGTGATTTGGACTGAGTTTTGTATAAGCGATTAGTGAGCTATTTGTATAAACCATAGCGTTAGTCCTCCTTTTCTGATTTGTCGTGAAGCTGTTCTAAGACTGCTTTCATCTTGGCAGGTACCGGAAGTCCAAGATGAGCAGCATTTTCTAAAAGGGATACTCCTTCATTGGAAATGTAGAAGAAGATAACAGCAGTACGAAGAATACTGCCAGTTCCGATAACTTGTACGTCCAGAATATTTGCAATTCCTACAAGCAAGAAAATGAGTACCTTGCGGCAGATACCTTTGAGGCCAACTTCACTGGATAGAGTTTTATCTGCAATTGCGCACATGACACCGGTGATGTAATCAATAACCACGAATGCCAATAGTGCAAAAAGCAGACCGTCACAGCCGCCTAAGAAGTAGCCAAGCCATCCTCCAATTCCGGCAAATAAAAGTTGAATTGTGTTCCAGAATTCCTTCATGATAAATTCCTCCGTTTCTAAAGATTTGTATGAAAAAAGCACCTCCGAAGAGATGCTTGATTCCAAGATTATTGTTCCTGAATGATATATGTGATTTTCATGGTCTTATCTGCGGTTTTTGTTACCGGTTCAGATAAGTTATTAATGGTTGCCAGATAGTTGGTCATAAAAATAAACGAGCTTGTTGACCAGTTACCATAGCTTCCGAAATAAATCATCGGTTCATTTAAAACAGGTGTGTAGCATATCTGACCATTGCTGGAACTGTAGATACGCTGGTTCTCTGGCTTTAAACCTTGATTTGTATATTCATTTACAACATAGAGCTCGTTATGGTAGCTCTCGTAATAGATACGCCCGTTGTATGCAAAATGAGGAAATCCGTTTATTGATGAAAAACCGTGATAATCAATTTTAACGACATTTGCAGAATTGCCAATTTCAAATTTGTATATGTGGTATGGGCTGTTGTAGCTTTTAAAGTATACATAGCCATTATGTGCAAAAGCGTATCTCATTCCATTGGTTGTAATGTTTACACCGGTTGTGTTAACCCATTCGTATTGCTGAATATGCCAGTTGCTGATATTGATTTTTGTGATGACAAGTGTTTCATTAGGCTTTTTATAAGAACCGCTGCTAGCAAAAATATACAAGCATTTGTCAGCGTGGTCGAAATTGTAAGCAAAATAATTAGTGGGCATAGGAGTCGAAAGTTCACTAAGCTCGATGTCATCAACCAGAGCTTTCTGCGAGTAAGGATTCTCTAATACAGAAATACTTTGTAAATAGGCTCTGCGCTTGATGATGTGAATGCTTGTAGCATTATCAATGCGGAAGTAGTAGGCTACATCCGCCTGTCTATCAATAAGGAATAAGACTTCAGTCTTTTCTAAGGTTAGCCCTGAATACTTGTCACCTGTGTTAGCATCAGTGTAGTTGGTATAAACATATTGAAGAGGGCTGTCATAGAAACTTAAACCAAGTGGGTAGCTACTGTTAAAAACAGCATCATCGCTTCCGTATGAAGTGAAGTCACCATTCAAGTGAGTTAGGCAAACACAGTTGATGGTTCCGTTTGCCTGAGAAGTAGCAAAATCATATACATATTTCATGTAGCGATTGGTAAGATTAAGTTCACTTTCAGTTTGATTGAAACCACCGCGCATTTTTCCTGTTGTATTGTTTTGAAGCCAATAAGCAGCACAACCCACCATATTTGTATTGGCAGGAGCGTAGAGCATATTAGGATTTTCCTCGATGGCATTATCGAAAAGAAGCAACCCGCCGAGTAACTTCTGATAATATGGCACTATGCTGTTATACATAGTAGACCTGCAAATAAAAGTCAAGAGGTAGAATGAAGTTTTCA
>ULRD01042250.1_pt1 | contig 26230 bp, 22 predicted proteins | sample 1955181 | NCBI WGS metagenome assembly ULRD01 (sample SAMEA4835675, study PRJEB28245) | human gut metagenome | biome: gut microbiome; material: fecal sample | place: Denmark | collected 2008
AATCAAATCTTTGCGTCACAACAATGGGTATTTTACATAAAGACTGGCAAAATGTCAATACCTTTTAAGAAAAAAATTATTTTTTTACTCTACCCTTTTCACTCTACTTCCTTCAGTAAAATTCTCTTTTTGAAGGCTCCCCGTTCTTCGGCTTTTACTGCCCTCACCCTTTCCAGCTCTTCTGCCGAATATCCTCTTGCCTCGGCAGCAGCGAAAAGTACTTCCAGTAAATCTGCCAGTTCTTCTATGTTCTGATCCTTGTGATACTCTGCCAGCTCTTCATCCAGCTTGGCATCCACCATTTTCAGATACTCTTCTTTTGAAAGAATTTCCGTTTTGCAGCTTCTTCCGTCCGCCTCAATAATCTCCGGAATTTTGTCTCTTACCAGCTTGTTATATACTTTTACCGCCATCGTAAACCCACTCCTTAAATCCTGCCATTTGCGCCGATTCATAAACCGGTTTTACCACATGCTCCAATCTTTCTATAAAAGTCTGCCTGTCCAGTCCGTCTGTATAGTCTGTCCTAACGCTGCTGAATGATGTTTATCCAGTTAGACCTGCAAACTTTGTGAATTAATTGATTCATGCGCTTTAGCCTCCTCTAAAAAACTAATAGTTTTTCGTGTTCTTTAGCGTGTATTATAAAAAGGCTGATTAGCCAGAGCACTGGAGTTGATGTTTACAAAATATCAGCCTGAGGGACTGGTATTTCAATTATTCTTCATTATATGCTTCATTGAAATCAATAGCAATGCTCTCTGCAATAGCTTGAATCGATGCTATATTTGTGTAAGGACCCACATCAACATATGAAATAAGTTTATAATTGTCAGTTGATTTGATCTTATTCGCTATCAATTTTTTTTGAACTAAATACTCGACTGAGATACGATATCCGGTCTCTTCTGAAATAAATCTTTTTTCTCTTGGAAGTGGATAAGTTAGCAATACAAAGTCATCAATTAAATCGAGATCATAGCCTTCATCATATACTCTATGATAAAGTGTTCCAGCACTGTGATCGACATGTTGATATGCTCTGCCAATTACACCATGAATATTGTTTGTTTCACCAACATAAACAAGCTTTGTTGATTTTGAAAACCATATATAAATATATGCTTCTAGTCTGCCTTTATAGCCTAAATATAAACTTTTTCGCATATATTTACTCCTCTGTATTTGGAGGAAGTTTTCCCTCTTCTTTTCTGCACAGTTTTGCCAACTTTTCAGAAACTGCTACTCGATATTCATCCATAATTTGAGAAACAATTTCCAACTCAGCATCATGGTATTCTTTTCTAACTTGCAATTCAGCTTTTGATTCAATATAAAGTAATAGTTCAAACAGAATCTGCAAATCTTTATTTGCGCAGTTATTCTCATAAATTAACTTAGCGTATCTATGATTTTTGGAAATACGGACACATTCTTTCTTTTCTGCATCCACGTAAGGTTCCCATAACTTATTGTCTGAAATTGAAGGAACCTTAAATATCCTATTAAGTGCATCAACTGAAGCTTTGCCCTTCATAGTTTCAGCTATGTCTGCGGGTGTTAAATCTTCTTCTTTTGTTCCTTCCTTTCCTTCATCGCTCATTCTAGACAAAGTATCTTCAACTGCTTTTTTCTGGCTTTCTTCTAATATAGCAGCTTCTCGTCTATTTTTTTCATTTGCAAATTCTGGTGTATCATCATCAATAGAAGTAGTATCAACCGAATCTCCAACTTCATTTGTAATATCATTTGATATATCATTTGAATCTTGAGATGTTAATGCCTTATATTTATTCCATGCATTTTGCCATGCTGTCTTACATTTACGTTTATAATCAGCAATATAATCATCTAAAGCTTCTCTAGCATCTTCAGACAAATTAATATTGGTTTTACTTACATCAATATTAAATGCATCATCTGCATTTGCCTTAATATTAATTCTTCCTCTAAATGCATAAAAATCTTGATCTTGCGGAATAATATCCAATCTATTTGCCCAATTAATTAAACGATCATTTCTATAAACATAGAATCCGTAATTGCTTGCTGAAATATGATATGTGCTCCTAATACTAGCATCAGAAATACCTTCGTTTTTTCGAACCTTAGGATGTGGTAACATTGTAATTTCAATATTTCCCTCTACATTATCATCAAACCTAATTTGTGTTGGTTTAAGCAACCACTGAACGCTTTTACCATCCCAAACATTTTCATCCAAATTCGAAATGCCTGCTTCTTCAACAAAGAGTGGATCAAATGCAACAATTTCCTCATCTTCAATAAAAATATGCAAGTTCTTAGATAAAAAATAATAATATATAACGCCAATTTTCTCTTTTAGTTCATCTATTGTTGACTTAATACTTGGATGATTATTGTTCCTTATTTTAGAGATTCTTACAATCGTCCCCCGTTTACCGTCTTTAAAATATTTTTCTACTAGTTCTTTGTCTTCAGATGACAAATCAACCATTTCACTAAAATACTGGTCACTAATTTCCTGTAGATCCACGTATTCTTTGTGTATCTCATTACCATCACCTGAAATAACTTCTAATCTTTCTCCTTGTGCAAAAGAAGCTGATTTTAATCCTAAACCAAACTTAGATAATGTATCTTTGGCATACAACACGTCACTAGAACCTAAATCTAATGCATTATCAAGAGCTTCTTCGGACATTCCCCTACCATCATCAATAATTAGGTATTCCTCTACATTGTCCTTCTTATTAAGGTTAAAGTTCAGGTTCTTCTTCTTGATAAAAATATGAACATTTTCAGCCGTTGCTGTCACTGCATTATCAATGATATCACATATAGCACTTGCAGGAGTATACCCAATTCGACTGATTCCAAACAAAACCCTTGCTGCATTCATTTTTCTTTCTTTTCTCATTTATATTTCTTCTCCTTTTTTAGATATTCTAATAGTAAAATAGGATCTTTAAGGTATTCTGTCATATTTGAAAAATCCTTATATAGCTCTTCTTCCACCTCTACTGGGTCAATTTTCATTTTATCTTTATCTAAAGTATCTGCGGTAAAAAGTAACTCTAATGTATTAATCCTATGCTCATTAGGATTGTGACTTAATATCTCAAATTCGATTGCTAAAAGGGATCTATATACATTCTCTCCTTTTCTTATCAAAGAACAATCTATGCTTTTTTCGAGTTCTCTTGTCAATGCTTCAGAATTTCTATTAAAATAAAACTTTGACCACTTATTATAGTTCAAATCTGATAGTAGTTGATAATTTTCTTTAATAAATCTAACCATAATTGGATTTAGATCTATCCACTCTTCTTTTCTATTAAAAGAATATACCAGTTCTTTCGTATCACCGAAAAAAGCACCAACTACATACCTTTTACATCTGTTCTTTACTTTATTTACAAGTTTTTTCTTCTCAAATTCATCTACTTCTTCCCAAATAACAAATTCACCATGGTACTGAGTCCGCAAAAAATCATTTAGAATATTTTCTAATTCCGTTAATCTTCCGTCAGATGTAGCTGCTTTTTGCCTAATATGGTACTTTAAGACTAAGCTCCAACTGAAGTAAGTAAATCTCTCAAAAACTGTGTCAAAATCCAGTCTTAAGGCCCCATAGTTAGCACAGTCCAATAGTGATCTAAAAAAAATGAATTTGTAACTTGTATCATTTGCAGCTGACTTTGAAAATAACCAACTAAATGCTTCCCACAATTCCTCTTCAGAAGAAATGGAATTATTATATTTTCCTTCTTTTAAGTCAAAATAACTCATTTTTAGTTTCTCCTACAAAACACCATGTTTTAGTTTGAGTAACCGAATCATTTCCTCCGGATTATCACCCGCTTCAACTAAAATGCTATCATCAAACTCTCTGCTCTCAGACTGACTATTAAGTGTCTCTTCATATATAGTTTCAGAATCAGCAGATAATCTCTCTAATTCTTCTGCTTCAAATAACATTTCCAAGGTATTTACTTTTGCAGAATGAATATTCTTTAATTCCTCAACACAATCATCCAGTTGCATCTTAAATGTATATTCGTTAGTTTCATTGAACCACATTCTATATTGATCTATTTGAGATGATGTGCTTATGCCCGTCATTGTTGCCAAATAAGATAGTGCCTCGATGTATTCATGCGCAACTCCACGACGTCTTACTCCATATTCATCATAATCCGTAGCATAATTATCTGTCGGTGAAACATACTCTACCAATGCTGAATAATAATCCAAAAAATCTTCGTCGAACACCCATGTAAAGCCCTCTAAAACCTCCTCGATTCGTTTACTTTCACATAACGTGCAATTCTTGTATTCAACTTTATCAAACGTTCTTATTCCTATATGAATTCCATCAAGTAGTTTTATTATAAAAATTGAGAAGCCTGATAATGCTTTGATCAGGATCTTCATAAACATTACTGGATAATATAAGTCATCCCCAAATCCAGACAAATCTACCCCGATATATCTGCAATTCATGTTACCTTTTGCCACTTTTTTTATAAAATCCGGGAAAAGAATTATATTTCCAACATTTTCAATGAAATCCATTTCTCGACGACTATAAATTTCATCTTTATCGCTATAAAGGAATATTAACCTGCTAAATAACTCTATTCTACCTTTAATTCCTTCTGAAATAAGTCCTGTTTCACTTAATAGCCTCGACAGATTACTAGCAGTAAATTCATTATTTAATTCATATAAAAGTTCATCAATATCCTGCCCCATTCAGTAAAACCTTCCTTAACCGAGGTATTTATTGATTCCTTCGCGAATAGCATCACCATCTTGTTCATCATGGAAACGCTTCACGTAATCATAAATTCGCTTCAAATAATCATCTGAATCAGTACACTGTTCAACAAACTCCTCATGTAAGATTTCAAGTCCGCCCAAGAAATAAGAATTAAACACCTTCATGTTCTCTTCTATTAGCGCCTTATCCTCAGCTGTCTCTTCTGAAAATTTAAAGGCTCTGTATAAACGTTTATCTTCATCAGGCTCTGAATCGCCATCTAATAACATTATTATTTGATACACGTATTTTAATTCATTCCGCCTTTTCCCAAACACCTCTGCCAGCATACCAGCATTTCCTTCAACTGAGTTATCAATAATTCCTTTTCTGTTGTACTGATAACCGATGAGCGGGCATACTATATATGCATCTATATAAGCATTAAAAATTTTGAAGTTGTCATGTTGTTCTCTATCTGGGACATTTCCCGCTAAAACACATAAATCCTTCCAGTAGTTTGCATGCTTACCAGTTATTCTAAAGTCTTTATCAAACATGATTTAGCCCCCTTACACAATATGAGTAGCGGTATCAATCTCTTTACCGTTCTCATCTCGATCTTTTTCAATCTTATAGCTTTTTCCCACATAAGCATTTAAATTTGTTGATGCGTATTCCCAATCTTTCTGCATTACTGCCATTACAACTTGATTAGCTGTTTTAGGAAGAATTTTGCATATATTGTCAATGTGTATTTCATCTACGTTCGAAAAAGGAGCATCCATTACAAGCGGATATACTTGTCCAAGTTTTATATCTGCATCATCAAGGATCTTATCTTTAGCCATTGATACAAGACTTGCAATAAAAGCAAAACTTTTTACTGCTTTTAAGCCATCTGATTCCTCAGTGGTAATATCCGCATACTTTACTCTATATTTATCGTCTATTATGATAGATCTTTCGCCATGATACATTTTGGCAAAATTATCATTTACTCTAATTTGTAGTTCGCCTCGAACCTTTTCTTCCTTACCTTTATACGCCTCTAATAACCAATCATATACATGTTCTGCATACGCGATAAGTCGAGCTGTTTTCTGGTTCTTAGTACTACTTTTAGCAAACTTATCTATTGCCTTCTGGCAATTTTCAATATTTGACTTACATTCACCCAATTTCTGATTGCAATCATCGTAATCTCTCTTGGCATCGTTGTAATTTGTATGGGCCTCTTTTCTATTCTTTTCAACATTTCGTGCTTCTGTGTCATCAATTTTATCATTGTTCAATGCTTCAAGCTCATTTTGGAGTGAAGTTATTTCTCTCTTCACTTCACGGTATTCAATAAAGCGATTCTCAATTCTTTCTTTATAATCTTCCGTACCAGCTAAATAGCCCTCTGACTTATCTTTGTATTGTCTAACTGCGTCTCCCACATGCTCTGGAGGAAGTACTTTTCTAACCTCCATTACCATGTCATACGGAATCGTTCCTTTATCAAGTTTAGTCCCACAAATACATCTACCGCGATGTATCAAATAGTCGATAGCATCTTGTTCCATTGCAGGAATACTTTCCTTAACGCCGCCAGCTTTTTCATTTTGTTTTTCAAGAAAATCCAATGATGACTTAATGGAAGGTAACCCAAAATATGCAAATGGTCTTGTATTAAAATTAGATACGATATCGCTTTGAATCCTTTCCAATTTTTTTACAGCTCCCTCTAATGCGCTCTGTGCTCTTCTGCGTTTAATAGCAAGTTCCTTTACCTTGTCAATATTACTCTTTGCTAATTCAGCATCAAATTCCTTTTCTTTACCTATCCAATAACTAACTTGTTGATCATAATTTTCAAGTTCTTTCTCTAGTTCAGATTTACGTCTCGAATAAGTTTCGAGACTGTCTTTCGCACGTTGAGCATTTGCATCTCCAGTGGTGTCTATTTGATCTTCAAATCCTTTAAGAACCGTCTTGAGATGCGTATATGCATTTTCTAAAACATCAAGTCTCATCAAACCACGAACAGCCTTTGACAAATCTGTTCTATTAGCTATACCTGAAATTCTTTCTCCTCCGAAGAAGAAATAATCTGACAAATCTTTAGGTAAAACACGGTTCATTGATTCTTCAATGTTTGCCCTATCAATTGGAATCTTTGTTTGACCATCTTTTTGAAGATACTCTAGTGTAAGATCTTCCTCTGGCTTTTTGCCCAATGAGACAATATTTTTACCGTCTTCAAGATAACGATCTGTACAAACGTATTTATGAGTTCGTTTAATGGTATGTACAACATCATCATGTGTAAAGGTAACAGCGACATGAACTTCTTGAGTGTCTCCAACATTCATTCTGTCTCTTACTTCGCTGTTTAATAATACTTGATCTTCAAAACCATTCTTCCCATATAAACACCATTCAAATGCTCGCACAATGGTAGTCTTTCCTGAGGTATTAACACCAATAAGTACAGTAACGTTTCGTTCAGGATCAGTTGAAAACTCAACCCTTTGAGAGCCGATATATTGTCTGAAATTGAACATTTCAAGATTATTGAGAATCATCTCTTCTCCACCTCCCGGATAATCATTTTTTTAATCTTTTCGACCATAGCCGGATTTGATTCTTTCTTAACTACATTTTCAGCTTCCATATCAAGTATCTGAATCTTGATATTATTCACTTTCTTCTCATCCAAATTTTGAGCATCAAAATTCTCATTCATCTTCATCAACCTCCTCTAAATCCGCATCTGTAATTTGATAAGCGCACATGATATCATTGATAAGTTCATCTGAATCTCTTGAATTTAAGGATATCTCTCCAAATTCTTTCAAACGTAAAAGTTCTCTCTTTGCAAGGGCTTTTTCACAGTTAAAATCAACCCCGTATATATTTACTTCTTCCACAGGTGTAGCCAAAGTAATAAAATCATAAATAACGGCAAATGGCTTATTTTTAGCCAATCTTAAAACTCTACCTCGGCGTTGAATATATTCCTTAGGATTGGTTGTACTAGCTAATATAAACGCAGTTCTTATACTAGGTATGTTCACACCTTCATCCAAACATTTAATAGCTACGATCGCTTGATATGGATCAACGGTAGAAAATTTTCTTTTAATTAGTTCTCTTTCAGCTGCCGATTCATTCGATGTAAAATGAGTAACTTTCATTCCAAGCTCATTACCTAAAATCTTTGATACGGCTACTATTTGTCTTTCTCCAGCTTCATCTCTCTCAGATTCATCATACTCAAATGTCTGTACTCTTGTAGCTCCACAATAAACGAGAATATGCGAATCATCTTTGTACTCCACCATTTTCTTTCGGAGCAAATCTAGTTTTCCTCTTGCACCTGCAACAAGACTTGCTCGACGCATTAAAAGTGTCTTACCCAAATTTGTAACTTTAAGCTTCCCCTGTTTATCATGATGACATTCTTTTCCTATTTGATATGAAAGGTCCTTATACTCATTTAGTTCCTCTTCATCCAGGTAGACCAATATTGGGTAATAATAATATGGTGTCAATTTTCCCTCATCAATCGCACGTTTGAGTCCATATTCTATACACTTTTCTCCAAAATACCTTTTCAGAGCATTTGTGCCTTCTTCATCACCGTGGCGTTCTAAAGTAGCCGATAGTGCCAATCTAAATTCTATATTCGGATAAAGTTTTTGTTTCAAGCTTTCTGAGCCAAAATTATGTGCTTCATCAACTAGTAATAATGTATCTTTTCCTAAGTCTTTCATAAGCTCTGAAACAAATTTGGAAGAATATGTTGCATTAGTTGTAACAAAGCAAAAAGAATCAATTATCCCTAGATTGAAATCAAATACATCATCCTCTAGCCTTTGCTTCCACTTTTTCTGTTTCGAAGCAGAATAGCCAATTATTGGATTCATATTGAAAAGTTCAATATCCTCAACCCATTGTTCTACTAAATGTTGATATGGACATACTATAACAATTGCTAGTCGCCTATTTTCCTCAAAAAGTTTTGCTACAGCTCCAAGTCCGGTATATGTCTTACCCGTACCTGTAGCCATATCAAAGATGCCCCGATATCCATGATTTTTCCAACTTTCAATTGCATCCACCTGATACTCTCGCAAAATAAAGCCATCTGGAATCTGCGGATTACCTCTTTGGGACTCAGCTTTTTCCTCACCTTTTTCTTCATCATCTATTTCATAGTTGACAGATGGTTTTTTCTGAATTTTTATCCTATCTTTAACTACTTCTGGAAACTCAATAATTTCCAAATCCTTGTCTTCACCATTCCATAGAAGTTCAAAATCCTTTTGCATTTCTTCTGCATATTCTTTTGACTCTTCCCAGGAAGAAAAAACCACTATAGACTCATAATTATTATAAAAAGCATTTATTGTTTCGTTCAGGGAACCGGTAAACACAATTTGGTTTCCATATGAATCCTGAACAATTCCTACCTTCTCATGATACATGCCAGTAGATTTCTTAGGTGGTGTAAACGCCACTTTTAATTCGAGTGTGCCATTTTCGATTAAATGAGCAAGCAAATTTAATCTTTCTTCTTGAAAATAATTCTCCGGTTCCTTAAATTCTCGAAGTAATGCTTTTTCAACAATTGCTTTCTTTTCATAACCTTTATCAATTGCCTCAATGTCTTCTAGCGAAAGATATGGAGAAACTATAAACTGAATTTTACCATTATTTTTTACTAAACCCGCTATCCCTTTTGTAAGTTCAATTAACGCAGTTGAAGAAAAAAAACCTACCGATCTTTGATACAATACAGCTTGTTCTAAGACAGGTGTATAGAATTCTTTAACTATATTATTTTTATACGTCGTATAATGCTTTAAAACATTTAAATCCTTAAAAGACATATATAGACCCCCAAAAAAATAAATTTAGATAATATTAAATTCCATTTCTTTTAATACTTCTGGTGCATTAATGTCCTCTGTTTCCAGGCAGACTCCACAATATGCCTTATCTGTAACCGGTGTCGGAACAACGTTGCATTCAACTCCAGCCTTGTTAAGTTTCTCTTCACCCAAAAAAACATCACTAGTACTAAAAAATGCTATATGCATATTGTTTCCCTCGCTTTCATAAGAACTTCAATCAAAGTAATGAGCTCCTCTTTTTTATTAAATGGGCTCAAACTTACTCGTACAACACCAGAATTCACCGTTCCAAGAGCTTTGTGTGCCAATATTGCACAGTGTATTCCTCCTCTTACAGCAATATTATTTTGATCCAAATAACGTACTAATTTATCTGACGTAATACCCTCAATATTAAAACCTACGGTTGAAACTCTTTTGAATTCTTCATCATAAATGGTTATTCCGGGTATAGTCTTTAACCCTTTCATCAAAAAAGACAAGAGTGATTTTTCATTCTCTTGAAGTTCATTATTGTTATCTACACAATAGTCTACTGCCTCTTTTAGAGCCCAGATTGCAGGCATATTTAATGTACCTGCTTCAAGCCCTTCTGGAAATGACGATGGATTAATGTAAGAGTCGCCAAAAATACCTGTTCCACCTTGAATAAGCGGCTTAATAGCATGTTTTTCCTTACAGCATAGTCCCCCAACACCTGGTAATCCCATCAAATCCTTATGACCAGTAAAAGCAAGATAATCAATTGATTGTTGTTGCATACTAAGTCTAATCTTTCCAGCCCCTTGAGAAGCGTCAATAAATGTAGTGATACCTTTTCCATGTGCAGCAAGGAATAAGCTTTCATTAAAAACAACTCGTCCAGTAAGATTACTTGCCAGCGTTGACACTATCAATCTTGTATTCTTCTGTCCGTACTTTGAAAGAAGATATTCTCCATCCTTATCAATATCTTCTCGTTCAATTACTGAGTATTCAATTATTCCATTCCTCATTAATGTATGCAGCGGGCGTAATACTGCATTGTGTTCATAGCACGTGATTAGCACGTGGTCACCCTTGGATAAAAAACCGTTGAAAAACAGATTTATTGCTTCTGTCGAGTTCTTTGTAAAGACAACATTTGTCGGCTCCATTAGCCCAAAATAAGTTCCCATTGTTTTTCTGCTTTGATAAAGCATCCTAGATGCTTCAATTCCCAATGAGTAGCTTCCTCTCCCCGGACTTACTCCTACTTCTCTTACATAGTGCGAAAATGCCTCATATGTTTTATCTGGCTTATATTTAGTTGTTGCTGCACTATCCAAATAAATCACTACGCTTCCTTCTTTCCCGAGTTTCTTTCAGAAATAATACATCCGTTATAGTAATGTGCTATACACGCTTTACAATGAGCACATTTCTTTTCATTAATATGGTAACTACCCTGTGTAGTGTCTATTGCGCCATATGGACATACAGAGTCACATGAATGGCATCTTACACACATCTGATACTTTCTAACCTGACATTTAATTCTATTAATCAGCATATTAATGTCGATACGTTCTTCAGGTAATACCTTTATAACATTTGTTCCTATGGTGATAATTAGTTCACAGCACTTTCTGAATTCTTTGGACTTATCACGATCATAAACAGATATGTAAGTGGCATCCTTCTTTTCAATTATGTCCAATTTCCCAAGTGGTTTAAAAAGCTCGATGATATCTTTGTCTATCTTTTTTTCTACAATGATATTTCTTGCTTTATCAGAAAGGTTGCACGAAGTATCCGCTATAGTTATATTCATTTGCTGCGAATCTTTGATTCCCCTACGAACTTTCCATTTTCCTTCCTCAAAATAAGCTTTAGGATCTGACCTACCATCTCTTTGAGCGAAGTCCATAATTATTTTCTTCCACTTTGCTATATAATCTGGATGATAAATCTCAGTAAGCATAAGTGACAAATTTGTATTATTCGGGCAGCACCAACATCCAACACGTTTGTAACCATATTGATAACAATTGTTGAATTTTAAATTCTTATATATAATGTAGAGCCAGACATCGTAATCTTTCCATTCAATAATTGGCATTGCGTTTATCTGTGATGCTATTTTTGACTCTTTCTGAGTTCTTTCGTACGTTGAACGAGCCACCGATTCAGAATGTCTTATTCCAAGAAATGATAAGCTCTTGCCATTTTCTGGCAAGTATTCCAATTCCTTATTGAGATTACTTGTCTTAAAAATATTACAGCACCATCTGTCGTGCTGACTGGGTGGGCACATTACATTGTTGCAGAAATAAAAGAAATCATTATCTGTTTCACTCGGAAGAAGTGGAACAAATGGATTTTCCTTTCTAAACGTTTCGGTGTACTTATATGTTTCCGGAAATTCTATAGTAGTATCGCCAAAAAAATGAGGAACACTTGCAGTCTGTAACGCATCTCTAACAACCTTACTTACGACAGTTGAATCCTTACCTCCTGAAAAGGAGATAGTTGGATAAAAACCTTTCGGAGAATATTCTCTGTATGTAGTAACTACATACGTTTCCGCTTCAAATATAAGTTTCTTTAAATACTCAAAATTTGCTTCTACTGCTCCATAATATGGAGAATAATCTTCTTCAATATCGATATTTTTCCTTAGTGATTCCGCGTATTTCAGGTACTCTTTAGATTCATACCATGGAGTATATCTAATATCTTGCTTTACTCCATTTACAATATAATGTCCTGAACCAAGATCCCAAACTTTAGCCGAAGTTAAATCTTCTCCAGCTATATAGCTAAGCATCTTCCGTTCCTGCAAGAAAACAGGATTACAACTTGCACTAGTAGAAATTCTTTCAATTTTCCCATTACACTTGCAAGAGTGAAGTTTCTTATCAAATATTGGTTCTTCACATTTATGGCACCAAAAAACCATTTTATAACCATCCTTACATTATTTCTTCAAGCAGCCTTGCTATGATTTGCATTTTCTCTTCTTGCGAGATTGATTCTCCAAAATTTGAAATTGTTGCTTTCATTTTGTTAAACATAATCTGTCCATTACTACTAAGGCTTTGCCTATCAAACTGTGAAGTCTTTAATTCTTCACCACCTGACTGAATCACAATTTTTATTTCATCGTCTGAAAGTTTATCTTTTACTGTATACCCATCCAGTTGAGCGATAACCCTTCTTAGAATTTCTTCAAAATCATCAATTTTTGAATCATTCCAGTAATCCACTCCAAACCCAGTAATTACATTAGCCAAATCCTGTATCACATCTATATCCTTTTTTTGAATATTATTATTTCTCACAAATTCCAAAAATGCATTTGTGTGATAGTCAAATACTTTGTGGGCTTTTGAAGACCAATCATTTTCGTACTTTTCATTTAGCCACTCACTAATTGATGCTTCTCGCTTTATACCAAAGACGTTACGGACCAGCTTATCTGCATCGGACATTTGAAGCTTAAAAACATTCTCGAGCTCATTTTTAATATTTTTTAGCTGAACCACTAAATTTCCATAGTCAGACTCTATTTTCGTTAAAACATCAAAAAAGAATGCATTATAATCTTTGTATGAAATGTTAAGAATATCTCTATACTGCTTCGCCTTTGGTGAAACATATTTATCTGTCGTCAAAGCACTTTTGGACAAACTAGCAAAATGAGTGTTCATAGCATCTAATAGTGCCTTAAGACGATTCTTTGACCTCCTACTCAAGAATTCTCCATAAATATCTTCAAGGTTTGAGATATATGCCTCCTGAGAATCATCCCAATTACAAATAAACAAAGAGTAGTCCTCTGCATTGTCAAAAGCTTTTAAAAACTCTTCTGTACCATAGTCTCTATCCGCTCCATGGAAAGATAACGAAACATTTTCATAATTGCGTAATTCAAAAGCTAATAGTAATGGTATGTATCCATCCCTTAATCCATACGGTGGCTGTTTCAGTTTCTCATATAATTCATTAAAGCTAACCGGAGCCTTCTGCGCCTGTTTAATATATTTTTTTATTTCCTTTCTTACATCAGAGCCCGAAACCTCTTCGTCATTTGTATTATTCAGTTTTGCAGGAACACCATCATCATACATTCCATTCTTTACAAATAATGCACGAACAATATTATGCTCTGGGGAAAGAGGTGTACAGCCATTCATTATGTTTTCACCATTAAGCATATTATCTAAAAGTTTAGTTCTCGAAAGACGAATAGCCCCTGAAATTTTATTCTTATTTATCAAGTCGTTATTAACAATTATTGTTTTGTCATAAGCCTTAAACATTATCTGAGAAGCGCACTCTGTCAGCTCTGATTCAGATTTTAATCTCTCTTCGTGATTGTCAAATAAAACTACAACATCCGTATTCTTTAAACTTTTCCAATTTTCAACTAATTCAGACAAAATAGCCTGTTCTTCTTCTAAATATAGTTGAAGTTCTTTTTCAACAGTAGGATCATCCTTTTTTAATTCTTCACGTTGAGAATACAACAACTTAGTAGCTATATATCTTTTGACCTCATTCGTAATAGGTTTAGGATTGCTATTTACTATCATTAACATTCTATCTGGTATATCTGCCTCTAAATAACTTTTCAAAGAATATTCTGAATCAAGTACAAAAGCCGCTATCCCATCATAATAATCTGGCATCGACCTAACAAAAGTCTTTTTACCTATCTCATTTCTATAAGCAAATACTGGTATCATAATTCTATTCATGTGATACACAGCATTATATCTATTTGGATAAACAACAAAATTTGTAAACTCTTCATTTAGTATGTTTACAACCATCTCATCGTTAATAGAGCCGATCTTTTCTTCAATCATAGAATCCAAATCATAAATACTACTGTCCAAAAAGTCATAGTACCCATACTGACGCATATACTTAATGATTTTTTTCTTTTCTAACACATCTATCGCTGAAGAAATAGTGTTATCGTCCTCATCAATCACATGACATAATGTTGATCTATTTGGAGCAAGAATAGCCGAATCAGAAATAATATTAATTACTGCAATAGTCTTTAATATCTTTACTTCAGCAGTATTAACATTTTCTTCTCCAAGTTTATTTAATGCATACTGAAGTTTCTTATACATTACATAAATATCATTTGCTCTGAATGACATTATGTTTTCTTCAAAATAGTCATAGATAAGATCTAATCCAACAAAATGGAACTTATCATCATTCAATTTCTCAATTTGAGCAAAAAGAGAGTTCTCCTCATCGCTAGCTAGATATGTAAAAAAAGTTCTCTCATTCTGTGCCACTTTCTTTGACAAACGATCCAAGGCATAAAGTGTAATAGGATGAAGAGGAAAGCCACCTTCGAACGGATTTCCGCCTTCAGGTGGAAGGAGAAATCCTTTAAAATCCCACGCCTCTTCATATAGTGCATTCAAGTTTCTTTCGTATTTTTTCTTAAAAGTCTCCCACTTATCAGTCTTGGGAATAATGTGCGGAATAAGAGACAAACACTGATCGTACTTAACATTTATGGAAGTAGCCTTGAAACGTCCCTCAATTTTCTTCCACTCATCACTAAGTTCTTTCTTCATTTTATCTGTATATAAAGAAAGCTGCTTATGAGAAACAAGTATTAAATGATTTTCAGAGTCTGAATGATCACAATACTCGGCAAAATCCTGAATAGTCTTTACTTTAATAGTTTCTCCATTGTCTTCAATATATCTTCCAAATTCGTCAAAAACAAATACTATTCCTTGGTAATCATTTGCAATTACTTCATTAGCCTGATTTAAATTATCACTCAGGCTGCCTGTCTCACTTACAAATGTAGCTCCATATGTCATTTCCTTAAAAATAGAATTAAATAGCTTCTCACTTGATGGCACAAATGTTTTTAAATCAGATTTCAAATTATCAATTTCCACATCAAGCTTTTTGCATACTTCAACCAGTCTAGTTTGAGATTCACTGCCTTCTTCCCATTTTGAAATCAAATCTAAAGCTTCATAAAAAGTGTTCTTAAAGCAGATCTCTATATTTTTTCTTTCAAGTTCTTTTTTTAGAGAATATGAAATGCATTTATCAAAATCTGAAAAGTCTGAATAAACTGGAACCACAAGATATGGTTTTCTTTTTTTCGCAAACTCTACAATAAAGTCAGCAAATTCCTCATCGTATTTTTTTATTGACTCAATAAAAAGCTGAAAAGCCTCTCCATTTGTATTTATGTGCCCTAACAGTGCACACATAACCGTTAGGAGGTGTGACTTTCCAGTTCCATATGAACCGTATAGAATCCTAGAATGGACTCCTGCCTTATCTTGTATAATTCCATATAAATATTCTTTCAGTATTTCAGTCGTTGTGACGTTAGGAATAAAACCAGAAAGTCGATTTTCATTCTCTATATCGAAACAAATATTAGCAGAATATTTATATTGTTTTCTTTTAGTTATTAGTTCTGAATATTTCATTCTTATTTCCTTTATTCAACAAAATATTTTTTTAGGAGTGCGTCGTAATTTGTATTGTTAAATTCAATCAGACGATTTCCAAAATTATTGTTTAACGCAATATAACCCTTGTTTTCTGCCTCAATTAGCATATCAATCAAATCAGTATACCTAATATTGAAGTATCTTCCAACTTGGAACTTTCCCTCCATGAGAGTATCAATTCCAACCTGTCCAGCATTTGAACTTTCAGCTTTATTATCTTGTGCAATTGCATAAATAAGTACTTCAACGGGTATTTCCTTGGTGGAAAGGTGATTTTTAATTAATTGTTTTCCATCATATTTCAAAATATGAAGCGGTCCAAAAAACGGATAGGTATCTTCATCCATAATATTTTTCTTGTCAGTTGTCTTATCTCCAACATAAGTATTTTTAACGCAATTGAATTCTTTATTAACGGCATCACGCTTAACATTCATTCCATTAACTGCAACAAATGCATGTAATCCATCTGTAAAGGCTTCATTGGTAATTACATCGCTGGACCATTCATTAAATAACCAATACCAAGCCGTCGCCTCTTCGATGTTATTCGCAACATTTCTATGAAGCAAAGCCAGTGTTCCTAATTTTTGAAAATAAGGATCAAATTTCTCAATATATTCAAACAATTCGGTCTTACATTTACAGATAATATTCTGTTCTTTTTTCTCAAAAGTAAGCCCCATAGCATCAGCCCAATAGCGAAGAGCCTTAATCATAACGCGGCCTAGACCAATCTCATCAATAGCACTTTGCTCATTAGCCGGCGCAAAAATTGTAGCATCAGCATTCACAGCCTGCTGTATTTTAGTGCCCCATCCACTTCTCATGTAAAAACTTCCATGCTTGTTCAATACCATTTATTTGATATTCCCTTCTTTATCTTCTTTTTCAAAGCACATTATGTCGCCGATGTTACAATCCATATATTCGCAGATTCTTTGCATAACATCCATGGATACACTTTCACCTTTTCCCATCTTTGCCATAGTTGCTGAACTTATATTTAGCTCTGAAGCTAAATCTTTCTTATACATGTTTTTGTCAATTAACATCTTCCATAAACCGTTGTATGAAACTGCCATATTTTTTACCTTTCAATTCTTACTTCGGAGAACTTTATAAGCATCCATGGAAAATTATATCATTCATATGTCAAAAAGTCATTATAAATCTTTAGTTTTCTAAAGTTAGATTTTTGTTTTCAAAATTCTATAATTTTGACCAATTTTGAAAATTTTCGTAATGTGAATTTCTTAAAAATTTTGACCAAAAATTTTGAAAACTCCAGACGTATGTCATTCATCACTTAAATAGTCATGAAAAACGGACATGATAAACAACATTGTCCACATCTTTTTCCCCAATTCTCTTTTTCTCTGAAGCCAATAAATCTTCTCATCTTCATAAGCTCAATAAGTAATGCAAATGGGAAATCTTAAGCCTTTAAGCTCCTTTAGGAATCCCTTTTCTCCCTTTCTCCCAGTATACTCATCACTTGTCCCATAAATCGGTCTTTGTAATCATTTTTCAACATTTATTCTTTTTATTGCATGTTGCCATGACTTACCCACTTATTATTACATTACCATATCCTACATTTTCCGTCAATTTTCAACCTAATTTTATATATTCCGACTTATCGCATAATCCGACAAAAAAGCCATACAATAACAGAGTATAATTTAAAATCAAAAAACCGGTACAACATTTCTGTCATACCGGCTTAAGCCTCTCTTTTTACTTCTCTTTACTTCACCAGCACTTCTTTTACCTCATTGTGGTAAGGCAGGACGACGGTAAAGTCGTTGTTTTCTGCCACGCGGAGCAGGTCGCCTCTGCTCTGGTGGTGGGGATATAGGAATTTGGCTGCTTTTCCTTCGGCAAGCAGTTTTTCCGGCAGCTTGCCGGGTCTGACCCTGCCGGTAACGATTACTCTTGCTCCGGCGGCTACTTCCTTTTCCACGAAAGCAGTGTTGTAAGGCTTTAAAAGGTGCGTGTCCGCAAGCAGCAGAATATCATAATCCGGCTGTACGGCATCCTCTCTGGAGAAATCCACACATTCCCCGGAAAGCCGCTCCAATAATCCACATAATTTGTCGTAGGTATCCTCACAGAACCAGGCTCTGTCCTTCAGGCAACGCAGGCTTTCCCTTACGAAGGCAGCATCCACCATGATTTTTTTATCCGGAAATTCCTTTTCCAGCAAGGCGAACATCTCCATGCCGCGGCCGTATTTTGGTACCGGGAAAATGACCCGTCTCGCCTCCTGCAGATATTTATCCGTCTGTGCAAGCATATCCTCACGAAGTTCGGCGGCACTCTTGTCCGTTTCATAATGGGCACAATCCACAATAGCAAGCTCCGCTTTCATTCCTCTTGCCGCATCGCAGGCATAGGCAAGGGTATCTTCCTGATAGTCTCCGCTGAAAAAGCAGGTGCCCAGTGCATCCGTGATGAGAAACCACAGGCCGCCCATGCAGTGGCCGGTTCTGCCGAAGGAAACCTGCAAGTCCTGCTGCCGGAAAGCCACCGGCTGCTCCATATCCAATGATAAAATGACAACCTTGTCATAGGTTATATCTGACAGTTCAAACGCCATAGCGGAGGTAACCAGTGTCCCCCGGAAACCTTTTTCCACAAAGTGCATGAATGCACCGCTATGGTCTTTGTGACTGTGCGTCAGAAAAACGTAATCCGTTTTGGCAAGTTCCTCCTCCGTCACATCGGGATAGGGATTGCTGTCGCTGTCCATAATACCGCAATCCACCATATAAAAACGACCTTCTGTACCGTATTCCGTTAAAAAGCAGCTCCGTCCATGTTCTCCGTAACCGCCCTTAGCCAGAAATTTCCTCATAAGCATACAACCTTTCCGGAAGGATTTGGGCGTATCCCGTCTGCTGCTCCTTCAAAAACGTAGGATGAAGCAGGCAGAAGGTATCGCCACCATCTGTTTCCACCTTAACCCGGTACTGGCCGCCTTCAAATGAGGACATCACCACGCGCACCGGAATAGCATTTTTACATTCTTTTTCTACAAAAATACATTCTTCCGGGCGAAATTTCAAGAGCATTTTTTGCCCTTTTTTAACATTTTGAAAACTTTTACAGACAAGCTTCCGGTTTTGCACGCTGACAACGGCACGGTTTTCCCTGTCGCTGCCATCTGCTGCCTGCTCTGCACTTCCAACTTCTGCATCGTCTGCTTCCGCGGGCCCTTCCATCACTGCGCCATGCACGCAGTTTCCGGCGCCTAAAAGTCCCGCTACCGTGATGGTGCGGGGGCTTTCGTAACATTCCGCCGGAGTGGCAATCTGGTCAATCACACCCTGGTTCATCACGATAATGCGGTCCGCCATGGCGAATGCTTCGGACGGATCGTGGGTAACGTGGAATACCGTGGTCTTTAACTGGCGGAAAAGCTGTGCCATTTCCGTTCTCATTTCAATACGAAGCTGCACGTCCAGATTGCAGAGCGGTTCGTCCAGCAGAATAATGGACGGGTTGGTGATAAGCGCCCTGGCGATTGCCACGCGCTGCTGCTGTCCGCCGGAAAGTTCTGCCGGATACTGGTCTAATAGTCCTTCCAGATGCAGCAGTGTTTCCACCTCGTGAAGTTTTTCCTGCATCTGCGCCTTGTCCGTTTTGCGCACCTTCAATCCGTAAATAATGTTGTCCCGTGCCTTCATATGCGGCCAGAGGGCAAAATCCTGAAACACCATGTTCATGTCACGCTGTTCGATAGGCACCACCCTGTGTGGAGATGACATTTCTTTACCCCGGACAAATACCTGCCCTGCGTTCAGGGGCAGAATGCCGGCAATGATATTTAATAAGGTAGACTTACCGCAGCCGGAAGGGCCGAGCACACTGATAATCTCCCCTTCCTGCACCGTCAGGTTGATGCCTTTTAAGATTTCCTTCTTACCGTAATTCTTCTTTACATCTTTCAGTTCCAAAATCGTTTCCATAATTTGTAACCACTTTCTTCTTAATGTCCCTGCTTTTTCCGGTAACCGGCGTTCAGCACCACTTCCAAAAGCATCATGATGCCCACGATAAAAGCGCCGCCCACCATGGTGGCTGCTGCCGCGTAGCCGAACTTCAAATCGTTGTAGGAGTCGCTGATGTAAACCGGCAGCGTACTGTAATTTGGCGGATACAGAATGGTAGTGATGGCAAGGTTAAACACACTGCCTCCGAATGCCGCAAGTACCGCCGAAACACTGCTGTTGTGCAGAAGCGGCAAAAGAATGGTGCGGATTTTACGGAAAAAGCCGGCTCCCTGCATCTGTGCTGCCGTAAGCAGGCTGCCGGGGATTTTTGCCATGCCGCCCACCAGCACGCGGTTTATCATGGGAATGGCTGCCGCCACACTGGCAAGTACTAAAATAGACGGCGTTCCGTACAAATGCAGTCCCACTTTTGTCAGCCATTTCTGGTTCCATACGAAAATATAACCGATGCCCAGCACCACGCCCGGCACCGCCATTGCCACAAGCGTCAGCATATCAATCAGTTTTTTCAGCTTAAAACGGGAATATGTGAGCACATATGCCACGCAAAATCCAATCAGGATGCCAAACACTGCGGATATTCCCGCCAGCCCCAGAGAATGCTTGATGCCGCTTACCATGCTGCCCGCAGAGGATAGCACTTCCTTATAATTATCCAGGGTAAAGGTAAATTTCTGCACGCTGACGGAACCTGAAAAGGACATGACCAGTTCGGAACCTACCGGTATTCCCAACGCTATCAGGCAGAACAGCACCGTTGCGGCTGTAAGTAAAACCTGCACCGGTTTTTTCGGAGAAACCGCCATCACACGCTCCGTGCCGTTATCTAAGAAATCAAATTTTTTCTTTCCCATGGCGCCGTACTGCACCGCCATAGCGATTACAATCATGACCATCAGGTACAGGGAAAGCACGCCCGCCATGTCAAAACGCACCGGTGAGGAGCAGATGGCGCTGTAAATGGTGTATGGCAGTGTGGGGAAGGAATAAACCGCCGTTATGGTGGAGGACATGCCGTAATCGCCCACTGTGTCCATGAAAATCAACATTGCCGCCGAGCAGTAAGCCGGAATACAGAGGGGGAGCTGCACATTTTTCCATGCCCGGAATGCCGATGCCCCGTTCATCCGCGCCGCATGCATCAGGCGGGACGGATACCACTCCATGGAGGTTTTGATGGTCACATAGGCAAGGGGAAATTTGCAAAGAACCATAACACACACCAATCCCCAGTAGCTGAAAACAAAGGAGCCGACTCCTTTTATACCCAGCCACGCACTGGCAATTCCGTTGCCGGAGGAAAAATACACCCAACCCTGCGCCAGTATAAAGGAAGGAATTATCATCAGCACCCATGCTGTAAAGTCCAGAAGTTTTGCGCACGCGAATTTATAATTTACCCGGAAATGAGCCAGTACGGCTGCCAGAATAAGACCCAGCACCGTGGTGCCGCAACTTAAAAAGAAGGAGTTCAAAAATGCTTTTTTCCACAGCGGTCTTTTAAATACATCCAGTACGAGTGCCAGATTGGACAAATTGAATTTATCGATGGAAAGTCCCGGGCATATAACCTGAAATAGTACTGTCACCAGAGGCAACAGTACTAATAAAATCAGAAGTCCGAGTATTCCTATGCCTGCGGCATTGTCTTTACTCTTCATGTTTTCTCCTACTTCGCGGACATATCTGCAAACCATGCCTTGATGTCGGCTTCGTTTTCCGCACCGAATACTTCGTCTGCAACGGCTAAGATTGCGTTGGCATCACGCTCTGCCTTTAAGGTAACGCCTTCCACGGAAGGTTCAAAATATCCTTCGTCGCCGGTATCTACAAGCTGCTGCTGGGTCTTGGCATCCAGTAAGAAGTTTACGAAAATCTTGGCGATTTCCAGCTGCTCGGTTGATGAGCTGATGGCTGCCACACGGGTAGATCCGGGAGCGCCTTCCTCGGGCCAGATAATGGAGACGGGTTCGCCGCTTGCTACCATATCGTAAGCATTGGTTTCCTGCAGCATGGCAATGGAGATGTCTCCGCCTGCCAGAGCCTGCACAACCTGGGGATTCTTGGGGAATACCTTCAGACCGTTGTCGAACAGGGTGGTAAAGTATTCTTTTCCGGCATCCAGTCCTTTTTTATCCATGAAATAAGCTGCCAGAGGATAAGCGGGCGCTGCCACACCGGGGTCTGCCATACCAACGGCATCTTTATATTTTGCATCGGTTAAATCATCGAAGGTCTTGGGTGCGTCTGCTTCGCTCCACACGTCATTGCGGTAAACCAGAACACCTGCCGCATGGATATCTGTGGGGTACATGCACTTGTTATCCGGTACCAGACCCTTGGAAAAGCCGGTTAAGTTTGCAGCATTTTCCGGCTCCCAGTCAGTTACAAGCTCGCCGTCTGCGGACAAATTGTATACATCATACATGGAGTCAATCCATACAACGTCCCACTGGGGATTGCCTTTTTCGGCAGCGATACGGGACATAGTTTCTGCACCGTTTCCGACAACTACCTCTACATCATAACCGGTTGCTTCCTTAAACATATCACCGATTACAGCATCAAAGTCATTTAAGTAAACTACTAAGGGCTTGGTCTGCACCGGTTTTTCCGCTGCATCGGCAGCGCTGTCGTCTGCAGTGGCATCCTTTGTATCATTTGCCACACTTTCCTTACTCTCCGTACTCTCCTGAGCGCTCTCCCCGGAAGCGGCGGTGGAAGTATTTGCTGCCGCCTTGTTCTCCTGATTGTTTGTGTTTCCGCAGGCTGCCAGTGACAATACCATTGCAGCGGCGGTAAGCATTGCGATTAATTTTTTCTTTTTCATAGTTATCCTCTTTTCTGCTTTTTACGCACATTTTGCACGTAATGATTTTTGCTTTCATCCTCTTTTGTGTACATCGGAATCATAATGCTTCTTGCCGGCTTCCGCTATCACGCTGCCGTAAATCCCATGTAAAATCCATGTGACAGAGTGGGGTACGCATTTGACGGGATAACCTTTGAATTTCGTGTGGCAGAGCGGGGGGTACGCATTTGACGGGATAACCTTTGAATTTCGTGTGGCAGAGTGAGGTGAAAACGTTTTCCGGTCGGGTCTTGATGAATTTTTATATAATTTTGGGAAAATGGCTGGCTGCCGTTGACGATGGTCATCCTTTTGCCTTATACTAAGTACATTATTTGTATTTGCAGTCTCATTTTGAGAATATATTTTACTATGCGATACGGCTGACATTTCAACATAAGATGCAGAGGGGGAAAACTGTGAAAATTAAATGTGATTATTGTGATAGTTGGATTAATGATTTTGATGAAACCTGTCCGAACTGCGGGGCAACCAACAGCCACTACGTGAGACAGTCAGACAAGGTTCCTAAAACGATCGAAGAACTGAAGGCATGGGCTAAGGCAATGAATCTGCCGCTTGCCGACATGCGTACTTTTATCGGTGAGGATTACAGAGGTCCGAAGGCCTTCGGTATTTACAAAGACCCGGACGACGGCACTTTTGTGGTTTACAAAAACAAAGCCGACGGCAGCCGTGCGGTCCGCTACAAGGGCAGCGATGAAGCCTATGCGGTAAACGAGCTTTATATGAAAATGAAGGAACGCGTTGCCGACCAGAAAGCCCGTCAGGCAGGCCAGCCGCGTCCGCAGGGGAATACTTCCGGCAACCGGAGCAGCAATGAACCGACCCGAAAAAACAAACTTCAAAACATTATTACGATTATTATCCTGATTGTAGTTGTGCAGCTGGCAATGCCCTCCCTATTTAATTGCGGCGGTTCCGGACCCAGAACCGGTTACTACACCTACGGCAACAACAATTATTATTACTATCACGGCAGCTGGTATGAATGGATGAACGACGCCTGGACTGCTACTACGGTTGCCGACTGGATGAATGATGATTATTCTTCCTATTATGATTCCAACTCTTATGACAGCAGCGCCGATTATGATGACTTCGATGATTCTCCTTACTACGACCCTTCGTATGATGATGACGACACCTGGGATTTCGACAGCAGCTGGGACTCTGACAGCAGTTGGGATTCCGATAGCAGCTGGGACTCCGGCTCCGACGATTGGGGTTCTGACTGGTAAAGAACAGAATTGAAAGACTTGATTTCATGATAAACTAAGATAAAAAAAACACTCACTTTGGGTGCTTTCTTTTCTTTTTGGGGGTATTTACCCAGCTTTTGTCGCCGCCATACCCAATCATATTTCTCCTCTTGGGTATACTACTGCAGAATTGTTGGTACCTGAAACAGCTGCCGGACAATGGTTGCATTGTTCGGAACGATAGGAAATAGCAATACAAGTTGTAGGCAGGTGGCTACCCAGGAGCAGATGGACCGATTTTGAAAACTCTGTATCAATTTTCTTTACAGATAAACTTTGTTCATAGATTTATGGTATAATCAGTTTAAGCGCTTGAATAAAGGAGATGGTTATACCATGAATCTGTTTTGCGAAGAGGTTCATAAACTGGAGGCGGAATTTAAACAATGCCGGAAGCTGCTGAACGCTATCGGGGATGAGAACCGCCAGCACCTTATATGCGTCATGATGAATATGCCGATTGATGGCGGCCTTGTATTGGAGATTGTCGAGCAGACGCATCATCCGGGCTGCAAAATCCTGAATGGTCTTGGTATGTCCAGTTCCAGAGGGCTGCTCAGATCGAATTATGGACCGGACAGAAGGCTCCACTGGATGTGATGCGAAAAGAATTAAAGGAGATTATTCGGGAAGAAAATGAGAAGGCGCAGACGGAATGATTCTGTAATTCCGTCACTTCATGGGAAATAAATGTTATAGTGAATTTATAGTGAATAGAGAAACGTGATAGCGTAGCGTAGTAAGCGATAATTTCAGATGATCCAGGTTTGATCAGAGAGGACAAGAATATGAACAACTATTGTATGATCCAGAACTCCAAAACGTTTGCATTTTCCGCAGAGAATCCAACCGGTGTACGCGCAGGTGGTTCCCAGGGCGGTGACTGCACCAAGCTTCGTCCGACCGTGACGATTCCTGCAGGGGAAACCGTAACTCTGGTAGATGCTGTAGGACCGGGTGTGATCCAGCATATGTGGTTTACCGGATATGTCGGGCACCATTTTATCATCCGTATGTATTGGGATGATCAGGAATATCCGTCTGTGGAAGCTCCGCTCTCTGCATTCTTCGGATGTGCCTATGATGAAAATTTCGTGGACCGGGATGGCAAATATCCGGTGTTGAATTCTGCCATGATACTGGTAGCTCCTGGTCGCGGCTATAACAGCTATTTTGAGATGCCGTTCCATAAGAGAGCTCGGATCACGATGGAAAACCGTGGTGACAAGGATGAAAATCTCTATTATATTATCACCGGAGCTTATCAGGAGATTCCGGCGGAGGCTGGTTATTTCCATGCCACCTATCGCCAAGAGCACCCGGTTCAGAAGGGGCGTACCTACACAATCGTTGACGGAATCGAAGGCAGGGGACAATTTGTCGGTGTGACTCTGGCAACTGGTATGAATGGCAACAATACCTGTTGGGTAGAAGGCGAAGCCCGCATGTATCTGGACGATGATCCGTATCCGTCTATCCACTATACCGGAACTGAAGACTACTTCGGCGGTTCCTATGGATTTGGAAATGACATCATCATCAAGAGCTATCAGACCTTCAGCGGCTTATATACCGGCATGTATGCAATCTATGGAGACAACCGGGAATTCTATAACGGACAGCAAAGATTCCTGCTGTATCATTTCCATATTGCAGACCCGATCCGTTTTGAGAATAAGTTTCGTATGACACTCGACAACATGGGCTGGACCGGACCGCGTTACGATGATTACACCAGTGTTGCTTATTGGTATCAGACCCTGCCGTCCGCACCGCTGATGCCACTGCCGACAGATGCAGAGATGTGTATGAGATAATAGAACCAGATTGGAGATGTCAGATAGATTGGTTTTAACCTTGCGACACGTCGCATCGGTTATATCTGACTGACATCAGAGATTTGCCGGAAAGGATAGAGGTATTATGTTACTGGAAGAGAAGTTTTGG
>ULRD01051515.1_pt1 | contig 26190 bp, 24 predicted proteins | sample 1955181 | NCBI WGS metagenome assembly ULRD01 (sample SAMEA4835675, study PRJEB28245) | human gut metagenome | biome: gut microbiome; material: fecal sample | place: Denmark | collected 2008
GCTGTTAGTCTCCATAAACAGCCGGATGCACAGCTTGAAGCCTACCGAACAATCATCCGGCAGTCTGACATGGTGCTGGCGGTCTACGATCCGGCATCTGCGCGCGGGGATGATACAGATAAGGCGATTTCTTATGCGAGAGAATTGCACCGCCCCATGCTGATGATCCACCCAGACACATTGAAAACGACATACTCCTGCGTGGAAGTCTAATGTGTCAGCGCGCTGTCCTTTGGTATAATGGGTATAGAACAGACTTCTTGAATTGAATGGTTTTTTGCGAAAATGGTGCACAAACAGTGACGCGGGAACGGAAGCCTCCGTCCTCGCGCCATTTTTGCAAAATGTCAAATGCGCGAAACCGCATCCGGCGGTGCGGTCGGCTATTACACTGCGCTGGTCACGCATGATATGGCAGTAGCATAGGCATTAGGAAGTATTTTTTGAGGCTAACATGCCTGTCTGACGTTTGTTTTCGCATGATTATTCTCGCATTTCTAAACGTGTTCTTTTTTTATTGAAAAATATGTTGTGTTTTGCGTGGGCGTGTGCTATATTATTCCAAGATAAAACTCTGCGCGAGGTGCAATTATGAAGGTTAGTTATAAAAAGCTATGGGTGTTGTGTGCAGAAAAGGAAATGAGTAAAGCCGAGCTCCGCAAGAGAGCTGGAATTTCCTCCGCCACATTCACAAAGCTTAGAAAAAACCAGGAAGTAACCCTGTCGGTTATTTTGAAAATCGCCGAAGTTCTTGACTGCAATGCCGGCGATATGATGGATTTCATAAAGGACGACGAATACGCCGAACTTGAGGACGTTGGTGTTGAAGAAGTATGGTAATGAGGTGACATAGAAATGGAAGCATATAGTGCCGGACTCATGTCACAGTCTTTTTGGTTCATCGAGTTCAAAAAAGTCGTTAAACTAATTTCAGATGGAAAAAGCCAAAACGAAATCAAAAGTGCGTGTATAGAAGAAAATCTCTTTGGTGCAGTCAATGCCTATCGTTCAAAGCGGATTGCTGGATACTTGACAAACAGGGCTGCTGCGCTGGACGCAAAAGAAGTGCAGTTATTTATGGAATCAGATCCTGCAACACAGAAGTTGCTGAATCTGATTGCGATTCTCAGAACTGACCGGTTGTTTTTTGAGTTTTTGTTTGATGTCTATCGTGAAAAGATTATCTTGGGAATCCCAATCATGGAAACCAGAGATGCAAATATCTTTTTCAATAATAAAGAAGTACAGAGTGCCGAAGTTGAAGCGTGGAAAGACACAACAAAGAGAAAACTTCGGAGCTGCTACTTCAATTTTATGGTCGATGCAAATCTGCTTGCGCCAGATGGAAAAACACGCAGAATCACGCCGCCGATTTTGGACATCGCCTTGGAGCGGCATCTCGAGGCAAAAGGCGATAGTGCTATGATAAAAGCAATTACGGGGGTGAGCTGATGCTTTCACTGGAACAACGCTTAGATAAAGTTGAAGGAATTATCAAGAAGCCCTCCTTCCGTCAGAATAAGGGGCTTGGCAATGAAGTTGGATATTATATCTTTGATTACCCTGCCGAGCAGGAGCTTGCCGTCCGTGAGTACGTGGAGTACATACGGCAAAAAAACGAGGAAGCGATTGACGGGTTTCGCATTGTCGTATTCGATTTATACGACATCCTCATTTCGATACTCAAAGACAAAGGGTATCTCGAGAAATGCTTTGAATTTGAGAAGACAAAAGGGTTTGACAGAATCACAAAGGCAGTTGGCAACATGCTTCGGATCACTTCGTCTGATAGCCTGATTGTAAACTATATCAGAGAGCGTACCCCTGCCAACTCGGTTGTGTTTATCACAGGAATCGGAAAATGCTATCCGATCCTCCGCTCTCATACTGTACTGAACAACCTCCATCAAGTAATAGATCATGTTCCGGTGGTCATGTTCTACCCCGGAAAATATGATGGGCAGGAGCTTGTCCTGTTTGGTGAAATCAAAGACGATAACTATTACCGCGCGTTCAAACTTGTTGATTGAGGAGAAAAAGCTATGATGATTAAAGACCTGTTCGTAAAACCGATTGACCGTGATATAAAAGGCGTTATCAAGGTTGGGCAAGACGACAGCTCCAATGTCAGGCAGGAACTGGAAGAATATGTCGTTACGCGTGAGCTGCAAAAGCACTTTGCAGAGTTTTTCTCCAGCTACAAGCGCGGCATTCTCGGAACGACCGATAAAATGGGTGTGTGGATCTCCGGCTTTTTTGGAAGTGGTAAATCTCACTTTCTGAAAATTCTCTCCTATCTTCTTGATAACAGAGAAGTTGATGGCAAGGCAGCAATCGACTATTTTATTGATGACAAGAAAATCATTGATAACGCTGTTCTGGCGGATATGCGGCTTGCGGCAAATGTTCCGACCGATGTTGTTCTGTTTAATATCGACTCCAAGGGTGAGACAAGCGGAAAGCAGTCCAAGGATGCCATCGTCTCCGTATTCCTAAAGGTATTTAACGAAATGCAGGGCTTTTGCGGATCTATTCCCTTCCTCGCAGACCTTGAGCGCAAGCTCACGGATAACGGCAAGTATGACGAGTTTAAGACTCGCTTTGAGGACTCTTTCGGTTCGCCTTGGAAAGAAGCGCGTAACGACTTCGACTTCATCCAGGACGATGTGGTCGAAGTTTTATCAGATATGGGCTTCATGAGCGAAGAAGCGGCCCGTAACTGGTGCGAAAAAGCAGCAGAGCCGTATTCGATCAGTATCGAACGTTTTGCGGAGCTTGTGAAGAAGTACATAGATAAAAAAGGCAATAATCATCACGTTGTCTTCCTTGTCGATGAGATTGGACAGTATATCGGTGACGATTCCAAACTGATGCTCAATCTCCAAACCGTGACGGAAGACCTTGGTACCGCCTGCCGCGGCAAGGCGTGGATCATCGTCACCAGCCAGCAGGATATCGATTCTATCACAAAGGTGAAGGGCAATGATTTCTCGAAAATTCAGGGCCGATTTGATACGCGCCTTTCCCTGTCCTCTGCCAACGTAGACGAAGTTATCCGGAAGCGCATTCTGGAGAAGAACGCGCTTGGAAAAGAAACGCTGGCACTGCTTTACGACGAAAAAGCTACAATTATCAGAAATCTGATCGATTTCAAAGAATGCGCGGAAAAGAAATTCTACTCTGGCCGGGAAGACTTTGCTGCTGTCTATCCGTTTATCCCATATCAGTTTAACCTGCTTGGCAGTGTCCTGACTTCTATTCGGACACACGGCGCGTCTGGCAAACACCTCGCAGAAGGCGAGCGATCCATGCTGGCGCTGTTCAAGGAATCCGCTGTAAGAATCATGAATCAGGAAGCGGGCGCACTGGTTCCATTCAATATGTTCTATGATGCCCTTGAGCAATTCCTCGATCATTCCCACAAGGGTGTGATTTCTCGTGCCCTGGATAATGACTATCTGAACCCGGAACACGCCGAAGAATGTTTTGACGTCAATGTTCTCAAGACTCTGTTCATGATAAAATATGTGAAAGAGATTACTGCGACTGTCAACAACATTACAAGTCTAATGGCCTCCAATATCAATGAGGACCGGATGGGCTTGACGCAGCGTGTAGAAGATGCGCTGAAACGACTTGCCCGGCAGACGCTTATTCAGAAGAACGGCGAGATATATGTTTTTTTGACAAACGAAGAACAAGAGATCAATAAGGCGATAGATGGGTTCTTTGTCGATCCGAGCGATGTGATGGGAACTGCCGCTGAACTGGTTTTTGACGGTCTTTATCCGGAAAAGAAGTACCGATATGCCGCTTTCAATGGCAGGTACCAATTCGGCTTCAATCAAATGATGGACGACCGTCCCTATAAAGTGAATCAGAATTATGACATTACGCTTCGAATTCTGACACCGGACAGTGACGATGCCGCAGATGAGGCAACACTGCGAATGATATCCGGGCAGAGCCGCTGCGTACTTGTCGTCCTGCCAAACGACGGGGCCTTCATTGATGAGCTGCGTTCGGCGATCAAAATTGAAAAGTATCTAAAGTCTGAGTCCTCAAGCTCCGCAGCACAATTTGAGCAGATCAAGGCGGCAAAACGAATTGAAGCTCGCGACCGGCGGGAAGCCGCACAGCTGTTTTTGGCAGAGTCGCTGAAAAACGCGGATATCTATGTGAATGGAGACCGCATACAGTCCAATTCTAAAGAAATTGCAAGCCGCATCAACGATGCGCTTGGAAAACTTGTCGCAAGCGTCTATCACAAGCTCTCCTATATTGATACCGCTATGGGCGAGAATGATATTCGCCGGCTGCTGAAGGATCAGGGGCAGCAACTGACACTGGACGCTGAAACGGCATCCGTCAATCGGCTGGCCTTGCAGGATGTGAACGACTATATTGCCTCCGTTACGGTGCGGCATATGAAAGTCTCTATGAAGTCCATTTATGATCGCTTCCAGAAGGCTCCGTATGGTTTTGTTGAGGCGGACATTCAATGGCTGATTGCGAAGCTGTTCAAAGACGGCGACATCACGCTCTTTGTGAACAGCGAGGTCGTGACGCGCCGCACCAGCTCGGACGATGAGATCCTGCGCTATCTGACCCGCAAAGAGTTTTTGGAAAAACTCATGATGGAAAAGCAGGTCAAGGCGAATGAGAAGCAGAAAAAAGCTGTCCGTGAAGTCATGAAAGAGCTGTTCCGCGTCAGTTCAGCCAGCGAAGACGATGAATCTCTGATGAACAGTTTCTTGAACTACGCCGCAAACCTCAAGACGGAGCTAGAGAAGCTGGAGATCCGCTATTCCTCGCAGCCCAAGTATCCCGGCAAAGCTGTGATCACATCTGGAAAACAACTATTGTGCCAAGTACTGCCCATCAAATATCCGGCAGAGTTTTTCAGCGCCGTCGATGCCGCGCGGGATGATTTCCTCGATTTTGCCGAGGACTATGAGCCTGTCCGAAAGTTCTTCACCGGCGATCAAATCGGCATTTTCGACCGCGCGATTCGCCTGATGAAGATTTTTGACGACAGTAAGACATTCATTGTGAATGACGAAGTCGAGAATACCGTTGGACAGATCAAGGCGATCATGCAGAAGCCTGCACCATATAGCGATATTTTCAAGCTGCCTGCTCTGCTCGACCAGTACATCCGTGCTTATGATGAAGTCCTGCAAACAATGGAAGAACCGGTGCTCGCCGCTATTGAGGATGCGAAAAGCCGTGTTTTTGCCGAATTGGAAGGAAAAGAGAGCAAACCGCAGTTTATGGGTAAGTTCGCGGCCAAATTCCAGGAGCTTCACGACAAAGCGACCAGCAGCAATAACGTCGCGACGCTGCAGAATATCAAGGTGGAGGCCGATGCGCTGAAGGTTCGCTGTCTGAACGAAATCAGCGATGCCGAGACAAAAATCTTGGCGCGTAAGGCGGCGGAGGAAGCGCAGCGCAGAGCGCAGGCGGACGCCGCGCAGACCGCGTCTGGTAAGAGACCGGAAACGCCAACGCCGCAGCCTGCTCCGGAACCGCCCAAGCCGAAGATCAAAAAGCAGAAGACCGTGAGCATCAAATCCATCAATACATCGAATACCTGGCAGCTTGAGAGCGCAGACGATGTTCGGCGCTATGTGTCCGAGCTTCAGGATAAGCTCATGCGGGCATTGGAAAAGGATACGGTCATCAATATTGAGTTCTAAGAGTGGAGTACGTTATGAATGATGATACATTCACGGTCAAAATACAGGGAGACAGTGAAGGTTATGTTTCATTTGAGTGCCCGTATTGCGGTTCAGAATTTAAGCTGCAAGCTGACGAGTTTCAAAATGAGGAAGACCCCTTTGACGAATTGTTTTGTCCATATTGTGGATTAGCAAAGAGCATCTCTTCTTTCTATACTAAAGAAGTCATCGAGCAAGCAGAAGCTGTCGCATATAACCATATGGTGGAGGAACTGAATAGAGCCTTTGGAAAGATGGCACGATCGTTCAATCAGCAGAGAAGCTTAATAAAGATGACATATAAGCCATTGAAAAAAGTGACAACGAAAGAGTTGAAAGGCAAGGATACTACGGAAACAGAATTTGAGTGTGCTTGCTGTAACCGCCATGTAAAAGCGCTGTATTGTGCTGGAATTGCAAAAATCTTTTGTTCTTATTGTGGGGTGGATATATGAACATCAAAGACTTGAGGAAACTTAGTCTCGAATTTAGACGCTTATCAAGTAATTTTTTGAACAGCACCAATGATACTGCAGATGCCAATCTCAGTCGATTTGTCTCGCTCATAACCACAAATGAACTTATCCGTTCTATCATTGAGAAAAAGATTGCCGGTGTTGAGTATGATTTCAAAGACTGCTTTGGGATTGAGGATGGTGGTTGGGCTGAATTGTCTATACCAGCAGATGAAGCACAGCATGTGAAAGCTCAATACGACTATTTAAATTTTATAAACAGTGGTGCGGGCAATCTTATGGGACAGGCTATGCGCTTTTACCATTCAAGCAACAAGCTAAACGATATTATTCAGAGTTTTATCGAAAGAGCTTTTAAGCCACTGATTGATTTTATCATCGACCAGCTCTCTATGGAAATGATTGGTGCAGAAGAAGATGCGAAGCAGGCCGGGGGCAACACCTACATTCAGCACATTGATCGCCTCACAGGGACTGCCAATCAGCAAGGGAGTGGTATAATCACTTCCTATACAACAAACAATGCTGCGACGAGAGAGATCCTCGATTTGACTGCTAAGCTCATTGAAACACTTCCCAAATTGGAAGGGTTTAATGAGGAAGAACTTGACAGTGTGAAAGATGACCTCGAATCCATTCAAGAGCAGCTCAAACGGGATACCCCGAAGAAGAACCGGTTGATCAAAGCTCTTGGAGGAATCAAGAAATTTGTTGCTGAGTTGACTCAAAAGGTTGGGGTTTCGCTGGCAGCAAACGCCATTTTAAGCACAGACTGGCTTGCTTTGATTGCACAGCTCGAGCAGTTCATTCAGGGCATTGCCCATTAAACGGAGGGAAAACACCATGAACAAAACCGCGATCAAGAACTTTGCTGTGTGGGCGCGGCGAAAGCTCATCAGCGAGATCACATACAAGGCGGGGCTTCTCGGCGTGACGGAAACCGGCGCGGCCGAGCCGCTGCCGCAGTCCACGAAGGACTTGCAGTTCTTTGACATCGGCACGAAGACTTACGCCGAGGTACAGGGCGCGGAGATCGCCCAGCGCAATGCCCTTGTCGCTGCCATCCGGGACAAAGCCCGCGAGGTGGACTACAAGACCGCGTTCCAGAATGTGGTGGAGGAAGTCGCCTACACCTGGTTCAACCGTATGATCGCCATCCGGTTCATGGAGATCAACGACTATCTCCCCTCCCGCGTCCGTGTTCTTTCCTCCGAGAACCCCGGCAAGCTGGAGCCGGATTTTGTCACGAATCCCTTTGACACCGATCTGGACTTCACGCCCTACGAGCGCGACCGCGTGTTACAGTTCAAGGACGAGAACAAGCTGGACGAGCTGTTTCGGGCGCTGTTTATCAAGCAGTGCAACAAGCTGCATGAGATCCTGCCGGAGCTGTTTGAGGCGACCAGAGACTATACCGAGCTGCTGCTGACCATTTCGTTCACAGACAAGGACGGCGTGGTCTATCACCTGACCCATGATATCCCGGAGAGCGACTTCGATATTTCCCACACCGACGAGGACGGCAAAACGCCCGGTCAGGTGGAGATCATCGGCTGGATGTATCAGTATTACAACACCGAGCCGAAAGACGAAGTATTCGCGCTGCTCAAGAAGAACGTCAAGATCACGAAAGAGCGCATCCCCGCCGCGACGCAGCTTTTCACGCCGGACTGGATCGTTCGCTATATGGTTGAAAACAGTCTTGGCAGGCTTTGGGTGGAGGGGCATCCCAACGCTGCGCTGAAAGCCGGCTGGAAATACTATCTGGAGGAAGCCGAGCAGGAGCCGGATGTGCAGGCGCAGCTTGCCAAGCTCCGCGAGGACTATGCCAGGCTGAATCCCGAAGATATTAAGGTCATCGACCCCTGCATGGGTTCCGGTCATATTCTCGTCTATGCCTTTGATGTGCTGATGCAGATCTACGAGGCGCAGGGCTATACGCAGCGCGACGCCGCCCGGCTGATCGTGGAGAAGAATCTCTATGGTCTGGATATTGACAAGCGCGCGTATCAGCTTGCCTATTTTGCGGTCATGATGAAGGCGCGGCAGTATAACCGCCGGATTCTGAACGGCGAGCTCAGGCCGCATCTCTATGCCATTCAGGACAGCAACGGCATCAACCGCAATCAGCTGCAATTCTTTGGCTGGTCGATGGGCGATGTTGAGCGCAACAAAGCGCTCACGCAGGTGGAATATCTGCTTGACACGTTCCGCGATGCAAAAGAATACGGTTCTATTTTAAGTGTTGATATGCTCGATTGGGAGCTGCTGTATCGCTTTGCCGGGACGGTCGATTATTCCGACCAGATCAGCTTGGATGAACTGAATCTTGAGGCTACAAAAGACGCTCTCTGGACGCTGGTTGAACAGGGCGCTGTGCTGGCGCAGAAGTATGACGTGGTTGTGACGAATCCGCCGTATATGGCGGTCAGCAACGCCGGGGCAAAGGTCAACGACTATGTGAAGAAGAACTTCCCGGACAGCAAGGCGGATCTGTTCGCCGTGTTTATTGAACGCTGCGGGCAGATGGCGAAGAAGAATGGCTATCAGGCGATGATCACACAGCACGCTTGGATGTTCCTTTCCAGCTTTGAGAAACTGCGTACAAAGCTGCTGGCAGTCGATATTGTCAATATGGCGCACCTCGGTGCAAGAGCCTTTGAAGAGATCGGCGGCGAAGTGGTGCAGACCACCTCGTTTGTTATCCGCAAGAGCCACATTGCGGACTATAAGGGCGAGTATTGCCGTCTGATCGAGCCGACTTCTCAGCAAGGAAAAGAGGATATGTTCCTTGCTGGTGAGAATCGTTATGCGGCAGACCAGTCCAACTTCTCCAAAATCCCCGGTTCTCCGGTGGCGTATTGGGTGAGCAACATAGTTCCACTAATTTATACAGAAAATCCGACCTTAGAGAAACTCGCTGATGTAAAGCACGGGCTTTCAACCGGGAAAAATGAGATGTTTGTACGGCTTTGGGAGGAAGTTGCTTGGACAAAAGTTGACACCGGCATCACAAGCAGAGACCAAATTGTATCTTCACCGGCGAAGTGGTTCCCCTATAACAAAGGCGGTGAATTTAGAAAGTGGTACGGAAACGCAGATTATGTCTTATGGTATAATCTTGAGGGACAAGCAAAGATGGCTTCATTGTCTGGGCATCGACACGATGGCAAGGATCGATATTTCCAAGAAGGAATAACCTGGTCATTCATTAGTTCAAGTAACTTTGGCGTGAGATATACTCCACCGGGTTTTGCATTTGATGTTGCAGGGTCATCCATGTTCTTTAACCGTGATATTATTAAATATGTTACCGGATTACTTTGCTCATGCTTGGGAACATTTTTCATGAGCATTCAGAATCCAACCCTGAATTTTCAGGTCGGAAACCTTAAAAATGTACCTGTTCTTATCAAGGAACAAAGTGCAGTTGAAGAAAGAGTTGACAGTTGCATCAACACTTCAAAGCAAGATTGGGACGCCTATGAGACCTCATGGGATTTCAAGCGGAATCCGCTGGTGTAGTCTGAGCATGAAATTACAGATTTTTAAGATGATGTGTGAAAGGGGAAAAATCAAAATGAGCAACATCTTTGGAGAATACAAATGCACAAGATGTGGAAGCAGCGTGAAGTATACCTGGATGCTGCCAGATGGAAAGTTTGAGAGACTAACAGACTGTAATAAGTTTGCGGATTGCAGACATAGCAAAGTAGGCTCTAAATATGAAGTCAGTGTGTGGTGCCCAAATTGTAAAGACATGGCATGCTTCGATTATTCCTTAGATGGAGCATACATTGGAGGAAAAGGTTGATTTTTAAGACCTGATATTGGCTGGATTTCCAGTGGGCAAAGTACGAAGAACCCCTCAGTCACCTTCGGTGACAGCTCCCCTTTCAGGGGAGCCTTTGACGCTGCCTCCCCTGAAAGGGGAGGTGGCGCGTAGCGCCGGAGGGGTTCATAGAAGGGAAGTCGATGGAATTCAAACACTATACCGGCTACAACGCCGAACTGAAAGACCGCTCCCGGCAGCTGCGGAAAAATATGACGCGGCAGGAGCGACATCTCTGGTATGATTTCCTGCGAGATTATCCGGTCAAGGTCTATCGTCAGCGCAGCATCGACTGGTTCATTGCCGATTTTTATTGCAGCCGCGCGCATCTTGTGATCGAGTTAGACGGCGGGCAGCACTACACGTCAGAGGGGCAGGCATACGACACGGAACGGAGCGCAGTTTTACAGAACTACAATCTGACGGTCATTCGCGTGAGCAATGCAGACGTCGATCAAAATTTTTCCGGTGTTTGTGCATTCATTGATCGCCGGATCAAGGAGGGACTTTCAAAATGGGAAGACTGATTTCCGAGAGATATGCTGCTTGGCAAGCCGAGTGCGAAGAACGCTTCCAGCAGCTCAAAAAGAACGAAGAAGAACTGAACCGCATTTTCATTGACATTTACGGTTTGCAGGACGAATTGACGCCGGATGTGGCGGACAAAGACGTGACCGTGCATCGCGTGTTCACTAGCCGTGACGATGTGCCGGAGTCCATGAAGGGCAGCAACTATGTCCGCACCATGCGCGACGAGATTGTCTCCCTCATCTCCTACGCCGTGGGCTGTATGTTTGGACGCTATTCTCTGGACGTGGAGGGACTTGCCTATGCGGGCGGCGAATGGGACGGAAGCCGGTACAAGACCTTCCTGCCCGACGAGGACAACTGCATCCCCGTCACCGATGAGGAATACTTCAAAGACGATATCGTGGGGCGTTTTGTGGAGTTTGTCCGCACTGTCTATGGCAGCGATACGCTGGAGGAAAATCTGGACTTCGTCGCAAACGCCCTTGCGGGCAAGGGCAGCACCAGCCGTGAGGTCATCCGAAATTATTTCCTGAACGACTTCATCAAGGATCACATCAAGACCTATCAGAAGCGCCCGATCTACTGGATGTTCGACAGCGGCAAGCAGAATGGCTTCAAGGCGCTGGTCTACATGCACCGCTGGAACGCCGACACCACCGGCAACGTCCGTGTGGAGTACCTGCACCGCGTCCAGCGCGTCTACGAGAGCGAGATCGCCCGGATGCAGGACACCATCGACAACAGCAGCAACGCCCGCGAGGTCTCCGCCGCGCAGAAGCGCAAGGACAAGCTGACCAAGCAGCTCAAAGAGTCCAAGGACTACGACGCCAAAATCGCTCACCTCGCCCTCTCCCGCATCGACATTGATCTCGATGACGGCGTAAAGGTGAACTACGAAAAGGTGCAGACCGGACAGGACGGGAAGAAGATAGAGATTTTGACGGCGATTAAATAAAAAGATATAGGCTAGGAGGAAATGGGCTATGTATAAAGTCGACGCTACCGGAATGCAACTCTTGCTTGGATATTCTGATGTTTTTGGAGAACCCGCCCCCAATCTGATTGAAGAGATTGGAAAAATAAATATGCACAAAACGCTGTCGATTATTGCTGAGCTCATTGGAATCAGAAATGTGAAACTGAATCCTATCCGGTCTTTCTACTGTGAGATTTCGATACCGTTTGAAATGGCAATTAAAAAGGAAATCCTTGGGATTGATGAAAGACTGGTGAATGGGCTTCCTTCAAATCCGGTATACCGAAAAGACTGGCATATTATTTCCTTACAAATGCTCCTGATTTTTCTCAAGAAAATCCTTATTTATGGCGATTATAGCACTCTTTCTAAAACGGACTACTCAATCACTAAAGAAGATTATGCGCAGATAATCCGTCTCCAATTAGTTGTCGCTGATAAGGTTGAAGAAAAAAACAAGGCGGAGTTTGATGAAGGGCACTTTCTCTACTCAACTTATCATTTGAATAACCAGCCGAGTGTCGCCGGGCGCATTTTGCGTATGTATTACATGCTTGGAAATCTATGTAAAGATAAAACAAACTTTGCTGCTGATGTGCAAGGCGAATACCGTGACTATCCAGCTGCTTTTTTGGAAAAATACGGAGTGTCGATTACTCAATACATGGCGTTTCTATTATGGGAGCTACAACCTTATGATTCCAGCAACAACCGGCTTAACTATTTTTCTGTATGGCGCAATATTAAAGCGATATATAAAAGCAGCGTCAATTGTGATTTGCTCCTTAAAACACTATCATCATTGTCGGCCAAGCCAGAAGATTTGCATGAATGGGCTGTGCATACCGAAAACGAAGAATGGAATTTCGAGGGATTTCAGAGAGCGCCATTTTTACTCGATGGCAAAGGAAACTATCTCTCAATTAGCGATTATACGCTGTCGAATGCCTTTTTTGAAAAATTGTATTGGTTGATAAGGGACTGCTATTCAACCGAGGATAGTCGTGCAATGGCGTTCTATGGTCGCTTATATGAAAGATATATTCAAGATCTAACGAGGGAAGCCGCTCAAACAACTTACACCTATATTGATGAGTTTTTGATTGGTAAGCGCGGACATGAGGCGAAATCATCTGATGCATATCTGCAAAAAGAAAACAAACTGCTTGCAGTTGAAGCAAAAGGGTTCTCCGTACTAAGTAAAGTAATGGCATGCAATAAAGATGTTGAGAAAAATAATCGAAAACTCTTTATCTGCCCTATCCTTGAAGCCGACAGCTTTGCTCAAAAGGCAATTCAACCAGGAGAAAAGTTTTCAGAGATTGAAGAAATATATGTTGTTGCAGTTTCTATGGATAGCATAAATGCAAATCCATATTACTACGAGGGAATTATCAAGGAAATAGAGAAGAAAAAAGGTTGCGCCAGAGTTAAATACTATTTCAACTTTAATGTTGAAGAGTACGAAATGTTGATGAGTGTAGTTGAAAAAGGGATAGATATATTTTCGTTGTTAAAAGAATACTTTGAAGAGTCGACACTTCCTCCTTTTAGCAACTATCTTCGAGGCAAAGGCTTAAAACCCGAGATGACATCCTTCATGAATGGTTGGTATAAGCAGGCCACAGAGGAAATGGCTGTTTTTTTGAGAAGTAACGAAGAAAACCAAGTTGGAGACTAAACATGGCAGAACTGAACTTAAAACAAATCGCAGATAAGCTCAACGCGGAGTTTACCGGGGATGTGCGGAAGCTGGTCTTCTGGTATGACGACAATGCGGAGTTTGCCGAGGATATTGACACGCTGGAACTGGAAAATGCCAAGGTGCTGCACCTTGCGCCGGACAACCAGTTCTATACGAAATACTTTCTGGAGTGCGTAGACAGAACCACGAACTATCTTGTCTATGCGCCCTTTGCGAAGCCTGCCATTCGGGATAACCACCTCGCAGACACCATCCGGTACTCCAAGGAGTTTTTTGCAGACCGTGCCTCGCTGCTCGCTCTTGATCTCGGTATCGACGAGCGGTATAAGCCGGTGATCCAGCACTACATAAAGTTCTTTGCGAACAAAGACCGGACCCAGAAGTTCTATGATCTGGAGCTCGAAACTTTTAACCGCAGCACGATTGAGGTCGCGCTCATGAGCGTTCTCTGCAAGAGTAAAACCGCTTCGTTTGAGGAGGTCGTCCGCTGCATCCTGACGGATGACGGGTTGGAGAGCAATAAGTATCTGGCAGAGTTTGAGAAATACGACCTGCTCACAGCGTTCTGGCAGCAGGTCGAGGCCGTGTTCGGCTACACCGACCCGAAGCCGACGCTCCAAAAGTTTGTGATGGCGTGCTTTGCAACCTATGCCTCCCGGAGCATTACTGCGGAAATGCCACAGGCATGGAAGCCGTTTATCTCCTACAAGTCCGGCAATATCATCGCGTTCCTGGATAATCTGATGAACAGCTATCTCTATGGAGAACGATTTGATGAGATCTCAGAGCTTGCCTATGAAGCCCTCGGTGCTGCCGGAGCGCTCAGCAAACTGCCGGCGGAAGCTCTCGTGGACTGCTGTGTATTTGCAGGCATTGACAAGCTGCTGATCGCATGGATCAGGGGGCGGCTAGAGAGCGAAGACCTCGATGCCAAGCTCGGTGGAAAGACAATTCCAGAGATCTGCACACTGCGGCGTAAGATGCACTTTGGGAAGCGGTTCCGCAGCGAGTATTTCATCCTTGAGAACGCATTTTACATTATGGCTCCCGGACTCTATGTCCCTGTCACGGGTATTGAAAATATTGTCAAGCAATACACAGCGCAGGATTATCTTATCGACCGCCGCTATCGGTACTTCTACCTCTATTTTGACCGGCTGGAAAGCAGCGCGGACTTTGAACGACTGCGCGATCTGGTAGAGAACATCTATACCAACGACTATCTGAACAAGCAGATCGTCAACTGGAATCAGATCTTTACGGAGGCTGACGGAAAGAGCGGATTGCCACAGCAGCTTGATTTTTATTCCCGCTTTGTTCGCAATAACAAAGAACGTACAGTCGTTATCATTTCGGATGCGCTGCGATATGAGGTCGGGCGGACACTCTTTGAGAAGATTCAGGCAGACGAGAAATGCACCGCAACGATCTCTGCAATGCAGGCGGTTCTGCCGTCCTATACGCGGTTCGGCATGGCGGCGCTGTTGCCGCATAAAACGATTACAGTCTGCCCAGATCTCCACGTTACCATAGACGGCAAGCAGACTGACGATCTCAAGCAGCGCGAAGCAATTTTGCAGGTGGCACAGCCGAACAGCCGGTGTGTCCAATTTGACGATATTAAGTCCATGAAGGTTGCCGAACTGCGAGAAGTCTTTACTGGTCAAGACGTGGTCTATGTCTACCACAACCAGATCGACGCGCGCGGAGACAAGCCGAGCACGGAGAACGAGGTCTTCGCAGCCTGTGAGGAAGCGGTCAATGAAATTTTCACGCTGATCAAACGTCTGACCGTCAGCGCAAACACGATCCATTACATCATTACCGCAGATCATGGTTTTCTCTATAAGCGGGACAAACTGCACGAGAGCGATAAGATCAACGGGATTCCCAACGCTGGACGTAGGTTCGCGCTCACCACTGAAAAGATTCAGGCAGCCGGTGTGACAAGTTTGCCGCTTGCTTCGATTACTGGTGAAGAAGACGGCAGAACGGTATATTTTCCCCTTGGCAGCGATTTGTTCAAGGCAGCAGGTGCTGGTCTTAACTATGTTCACGGCGGTAGCTCTCCGCAGGAGCTGATCATCCCGCTGATTGATGTGAAAACAGAGAAAGGACGTCGGGACACGACAACCGCACAGATTGCGCTTGTCAGCCTGACTTTCAAAATCACGAATCTGATTACAACGCTTGATTTCATACAGACTGAACCTGTCAGTGACGTCGTGAAAGAAACGACCTATCGACTCTACTTTATCTCGGACGACAACGAGAAAATCTCCAACGAGAATATCTATATTGCTGATAAGAAGGACAAGGATACGACAAAGCGTGTCTTCCGTCTGAGGTTCTCGTTCAAGAACAAGAAATACGATAGGAGTCGGAAATACTATCTTGTTGCATTCGATGATAAGAACGATCTTGAAGTCCTGCGGCATGAGATCATTATGGACATCGCTTTTGCGGATGATTTCGGCTTTGGATTTTAAGATAGGAGGATAAGAGCAATGGTTGAATTTGAGAACATGGAACAGCGTGAAGTGCTGGAAACACCAAATCTCGAAGAAAGTCCAAACGAAACGCTTGATCGCAAGCTTCGTGCCTATTTTGATGGCAAGATCGTCCGCAAAGACCTCACAAAATCAATCAAAGAGGGTGCGAATGTTCCTGTCTATGTTCTGGAGTTCCTCCTGGGACAGTACTGCAGCTCGGACGATCAAAGCGTGATTGACGAGGGCATTCACAATGTCAAAAAGATTCTGGCGGACAATTTCGTCCGCCCGGACGAGGCGCAGAAGATCCTGTCCATTTTGCGTGAGCGCGGCAGCTACACGGTCATTGATAAGCTGACGGTCAAGTTGAACATCAAGGAAGACCGCTATGAGGCTGAGTTTTCCAACCTCGGAATCAAAAACATTCCAATTCAACCGGAATACGCTTCCAAATATGATCGGCTGCTCTGCGGCGGTATCTGGTGCATCGTCCAGCTTGAATATGAATTTGTCGAAGAAGATAAGCGAGTCAGTCCCATCAGAATTTATAAGCTGACACCGATCCAGATGCCGCATATCGACATGGACGAAGTCAAAAATGGGCGCAAGGCTTTCACCAAAGAAGAATGGCTCACGATCATGCTCCGTTCTTCCGGTATGGAACCAGACAACTTCCCAGAGCGCGTAAAGTGGCTGCTATTGGCGCGTATGGTTCCACTGGTAGAAAACAATTTCAACTACTGCGAACTCGGTCCACGCAGTACCGGTAAGTCCCATATCTATAAAGAGATTTCCCCGAACAGTATTCTTGTTTCTGGCGGTCAAACATCCGTTGCCAACCTGTTCTACAACATTGGCACAAAGACAGTCGGTCTCGTCGGTATGTGGGACTGTGTGGCGTTCGATGAAATCGCCGGTATCAACTTCAAGGATAAAGACGGCGTTCAAATCATGAAGGACTATATGGCCTCCGGCTCCTTCGCCCGCGGCAAGGAAGAAAAATCTGCATCCGCCTCGATGGTCTTTGTCGGCAATATCAATCAGGATGTTTCTGTGCTGCTCAAGACCTCACATCTATTCGAACCATTCCCGGATGCGATGGCGTATGATACTGCGTTTCTTGACCGTATTCATTGCTACCTTCCCGGTTGGGAGATTCCGAAGTTCCGTCCAAACAGCTTTACCAACGATTACGGCTTCATTACGGACTACCTCTCGGAGTTCCTGCGGGAACTGCGGAAGGAATCGTTCGGCGATGCCTTGGATAAATACTTCAAACTTGGCAGCAACCTGAATCAGCGCGATACGATTGCCGTTCGCAAAATGGTTTCAGGCATGCTGAAACTGCTTTATCCAGACGGTGACTTCGGTAAGGAGGAAGTCCGTGAGGTGCTTACCTTTGCCCTGGAGATGCGCCGCCGTGTTAAGGAGCAGCTTAAAAAAATCGGCGGCATGGAGTTCTACGATGTCAATTTCTCGTTCGTAGATAACGACAGCTTTGAGGAAACCTTTGTGTCTGTTCCTGAGCAAGGTGGTGGCAAACTGATTCCGGATGGCATGTGTAATCCAGGCCATATCTATACAGTTTCTCGCGGCAAGAGCGGCATGATCGGCGTCTATCGCCTTGAAACGCAAATGCTCCCCGGCAACGGCAAGCTGGAGCGGACAGGACTTGGCACGGACCGCGAAGCAAAAGAATCAACCAATACTGCGTTTAACTATCTCAAAGCCAACGCAAACGCCATCAGCGGCAATATCAGCACGACAAGCAAAGATTACATCATCAATTATCAGGATTTGAACGGCATCGGGATCACGAAGCATCTGGCACTTCCGACCGTTATTGCGATTTGCTCCGTTGCGTTGTCTCGCCCGACTGTGGCCGGTTTGGCTGTTCTGGGCGACATCAGCATTAGCGGAACAATTATGAAAGTCGAGGATCTTGCCAACGTGCTTCAGGTGTGCCTCGACAGCGGTGCGAAAAAAGTCCTGCTGCCAATCACTTCTGCAGCAGATATCGGCAGCGTTCCGTCCGAGCTGGTCGGTGCATTCAGCCTGATTTTCTACTCCACCCCGCAGGAGGCGGTTTTCAAGGCACTCGGTGTAGACTAAGGAGGCAGGAACATGTTTGAAGACGATTTTTCAAAAATGCTCCGTGATTACCCGGCAGCGGTCACAGACAAGAAGGTCTTTGCCGGCTTGATGAAGGATCTCTTTCCGGGGCAGCAGATGCAGATCAATCTCATGAATACAACGTATGAGCTTGGCATTGCCAATGAGATTGCAGGTGTTGCGCATATTAACAATGCATTTGCTTTTCGATTTGTAAAGCGTCTGGTGGACGAGTACGGTGTCAGTCGGCTCAATGCAGATTGGGCGGTTTCTGTGTGGTGCGTCTGTTATGGGCAGCGGCTTTTACATAAACCTTGCGACATTCAAATCAGCCGCACAAAAAGCGGTGCAGCTCCGGCAATTCAGGCAGACCGCCATCCGGACGCAGGCAGGCAATATGGGGACTTGTTCCGCTATACAAAGGTGGACGGAGGCTATGGTGTCACCGGATTTTCTGGTCAAAACAAGAAAACCATCATTTTCTCGAACCGATATAACAACCAGGTTGTAAAACGGATCATGTCGCGCTCTTTTGCGGAGTGCGAAGTGCGAGAAGCAGTTATGACGGACGGAATTGAAGTCATTGACGCGGGCGCGTTTGCCGGCTGCACAGAGCTCAAGCAGGTCATATTTCCCAACACACTCAAAGAAATTGGCGATTGTGCATTTCAGTCCTGCCCAGAGCTGGTTACGGCAATGCTGCCGCAAGGCATTGAGCAGATCGGAAAATACTCCTTTGCAGGTTCCGGACTCAAGACGATTTCGATTCCGCGTTCTGTGTTTTGGGTGGGAGAAGGTGTTTATTCGGACTGCAAACGGCTGAATAATGTTGTTGTACCTGATAACATCATTTCCATTCCAGATAAGATGTTCAGCGGTTGTGACAGTCTGAGCGAAATCAAACTGCCAGAGACGGTGGACAGCATCGGCGCTGATGCATTTCGAGATTGTAGCAGCCTGCAATCCATTGTAATTCCGGAATCGGTACATTCAATCGGTGAAAACGCTTTCTCTGGAACACACCCGAAGTTTACGCTGCTTTGTCACAGACTCTCCGAGGCAGAAAAGTACGCAAGAAGCCATGATATCACGTTTCAGATCATTTACTGAGGTGGGGCTATGGGATTATTAGATTTGTTTAAGCCGCAATCAAAGACACCAATGGTGCAGAGCATCATACCGGATGCTGCCGTTCAGGAAATCCTGCGCGGACGATTGCCGATTCTGAATACAAATAAGATCTTTCTAAAATCCGGTGAGGTCTGCCATTACATTGACAAGGCAATCTATGAAAAGAAGACCGTAAGGAAACGCTATGTCCGACGAAACTCCGGATACTCTGCGCCGGGACTTTTCAAGGGAACGCGCGTTAACTATGGGGGCGGCACGACCGATCAGGTAGACAATGTTACCTACCAGACGATGCGCGGGATTCTGTACATCACGAACCGCCGAATCATCTTTCAGGGTGATCAAGAAGGATTTGATTTGAAGGTGGATGACCTTGTGGCAATTACGCCTTACAGCAACTGCGTGGAGCTTCAGACAAGTAAAACACACTATAAGATTTTTGTTCCAAACGGCAATGTGACGCAGTCTGTTTTGCAGTTAATACGATAAGGAGGAATGAACGTGGACGGGCAGTTAAAAGCAGGAACTTTTCTGACATCGGAAAGCTCTAATAAATATAAAGTAAACACTCTGCTTGGCGCAGGCGGACAAGGCGAAGTCTATGATGTAGAGTGTGGCGGCAAGCACTATGCACTCAAGTGGTACTTTAAGCACATGGCGACCAAATCGCAAAAAGAGATTCTGGATAACCTGATTACCAGAGGTGCGCCGGATGATTCATTCCTCTGGCCACAGGATTTGATTTTCAAAGGATACGGCGAGTCCTTTGGCTACATCATGCCGTTACGTCCAAAGAACTTCAAAAGCATTGTAGACATGATGAAGCGTCGTGCAGAGCCGTCGTTCCGGACGCTTTGCAAAGCAGCCTATAACCTGACAAATGGCTATCAGAAGCTGCACACGATGGGATACAGCTACCGGGATATTTCGTTCGGCAATATGTTCTTTGATCCGGATACCGGCGATGTGCTGATCTGTGATAATGACAATGTATCTGCCAATGGAATCGACAACAGTTCCGTATATGGCACACCGCGCTTCATGGCCCCGGAAATCGTCATGGGACAGGCAAAGCCGTCCCGGAACACCGATCTTTATTCGTTGGCGGTGCTGCTGTTTTATATGTTTATGATGGGGCATCCGTTGGAAGGCAAGCTCGAAGCTGAAATCAAGTGCATGGACATTCACGCCATGAACAAACTGTACGGTAAGAACCCGATTTTCATCTATGATCCGAACGACAAGAGCAATCGCCCGGTCAAGGGATATCAGGACAATGTCATCATCTATTGGGAGCTGTATCCGCAGGTCATCCGCGATCTTTTTATAAAGTCCTTTACAGTTGGTTTGACCGCGCCAAATAAACGCGTGACCGAAAAAGAGTGGCTTGAGGCATTTGCCAATCTGCTCTCCGGCATTGTTCTTTGCCCGAAGTGCGGCGCGGAGGTATTCTTTGATGCACAAAAACATGACAATGGCATAGCGCAGACCTGCTGGAACTGTAAGAGTACGGTTCCCATGCCGGCGACGCTGATCGTCGGGAAAAGTCGCGTCCTGCTTCAAAAAGATGCCAAGCTCTATGCACATCATATCTACGGTAATTTCGACATGAACACCGTTGTCGGCTCTGTTGTCCAGAATCCGAAGAATCCAAATCTCTGGGGGATTCGCAATGAAAGCACGGAGAACTGGACGTATATCAAGCCGGATGGAATGCAGATTCCCGTTGCGATCGGCAAGAGCGCAGCCATCGCAAAAGATGTTCGCATTGACTTCGGTCAGATGACCGGAGAATTCAAATAAACACAGGATGCTACATAGGAGGAAATTAAAATGGCAGAAGCATTGAAACGTCCAGGCGGTGAATTGGCAAGCAGACCGCTTCATTTCTTTTGGGTGGTCGACTGTTCTGGCTCCATGTACGGCGAAAAAATCGGTACTGTGAATCACGCAATTCAGTCTACCATCCCGGAGATGGTAGATGCTGCAAAGGATAATCCCAATGCGCAGCTCCTTGTGAGAACGCTGAAGTTCTCCACCGGAGCGACTTGGGTGACGTCGGACCCGGTGAACATTGAAGACTTTGCATGGGATGATCTGGATGCCGGTGGTGTCACCGATCTTGGAAAGGCTTTTGAGATGCTGGCAGCGCAACTTACCATTCCACCAATGACGGATCGCGCACTTCCCCCCGTCATTGTGCTGCTCTCGGACGGACAGCCAACAGATGACTATAAGAAATCTCTGGATAAGTTGCTGCACCTGCCCTGGGGCAAGAAAGCTGTTCGTATCGCGATCTCTATCGGTCAGGATGCGGATGACGATGTGCTCCAGCAGTTTACTGGCAACCGCGAGCTTGTCTTGCAGGCGAACAATCCGCAGGCACTCGTTAAGATGATCAAGTGGGCATCTACCGCAGCCTCGCTGGTTTCTGCTCCGGCAAGCAGACCAAAAGAAATGGATGTCGTTCCTGCTGGGAACAACACGCCCAGCGCAACAAATGCGCCTCTGGTGCTGGATATGAACAACATTCCCGATCCGGGTTCGATTGGAGCAAATGATGTATGGTGATCGGAGCTTTCTCCGGGAGAGGATGATTGCATCATGAAACGAATGGTATTCGGAGAAAGTGTGCAGGGTGCCTCCCACAAGCGGGTAGATAAAGAGTGCCAGGACAGCTTTAAGAAACTCGAATATGATGACGGAACGGTTATCATGGCAATCGCGGACGGACATGGCAGCAAGGCTTGCCCGTATAGTAAGTCCGGGTCCAGCATTGCAGTCAATGTTTTCTGCAAGGTCATGGACGAGTTTCATGCAAGTTACGCAGAAAATCTAGAAATGCTTTTAACCTACTTGAACCGTGAAGGCGATACGAAGGTCGCGCAGGCTGTTGATGCAGAATGGAAGCGGCGCGTCCTGAAAGTACACACGAACCAAAAAAGAGAAGTTCTGCTTACCGAAGACGGAGAAAAAAACAAAGCGGAGATCTACAAGCAATACGGCTCCACCCTGGTAGGATTGATGATTACGCCAATCTTTGTTTTCGCGTTCCAGCTCGGTGATGGTGATATCAGCTATGTCGATCAGAATGGGCTTGACCATCTTCTGGAGGATGAAAAAATCCTCGGCGTAGAGACACATTCGCTCAGCAAAATCGATTCATGGAAAAAAGTTGTATCTGCCGTTCGACGCCGAGATGAAGCCGACGGACTGCCGTATATGTTGATGCTTTCTACAGATGGCTTTGCGAACAGCTACAAGAACGCAGACGAGTTTCAGAAAACCTGTGTAGACTATTTCGCCATGATCCAGCAGTACGGCGCAGATGCTGTGGCAGCAAATTTGAAGAGTTGGCTCTCCGAAACGAGTGCTATGGGCTGCGGCGACGATATTACCGTCCTGATCGCATATTTCTTCGATGACACTGCAACGGAAAGCGAGGCTGTTGCCAATGAGTGATTTCAACGAAGCCGTTGTGCTGATTGCAAAATGTGGCGAAAGCCATAAAACATATGGTATGCGGCTGGAAAAAACGGGGCATGACCGATGGCTCACAACGTGGGCTTTCCCTATTAAGGAGTCGTCTGCTAAGCGCGAGGGATACGATAAAGTTCAGGTCAAGGGAGATATTTCATTTGCAGATGACTATCCCGGATGTCCTTATTGCGGTGGCCACGGGCTGACGCTTTGTTCCTGCGGGCATTTGAGCTGTACTATTTTGAGAAACAACATCTTCACATGTGAATGGTGCGGAACGCAAGGGCAAATCGGAGATTATTCCGGAGAAACGATCACTGCCGGAACAGACTATTGATCTGCTTTTTCTGAGTTTAATCGGAGAAGCAATGAGAGGGCCGGACTCAAACAGCGCATAACACAGGTTTTCTTTGCGGTGCGTTCATGTTTTTTACAACTATTTCATTTTCCCGCTATCCCTAGTTTTGCACCCTTCAAATCATTAAATCGAGGCTGCCTCAGACGATGCTGAATCGTTTTGAGGCAGCCTTTTTAGCTTATAGTGAGATTTTCAAATTCGATTTTGCCAATTATTTACACTCTCTGTTCGTCTTCTTTTGCAAAGAACTCAGACCATGAGATACCTAAGCCGCGGCAAATTTGTTCAAGCGTTTCTACAGATAATTGTCCTTTCCGCCTTGCTGTATTTTTAATTGTAGACTGAGGCAGATTACAGAGCTCGGCCAGCTTGCTGAGTGTGAGGTTTCGCTCATTTGCAAGTTCTCTCACACGCTGAATTGTATCCATTCACAATCCCAACCTTTCGTGTATTGTACCTCCTATTCTACAACAAACACTGTCCGTTAATTGGTACAATTAAAGCACTCGTCCAACAATCTCGAATTGATTTTCCGGACGGACAATCTTGTCTGCATAGTTTCGATTGTAGGAGATCAAAACAGGCTGCATATGAATAACGCCATAGCTATCTGTATAAGCGTCAACGGAGTCATGCTCCGGCTGCTGTTCTCCATAGCGTTTTATATATCCCTCACCATCATAGACAAAGATGCCAACTTGTCCAACAGAGAGTGTCTCACACTTTTGTACCCAGACAATCTGCCCATCGTGGTAAACCGGTTCCATGCTGTCTCCAGAAACTCTCACCCCAAAATCTGCGTCCGGAGGGACTGCATTTTCAGGGAAGCTGACCATCTCATAGTTTCCTTCATCCAGAAAGGCTCCTGTGCCGGCGGATACGCACAGGTTGCTGACTGCCTTATTAATGTATCGGATCTGATTGTCTTCTTTTGGATGAGGTCTATACTTTCCGGAGGCAATCAGGTCATCCCGATAAGATCGCATTTTTGCCATTCCGATTTCATTAAGTTCCGAAACATAAGAACCTGTAAAGTAGGAAATACCCTCTTCAATATGCAGTGCGTGGCAAATTGCAACAAGCTGATAGGCACTCGGGACGGTCAATCCGTTTGTCCATTTACCCAGAGCAGAGTGCGTAACATCTACACCGTAATTTTTCAGCACTTCACAAAACGCCTTTTTACTATATCCACAATCGCGGACAGCTTTGGCAAGCTGCTGTCCGATTACATTTCTCTTTTTTTCTATCTCTGCGTTATACGGAGAAGCAGCCGTTCTAAATGGAACGACTTTTGTGTCTTCGCGGTTCATAAAAGCACCCTTTCCTTTCGTATGTTCTGATTATACACGATGAAACACTCTCACGTCAAGGATAATAGCGAATAAGGTCGCAACTGCGACCTTGACATAGCGCAATTCGCTATTATATGATAATGGCACAAACGGAGCAGAGGGAGATACGCACGTCAATCATGGAAAGTATGTGGAACGACCACATGTCCCCCTTTTTATTTTGATAGAATTATGGATAGGCTTCAGCAAATACGACTTAACAAAAACGCAAAGTAGAATTATGCCAGGAGTATCCAAGCTGGCGGCTTTGTTAAAACGGCTTTTGCGAGAAGTCAACTATACTGCCTAAAATTGATTATGCTACTGCCTCGATATAGTCAAATCCAAAGCGGCTGCAGAGTCCTGTTTCTACCGAAGAATCCTACAAATCCCCCTGTTTCCGCTTCAGTAGAAGTCACCAATATATGTAATTCGCAGGAAAACCTGAAAGCGGTGAATGACGAACGAGATGTTGGACAGATTCCCGCAACAACCTATTTCAAAGGAGAAGATATGGATTTTATCGAAGCAACGCCGCTTCCCACTGAATGCCGCTGCTGTCAAAAGACGGATTGTTACAATTGTGACCACGCATCAAAACGCTGGACTTTGTCCAAAAAGCAGGAGCTTTTGCTGCTGCGAAAGCTTAAAGAAAAGGCAATCCTGCGCTTTAAACGGCAGATTGAAGAAATTGATTATCAAATTGCAATGATGGAGGAAGCAAAGCGATAGCACAGAAGCGCGCAGAACAAGGCAGAATACTGCATGGTCATGCGGAGAGGAAGATGAATGTGAAATATGAGGGAATATCTTGCCAGTGGCACTGTCCAAACTGTGGCGCGCTAGTGCAAGGCATTAAAAATGGTGATGGTATAGCAAAGGGTGAATGCAGAAGCTGTGGCAGCAGTATGGTTCGAAAATTCATGGGGCGAAGACATGATCGTCTAGATGTTTACGCACCAAAGGGACAGGAAAGTGTCTACGCATAAAACAGAATACAGCGTGACGGTCAAAACGGTTGAGATGAAACAGGCTTCGTAAATCCGGTATCAGACCGCACGCCCTGACTACCGGATGGTTTATCCAGACATACATGAGAGGCCACCGGCAAGACAGATCCAGTAATGGGTCTGCCTTGTCGGTGGCTTTTTTGTTTTTAGTTCGATTTCACTCAGATATTCAATCAACAAAATATTCGTAGCCTGATATGCATTAGGGCTGAGGATACAAATGTGGACTTTCTCTATGAGAAGGACACATCGGTACCCTTTCCTTTGTGCGCCAAGTTTTAGGCTCTAATGGATCGTGTGCCGATTACACGATCCATTTTTGTATACTCGGTCTTTTTCGCGGAGGCGGAAAGGACGAATTATGAAGTGGCTGTGTTTTACAGCGAAATACCCGTAATCTCCTCGTTTCTCATTCCCACACAAGAAACGACAAAAGGAGATTGCAAAAATGGCATGGATCAACGGGCTTGAAAGAAAAAGGTTTAACGAGGAACAGAAACGCCTTGCAGAACAGTATCGTGCTGCAGGGATGACTGAGGAGCAGATTGAGCAGATGTATCAATTTGATCTTGTGGAATTTAACAGCAGACGCAGATTCAGCGAACATACACAACAGTTCTCAGAAAATGCTTTTGAGGAAAGTGATGATGACAAGTCGCCTCTTTTGGAAAAATATCTCGCACAGCTCTCCACCAGTCTTGACTTTTCTTTTGCCGGTGACCGGTATGGTTGGGTCGAGGAAATTGAAAAGCCAGAACTTATCAAAGGAATAAAAGCGCTGTCCAAAGAGGACATTGAACTTATTACACTCTATGTTTTTGATGATTTGACACAAAACGAAATTGGCGTTCGGTTTGGCATTTCGCAAAAAGCCGTCAGTAAGCGCATCGAGCAAATAAGAAAGCACTTAAATAAATTTTCATAATTTTTTTAATTTGGTTCTAAGAGCGGTGCTTTCGCCGGCTACCACATGAGGGGATTCCCCTCACTGGACCTTGAAAAGTGAATACCAGCAACGCGGATCACACCGCAG
>ULRD01065146.1_pt1 | contig 26156 bp, 24 predicted proteins | sample 1955181 | NCBI WGS metagenome assembly ULRD01 (sample SAMEA4835675, study PRJEB28245) | human gut metagenome | biome: gut microbiome; material: fecal sample | place: Denmark | collected 2008
GGCCAGCGCCCATATATAATCTGGCATTGAAATAAGTTAATTGCCCATGCTCCGTAAATGGAATAATTACATAACCCAGGTACTTACCTTCATTGCAATATCCCCATCCCTTACGAGCCAATTCATCTATATTGAATCCTCTTCTCTTCAAATAATTCCTGGCTGACTTTGCCAATACAGAATTACCCATAGATATATTCTTGAATCCATCAGGGAGGAAAAATTCTTTCTTACCTTTTAATTCAACCTTCTCCTCCTTAAATACATATCCAGAATAATCACCCGATTCAAGTATATGCAATACTTCTTGAAAACTATCTGTATTCTCTAGATACATGATTAATCCAATAGGGGAGGGATGTTCTCCACATCGGAAACAATTGCACCTATTACTTGAAAGATTAATACCGAACTTCTTTTCTCTTCCACAGTATGGACAGTTTGATTTCATCCATGAGTGTTTGTAATCAAAAGCCCCTATCTTTCTTATAAAGTATTGATGGAGCCTGCCCTTGAGATTATTATTAAGCTTCATAATAACCAGTCTTTATTTTATGTATATACCTTTCCATCTTTAGTTACATGGTATAAAGGAAAACCTTTGATATTGCTGTTAAGTTTCATATAAGTAAACAAAAATACCCGACCATGTTATCCATAGCCGGGTGATTATTACTTAATTGGTAATTTCTTACAGAACTCTGGTACTAAGTAATACATAATATAACCTCTCCTTATTTTATATAGTTCCATTTGAGCTTCGTCTAATCTAAGAAAATTAGTAGGAAATGGAATACAGTATTCATCTTGGCTTTGATTATAATCTGCTTTCCTTACAAATGTACTACCATTGGGAATACACATCTTAAATGTGATAGAAGCTTTTGGATGATTTATATGAACCCATGGTTAGTAAAATATCCAAGGGCATTGTCCTCATTTATTGGGCATACTACCTCGTATCTATTACCAGCTTGTCTTCTTAAGCATATCTCTTTAGAAGCTCTCCTACGGAATATCTTTAGCAATCTGATATCCATGATTACATATGTTCTACAGTATGAAACTCATTGAGATGAAGTATACTATGACATTGAGGACATACAATACTCTCTTCTTCAAAATGTCCAGGACCATAAGATAAATCTAAGAATACTTCATTTGGAACACAGGCTATTACCTTTTTACATTTGGGACAGAAAGTAACCTTTTCTCCAAACTTGACCAAATCCATAGAATCAATAATACGTGCCATACAACTTTAATTATTAAGGTTTATAATATGTTACTAAATATCACCAGTGGTTTTACTCCTCTTTTCAGAGTTTGCATTGGGATTACTTACCTTCTTTTTCTTTTTAAGCATATCATCTACTTGTCTACCCATGGACTCATCATATTTAGCTCTGGCTTCTCTTGAGAACTCTTTCATACGTTGTCTTTCTGGATCCATATTGAACATAACTCTACCGGTTGGAACTCCATCTCGTTGAACTACAACTTCCATTCTCATTATATTATGTTCTTCTTCATCAGGTGTAGAATTTAACCCCATTACGCATTTTGCATTTCTTATGATAGAAATAGCAGAAGCAATATCATTATCCTCGTATCTTGTTTCTTGATGCTTAGCGCCTTCTCTGGTAACATGTTGGGCAGTCCATATTGCATCTAGCCCAAGTTCATCACCCATATTATCTATATCAATATATACGTTGTTAATACGTTCTACATCATCCTTATCTCTGGAAATAGAAGCTAACTTTGCAGCATAGTCAATCATGATGACATGCACCTTTATACCTTTCTCTGATTCTAACTTCCTGACTAGATTCTTGATAGTATTACAATCGGCAATGGTTGCTGGTACACGCTCAACTATAAACTCTACACCAAGACGTTTATATTTACGCATGTGTCTTTGCTCCATCTTATCATAATCACCAGTTAACATCTCTCTCTTAGTTTTGTTGAGAGTAGATTGGATCATACGATCCATTAACTGGTTCTTACCATTCTCAGTATCAATATATAATACGTTCTTCCTCATTGCCAAGTATCCCCTTGCTATATTTATAAGTGCAAAGGTCTTTCTCCGTTTGGGTCGATCAATCAACACAAATAAAGAATTCTTAGGATACCCATCCCCATTACCCAACTTATTCAATTGCCAAAATGGAGTAGGAACTACATCCGGATCAACCTTTCTCATAAGTTGTCGCATTGCAGTTCCACTAACCATAAGCAAAGGTTCATCCTTCTTTTGAGGTTTTGAACTTTGTAGAATCTTGGTTAGTTTAGCTTGATATGTTTCGTAGGAATTGTAATCAGAGAAGTCCATACCTTCGTTCAAAGCTTTCAATTCAATGTAGGCAATAAACTTATGTATGTTCTCCAGAACAATATCTACATCCTTTAGAGGCTTATTATAAAGTTCAGATATTAAACTATGGATATTAGGGATATCATCCTTGGTAACCAAGTCTACATAATCCTTTCCTTCTAACAAGGTTTTAACCTGTTCAACCATTAAAACCTCACTCGGTATCCGTTGGTACTTCTTTACGAATTTTACCAAGGCTTCTACTACTATAGAATGTTCAATTAAAGTAAAGTACCCAGGTTTTATCTTTGGAACATATAGAAGAGCTTCCTTCCCTTGTACCAAGAACCTAAGTACTTCCAATTGAAACTCGATAGAGAACGTAAACTTGTCACAAGAATTTAACCTCTTCTTTACCCTATTTTGTTTCATATATTATATAATATTCATGAGTGTATAATCAATAGTATCTGCTAGATAATATAGTTCTCTAAGCTCATCTTTGAACATACTTGAACACAGACGGTGAAATAATTTTGACAAAATTCATACAAGTTATTACTTTATTATTTATATTTGCATTGTTAAAAATCTTTACTACTATGAAAGGCAACAACGGAAGTGAACTACATCGTTTGACAGAATTAAAACCTTATGATGAGGATTTGTTTAATAGGTTGTATAAAACCTGTAAACCATTAATCCGCAGATTAGTAAGGGGAATAGATTCTAGAAGATTTAATGTTACACCAGATATAATCAACTCTTTTTTCTGGGATAAGTTCTTGTATGTATTCAATAAATATCAAAGTGAGCATGATGAAGAAAGATTAAAGGCCACTCTTTTATCTTCCCTTCAAACTTTCAAGAGTAAGTTATTGCGTAATGCCTATACTAAACAGGCAGAATTTAATCAGGAGTTAACTTCATTTGAAGTCCTATTTGATAATAACAAGGAATTACTTGATGACTCAGAAGAAACTCGTATCAAGGAAGAACAATCACAAAGATTCCATGAATACATGAAAGAACATCTTACACCTGATGAGTATTTGGTTATGAAGATACAGCTTGAACCCCCCAAATGGTTTGAGTCAAGAATAAAGGAATCACACGGTAAGTTATCTATCCTTCACTTGATTGATTACTTTGAGTTGCCAAGAGATAAATTTGCAGTAAATATGTTTTCTCACATGAGAAAGAACATACAAAAAACTTTAGAACAAGCTGCTGTAGATCTTAGACAATAAAAAAGCCAGAGCAGGATTAAACATAATCCCACTCCGGCCCCACTTAACCAACTCAACTATGGCTTGTGTTTAATATGTATCTATACATTCGGAGTAATTGATACATCCCCAATGTTACATAAATCCCATACATCATTCAACATAAATGGGATAAATGTAGTACCAAAATAAATACTTCTGATAGCAGAAGATGAACCACTTATAGTACTCACTACTACTTCCAAATAGAAATTACCAGATGAATCATTTCGTAAGTAAACAAAGATATGACCATTTACTTCTTGCTCTAATCCAGTCTGAGTAGTATTCACCATCAATGGCATACTTTGCAATAACAACTTCCCGCCAGATGCCTGAGCAGTTACCTTCTTATAGAAGTCGTATAGATTCTTTAATACATAAGGCTTGAAATGTAAAGCCAATTCAGAATTCAAATCTAACCTGAAAGTACCTTGTGTATATGGGGAAGAAGTTTTACTAAGGTATACATACCAAGATAAGTTTATACCTGTTGGGTACAATCTGAAAGTTATTCCACAAGTATCACTTGAAGTTAAACCTCCACTCTTCGTATCTATGAATACTCTAGTATATCTCTTATCCCTTTCTGATGATGTATCCAATACATCAGCGATATTAGCAAACCTATTAAAGAAGTTATTTAATACCAATGCCAGATAATAACTTGGATCATCAGAGGGTTTTACTACTTTTGAACTTTTACCATTACCTACTAGGTTATAATAAGAGTCAGTCATTTGACCATTCTTATTGATTAGGCATATAATACCAGCTGATATAGAACCAGATTCTCCAGTTCCTTGAAAATCACCAGATATGCCTCCCATAATGTTACTTGGATTAGTTAACCTAACAGTACTTAATCCAAGACTTAATCCCCATTTAGAGATAGAAGGTAAACCAGTATCTGGATTAGTATCAGATGATAATATGTCTAAGTATATGGCCTTTATATTGTTTAAATACATGGTATTACTGGTGAAGGTTTTCCCAGCTCCTTCATAGAGGCTTACTCCGAGATACACCAGCTTCTTTATAGTAATACTTACTGTACCATTACCAGTTCCTTTATCTGTAACACGTATATTCAAATCATAATCGCATTCTATACCCTTACCCAGAGTATTCACCTGATTCTGAAGTATACTGTTCAATCCTTTCAGGCTATCAACATCCTCCTCTATGACTGGTATATTCTTTACTTTCTGATTAAGTGAAAGGATATCAAATGACCCGTTTGTGAAAGGACTAACTGGCCATTTACCATCATATGATACCAAAGCCATTTTATATCTGAAAGAGGCATATACATCGTTGTCTCCCCAACTTGGGTCATACCCTACAATGTATATACCAACTAAAGAATCAGTATTCCTATTTATCCAACCAGATGGTAATATAGTGCCTACAAGGGATGAGAAGTCTAAAGAGGCTACCTCTGCTGGACTATAAGTACCACCAGTACTCTTTTCTAGTGTTAACCAAGTAATACTAAAATCACTAACCCCAATGTTACTAGCATCTGCCACTGGAGTATAGGTATGGCTTACTTTCATGGCAAAAGCCACAAACCTGCCTGGATTATATAGATCAAACCATCCACCAGTTGGCTTTACATTAGTAAAATCCAGAATAGCTGGACATATGTGTATAAGCCCATCGTTAGTTACTATGGCATTAACTACATTTCCACCATTATTTTTCCCGTCTGATAGTATGACTCTACGATTAGCTTTCTTTAATACTGGCGGAGCGGATATACCATCTCTAGATAAATTGGGATCCCATGAACCACGGATTATTACATGATCAGTAGAAGTATCTACAATATCAAATCCACATATAGGACCATTACCATGAGCAATAGCTATGGGTTCCATGGTTTCTTTGGATTCAATCAAGTCACCATATACTTGATAGAACCTCTGTTGAACTACACCGTTATTAACCACGGTTACATTATTAGCCATATCTCTACAGTTTTAATTTATCCAAGTTTTCGTCTATGAAAATGAGTGCCTTAGTTAAAGACTCAACCAATTTATGGTTTATATTATCATCCTCTAATAAAGCTACATCATCTGGATTATCCTGGAAGAGCCACTCAAGCAGTACTCCCCAGTAATTATTTCCCATTAGTACAGTAAAGTTAGCTTCCTTATCTGGATCACCATCTGATTTATCCATACGGTGTTTATATCCATCGGTAATCGGGAAGTCTTCCTGAAGCTGCTCAAATATTACTGTAGCAAATAAATCAGAACGAGTCTGGCCCTTGGTAGTATAAATTTCAAATCCCCTTGCAGTGCACCATTCATTCCCCATGCCTGTGGCATTATTATGGAGGGATAGCAGAAATTTAGTTCCCCCAAGTGGAGTATCTAGATTATTTGCAATTTCTCTTCTTCTAGATAACCCGATTTCTTTATCTGAGGTATTAGTGAATGCTACCTTGAATCCCTCCTGCTTGAGACGTTCAGCTAGCATTCCACCTACTTTACGACTCCATAAATATTCTTTATGTTTACCATCTGGTGATTGTTTTCCAGGTACATCTGACCCATGAGCAAAGTCAATGATCGGTAATAATTTTCGTTCCATGGTTATAATTTTTTAAGGCACATCAATTTCAATCCATTGAGATACATACTTACTGATTGATCCATATTTGAAATGGAGAATTGATCCTTGGGTATGTATATTTGTTCTATTACCATATCTTTTATTGCTTCATTATCTTGAAGTTCAAATATGGTCGAAAGAGATTTGCCATTACAATTAAAGTTAGACATAAGCCCACATAGTTCTGAATACTCATTGTTAACTAATATGTCTACTTTCTTTATTACTGACTCTTTATTATCTAGATGATTCTCGAGTCTTATTCGTAGTATGGCATACTTAAGTATATGACAAAGGCAATTGAATTCCCTTCGTATAAGAACCTGTGCCTCAGTTACACCTATTATAGAATCAGCAGCTCCATCGAAGAATTCTGTGACCTTACTAGAAGACTCTGATACTACAGATATCTTTTTGTTTAAGTTCCAGATGGTATATATAAACATCACTACCAATACTAGAACTAATACCATAAAGATACCGAAGATTACCTTTAATGCCCCGTAGTTAGAAGCTGCTTCCGCTAACTCTATGGATGACCTTGTTAAAGATTGAACTGCATTGTCTAATTTTTGATCTTGGGCAGCTGCAAATAATAATGAGATCAGTAGCATGTTATACGATATAAATTACTGCAGAAGTTTGTTCAAATACCACTGAACTATCATTTGGTTCAAAGTACTTTACATTTACTGGCAGATATTTGTTAACTATGTTTATCAAAGTCTCTTTTACCTTATCACTATAATCTGATGGATGCTCAGTAGATATATGTTCCTTAGCTTGCTGAATCTCTTCTTCTGTAGCATCTGGATTCATAGACTTCCATTCTTCTAAAAGTTTTTCCTGAATCTCTTGATCTTTCTTGGTCATAAAATTCCATTGACCTTTTGGTATACCGATAGTTAAAATCATAGGAACACATTCCCAACAACCTGTCTCTGTATCATAAGTAGCTGATGGAGTATCATAGTAAGAAACATTGTCATACTTTACTGACCCATCACCAGAAAATCCAGTTACAGCTTTAGTACTGCCTTCTACTTCTGTAAGGTTAAAAGTTACACCATAAAATCTACCTAAGATTTCGTAAAACTTTTTAGTTCCCCTAATCTTATACAGTGATATGGCGTATCTTAGAACTAACCGGCAATCAGCAGTGGGAAAACCCCTGTCCTCTTTTACCCAATTCTCTAGATTCTCCTCTGTATAGGGCTCTCCCTTAGTTAATACGCCATAAGCATAAGGGATGAACCCAAAGTATTCCCATAGATAGTTCAGGAATATAGGATTGGCTTTATCCACATCCAGACATTCCATGAAGTTATCTATATCGGGCATTACCTCAGTATCGAAATAGCCAGAACATACATCTATGAACCTTTCGAATATACCCTTGCCTTCTGAATCTTGATAAGTATCATTGGCTTTGTAGTAATGGTCAAAAAGGTTACTGAAGATGTAATCCCTGAAGAATGTCTTCGCTGGATTAAACCACTTCATTGATTGTTAAGGTTATGTTATCTGAACTGATAACTGGTATATTATAGTTATGAGGTATAAGATCTACCAGTCTGCCATTGCTTCCAATTGGTTGGGTAGTTAACTGATATACTGTACCATTTTCATAGTTTGCATTTTCAACTGGTAAGTTGATGGTCATAGTAAACTTAGATTTGTATAAGCTTACATTTATTGGTTTACCATATTGACCAGTATATAAGGCATTACCAGATACGTTCTTATTGGTGAATATTCTATAGAAAGCATTGCCATCTTCTATTACCGTCTGAATATAGCAATTCTCATAGTCAGTCTCTGGAGTTGCAGTATTGAACGATATCATTTTGAAATATGTTATGTTCAATGCTGGTACAGATACTATCTCTTCGGTATTCTGAGAATTTATATTTATAGCTATTGGGTACGGCAATAAGTATAACTCGGTTATGGTAAGGAAGTCAACCATTGGTTGATTATCCATTAAAGCATATAAATCAGATTGCCTTACCGATTTGTTTATACCAGAACTCTGGTAGTTATAAGCATCAAGTAAAGCTTTCTTAACTTGATTGCTTATATCTATTGACTTAAATGACTTCTTACCGGTTATAGTTGCAGATAAGTATATCCTTGCTGCATGTGTAGAATATACACTTACTCTAGTAGTCAGTACTTTTGAGGATTCCATCCTCTGCTTAACATTGTTGATAAGTTCGGTACTAGCTTCTGAACCACCATCTGGGGTAATATATACTTCTACATATTTACCGCATATATAATTACAGTAGGCTTTATCTACACCGTCTATGAGCATAGCTATTGCTTCGTAATCCTCTTTTGTAATGGCTACTCCAAGAGTCTTTATACTGAGTGGAATATGCTCCTTCAGAGTATCAAAATCCTCATAGTCAGAACCACCAGTTGCAGCTATGGTATTAGTAATTGATAAACCAGAAGTTACATCAGACATTACTTCTGGTACCTTATCAAATTGGTTAGATGGTATATTACCACTTGAACCATAAGTAAGGTAGTACTGACCTTTTATTTGAGAACCGATGGTTGGTTTTCTACCGAATTGACCATCACCGAATACCAAATACGGTTGGAGTGTACTATCCAATTCTACCTTATACACCCTATCACCAGGACCAGAATAGGCAAAGGTATCCACCAAGGTCCAAGCTTCACCGTCAATGGTAAGTACCATTGATCCCTCTACATACTTCCTATCAGCTGGCAGATCACCCAAGGTTATGATTATATCATGAGAAGTATAAGTTCCCAATTCTACCTCAGCTACAGCCTCCTTCTGTGCAACAGGAACTTTATAAGTATATGTTCCCTTTTCAATGGTTACATTTCTAGTAGTTATCCAAGGTTTACCATCCTTAGAATTAAATACTGTATTCTGTGGTACATTGATATCTACTGGAAATGAGGTCCCATCCTGCATGTATACTGTAAGGTCTACAGAAGATGGTATAGCAGATTTTATATGGTAGTCCACTAGTTTGGCATGTTTATATAGAGATGAATACCTTCTACAAGTTGGTAAGAAAGCTTCTCTTGCCATACCATCTATATAGTAGTGTATAACTTCTGCAATACCTGCAAATATGGATAAAGTGAGTATAAATATATTACCTTCACTCATATCAGTAATCTCTGGAACCCTTTCATTAAGAGATTGAATTAATTTGGCTTTTATGTCATTGTATGACCTTTGAAAAGGGGTAAGCCATGGATTGCTAGTAGACATCTGTGGTTAAGTTGTTTAAGTTATATTGGAAGTTAAACTCTTCTACTTTCTGTGAGTTCTGTACTTTGAAATATATCAGGAGTCGTATTGACTCTTTTGTGGGTTTAAGAGCAAATACTTTTAAGGCTTTGATTCTTGGTTCCCAAGCAGCTATACCATCTTTTACAAAATTCTTAATCATCAGATTAAGTGCACTTGTATTTGGCTCTTCTAAACATTCCCAAGTCCTAGAGCCAAAGTCCTCTTGCCTAAATCTTTGACCAATTTGATATGTAAGTATTGCTGTTAAGTTTTGCTTTATTAAAGCTATATCACCATTTAGAACATACCATCCTATTTTAGGCACTCTTTTTATTTCTGTTTCTTCGGTTGTATATACCATACCAGGCACTGATTCATTAGTATATGATACTTTACAACTTATCATATTCACTGACTTAGTACCAGTAAGCACATCACCCTCATTTTCTGGTAAGAATAGTAAAACTGTTTGGTTTTTCTCTAATTTTACACAGATCACTCCTTTATTAGAATTCAATGGTATATCCCATATATAAGTATATTCACTCATTCTATATACTCTCATAGACATATGAGTGAATGTAGTTTGAGGTTCTAATTCGAATTCTATTTTAATGTATTTACAGTCTTTGTTTACAAAGAATGTCCAGCAAGAACAAGCAGTGTTATTAGAACCACTTAATGTCTTTATTGATTCATACCACCATTTATTACCATCATTCTTGATACCACCCAGTTGTAATTGTAAAGAAGTTGGAATATTAGAATATGGTAAATAACCCTCTATAGCAGCTCCACCAATAGAATTACTTTTAAGAGATTTTCTATCCCCAACTACCACATCATCGGGATAGGTAGATTTTAGGAATTCTTGATCTAAAGTATCTATCTCATCTAAAAAATTCCCATTAGCTATAAGGTTCAGATCGGTAGAGTAATCCAAATCATGTGTAACTTTATATCTGACTACAGTTTCTATATATTCTGGTTTACCATCACTACCTATTGATTGTTCTAACTTTATGGGAAAATAAGGCCCACTACCAATTGTGTTGAGTTGATTATAGTTTGCCATTAGTTAGGTTGTTTAATAGTTTCACTTTCTATATCTTCCACCTTAGTCTCGGTTAATTTACTACCAGACCAAGATGCAACAACAGTCTTTAGAGCAGCCCCACCATCCTGAGGAGTTGGTGTCCATGATGTGAAAGCTTGTTTAAGATTGTTTATATCCTGCTCTATTTTGTTTAGTCTCTCTACTGTTGAGGTAGATTCTGGAATACCAACTTCTCCACCCTGCATTATAATACTATTCGCATCGACGTTTATATTACCGTCTAGAGATTTAATAATTATATCTTGCTGAATTATTGCAGTTAATACTCCAGAATCACTTTCATCCAGTATAATTTTATTGCCTTTCGGGGTTATAAATCCCAGTACATTGGGCTTATTCAATTCTGGAGGCATCTCACCTATGGCCCAACCATGATATGACCATAGAGGGTGTCTTGGATCTCCGTTCTCAAATTCTACATATACTATAGAACCTTCCCTTGGTGATAACCATTTGAATCCAGATCCTGGACCCCCTTGTTGATGTTTAGGGTAAGCCCAAACTTCTACTCCTCTCAATATACTTGGTAAGTATACACATACCTTATTCTGAGAGTCTGGATCATAATTAGTTATAACAATTCCTCGATATGTAGAATAGAACCTACCTATTGCCTCTATACCCCTTTGTTGAATTAGTTCATATAAATTCATTGCTCTTTTGGGCTTATATCCCTATCTACTCTAAAATCAGTTCTAGCATCAAATATCTCCCATTTATGAGGATCTGTATCTTGACGTACAACTATTTGTGTACCAATCTTTGGTTTATCTCCAGTCCTATTATACTCCTCTTCCCATATAGATGCCCTATGCTTCCTAGCTTCTGCCTTAATTTTACTTGGTATCTTCCAAGCATCGGTAGTATAAGACTCTTTAGCTATATCATGAGATTTCTGGAATACTTCTTGCATATTAACAGAAGTAGATATCTTATTGATTATGGAGTTTCTTGACTTCTTTTCAAAAGTCACCTCAGTAAAATATCCCCCAGTATCAAAGCTATGTTCAACTTCTTTAGCATACCAATCACCAGAATATTTTTCACCAACATTCTTGATCTCAATAATCTGAGAAGACTCCATTGATGGGTTACCAACAAACTTAGCTTTGGATTTAATCTGGCTATTTACTGATTCTATTATGTCATTAGACATAAACTCTCCAAGGGTAGCAAACAATGGATCAGATACTACTCGTACACCTGGTACTTGTACTTCTAATTCCATTTCTATTAGTACCTTTGAACGATCTGAACCAGGGTAATCATAGGGATAATCTCCATACGGTCTTTCATCTGAAGATCCTTGAATGACTAAGTTTATCTCCTTGTTCTTTTTAAGAGCATTATAACCTTGTCTCCATCTATTTTGCCAATAAGCTTTACTATCCTTTGGAGCATATTGTAATGGATCTACTTGTATCAATACCTTCCTCTTTATGACAAAATAAGATACTTCATCGGGTGGAATAGGTAATTTAGGAGCATCTTCTTCATCTACCTTTATACCTTGTCTTACCTTATTATTGAAGTCTAATAAAGCTTTCTCATATTCATCTAATTTCCTCAAATAAGTTCTCCATTCTGACTCTATCTGAGAATTGTATGCTTTAACCTCTTCTTCAGTTAGTGAGGGATTTGAGGCTATTTGCTGCTTAGCATCCTCTACTGAGTTGTATACAGTACGTGTAGTTTTAACCGTATTTAATTTACGACATACAGAAGATAATGTTTCAAGAGATCCCTTTATTTTAGATATCCTGGTTACATCTCTCTGTATCAATAGTGGAGTAGCTTTATTCCACCTTACATAAGCATCCGGCTTACATGGATCATCATTTGTAGGTACACATTGAACTAAATCAGTTTCTACCGTTTTAGTATCTGGATCCACACTTGAAGCTTTACCAGCCTCTATACTTTGAACATATTTGGTTTGAACTCTGAATTCCAATAGTTCACCAGTACCACCAGCATAAGTATAAGCAAATACGGTTTTACCAGATTGCTTACCGTTATGTATCTCTATCTTATTATCCCGAGTATCCACAAAGTTTGGTCCGCCAGTCATTGACTTGGCTATACCCACTAACTGAGAGTATTTATTCAAGAATGTTGCTGACCCAACTATAACAGTTCCTTCTGCATAAGTAGCTGGTACTGGTCTTAAACTATATCTCTCAGGATTCTGATATGGTTTAGCTAAATTACTTGGACTAAGATCAAGTATCTTTACCCCTACCAATCCATCATCTACTTCCTCAGTATTTTGTATCTTGGTATAGCAAGGTAAGCAAGGCTTACTTTTCTCGTTGCTCTGTTTTGCCATCACATGGATTATTATCTCTTATTTCCAAATGTACACCAGCTTTCTCGGAATAATCAATTACTGTAGTTGGCATATTACCCACAGCTAATTCATTGAATACTTCCAAGTAATCGGTTTTATCTCCAACAAATTTAGATGGTTCAGCTTCCAAAAACATCTTTGCATCGGCAAATTCTATTGTAAACCTTACACCATCTGGAGTAAATTCTATCTGATGACTTTTTATATTCACTAGCCTTACAGGACTAGACTTAAAAGAGCTATCACTAAATATCCACCCCCACTGTATTTTCAAGGGCATTTTGAATTGCAGAGATGGATGATCTACTATATCCACAAAGTCAGTTACTATAGTAAACTTACCTTTGTCCCCTTTACCTTCAGTATACTTGTAATTAAAGTTCTCTACCTCCATACCGATTGGCAGGTCATTGAAGATATCCATTATTGGAGATCCTGCACCATCGAATATTGCAAGATATGGTGTACCATTACCATTTAAGAGAACCGGTTTGCTATCCTCCATAGTTTGGTATGATTAACTCCATATCTGCATGAAGGTCCTCAAATGGATTGAGTATATCATTGGCATCAGCAATCACTCCCCAAAATCCAGAATCACCATAGTACTTGAAGGCAATGTTCTGTATGGTTTCTCCTTCAAGTACGGTGTGTATTAGATAATCGGTAGATATAGATGATATATTTCTTTCCAATGAGATATCTCCATCTGGGAACTTTATTACATAACTATCATCATAGGGACTTGTTCCAGGAATAGTTACCATAATTATTTAGTTTTGTGTGCCTATTCTCTCTGTATCAGTATTTTCTAGAGAATCTACTTCCCCACCATCAAGAATTACTCCAGGCGTATATTGCAATTTACTAGATGGAATTATTTCTTCCCAGGTTCTATTGTTTTTAGTTACCCTTTTGAAAGTGAGAGTTTGAGTAGCACAGTTGGGTAATAATTTAAGGTCGTATGGTTGGCTAACAGTATTAGTTATCCTCTGACCAGTATCTGGATCATTATCATATCTTCTCATCATACGAGAAGCATTCTGAAAGTTAGTTAACTCGTATGGAGCTGAAGCCAATATGAAAAGGTCATCTTCAAATAATCCAGAATTTCCCCACTGTATTCTTAAGGTAGGGGGAGAAGATATATACCCATCAGCTCTTGCCCATGATTCCAATAGCCTGCATTTATTGACTACATCATCCCTGTGATCTGCATCTATTGAATACCATGATATATCAAAGGTTATGGTATCTTCTCCACCTGTATAGAAATAGAATGGATTGTTACGACCCATGGATTTAACAGCTGCCCAAGTAGCAGCGGGTTCAACCCTTAACCTATCTGGACGATTCTGTATTACTAAGCTAATTGCGGGTGATACATTTAAGTTAGCTATTACTATATCGTTCTTTATAAGTTCTGATGTTAACTTATTAGCTAAGGTATAATCAATAGATTTAGCTTTTAATATTTTATCTGGGTCTACACCTGATTTCTTAGCTTCTATGATATTTTTATACCAAGGATTTTTAGATTGAGCTGTAGAATATGAACCATTTCTAGCTATATGAGCATTAATGGCATCAGACTCTTTATTTTTTTCATCTGGCTCAGCTTTAGCCATTGGAGAAGTAGCCCTGTTTATTAGTATCAGGGATCTCCATGCTTTATTTAGAGGGGATTGGAATATTCTCCCCTGCTCAAGATCAGCTACTTCTTGAGCTACTTTTCCAACTGGTTTTCCTATCAGTGATGCCATAATTGTTTAGTTTACTCCAGCAGCTACATTTATTTCTGAATCTCTCTCGTTGAGATATTCTTCGAATACCTTTTTACCGTCTATGTTAATGATAGTGGTATTGCCCTTATTCTCTCTTTGATTAAGCTTTTCAGTATATAATCCTAGAGTCTGTACTAACCACCTCATCTCTTGAACGGTTAACTCTTGTAGATTATCCTTTCTTAAATTATATCCCTCTTTGCTAGCCCTAACGGCAGATGCAAGATCATTAGTTGCTCGGGTATTCTCTTCATTAGAAGCCTGATTACTTTTGATAGCACTGTATATCATTGGTCCAACTATAGATATACCGGTTATGGCTAATCCCAAAGGACCCCCAAATAACCCTACTATTCTAGAACCAAATCCAAGCAGTCCTCTACCAACAGAAACCAATGCACCCCGAGAAGCAGCATTAGCAGCTGCAGCTCCTGCACCAGTACCCATGATAGTTCTGGTCATCCTACCAGCATTAGTTGTAGTTACCATAGCTGCTGGTACTGGAGTCCATCCAGAAGCTCCTCTACCAGTATTAGCATAATACCTACCATTGGCTCCCATTTTTGCTGGAATATTACCATTATAGTAATATCTTGGTAAACCAGCTTCTGCAGCAACCATAGTAGCACTTGCTCCTATACCAGCTTTACGTTGAGCAATGATGGCTCTCTCCATATTGAGGTAAGCTTGGGCAGATATAGTAGCTTGTGACCAACCTCCAATCAATAATCTAACCATTGATCTGAAGGTCACTTGAGTATCACCATTTAATATTAACCATCTAGCTCTCCAGTTAGCTATCTTATTGGTAATCCATAATACACCAGCACCTATACTTGCTAACCCAGCTATCCAAGGTCCAAATGGAGTTGCCACTAAGTCACGTACTTGGGATATTGCCCAACCTACCATATCAAGGAATCCCATAATGATAGGATTATTTTGTATAGCTTCAGCAAAAGTAGTCATAAGGTTCTCTGCAGCCGATTGAATTATATCAATCTTACCTGCAAGAGTTTCCATACGTTTTGCTACTACTCCTTCGGCAAATCCAGCAGATTGATTTTGTATCTTATCTAGAAGATCAAAGTATCCTTCGGTATCTCTCATTATGGCAACTGCAGCACGCATACCACGTACACCAAAGATACTCTTTAATACTGCATTCTGATCTACAGTTGATAAGTTCTTAGTAGCTTCATTTATTTTACCAAGAATTACACCAAAATCTTGAAGATCTCCGGTAGCATCAACAAAATCTTTTTTACTCAATCCCAGTCTAGCTAAAGCTTTAGCTCCCTTGAAATTTGGATTGGTTATGGACTGAGTTAAGTAGTCTGCCATATTTCTGATAGAAGTACCTGCCATAGAACCTTGTATACCTGCATTACCCAAGGTACCTATCATAGCAGCTACTTGAGGTAACTGTTGTCTCAGAGTTACCATGGATGCTGCGGAATATTTGATAGATTCTGCCAAATCCATCATGGACATATTTGAGGCCATAGCAGCTTTAGTAAGCTGATCACCAACTAATGTAGCAGCTCTTTCACCTTCTAATCCGAAGGTTCTCATTATATTGGTCAGTAAGTCAGCAGTACCTCCTTTACCTCCCAATTCCATTCCTGTAGCATTGGCCATCATTGCAGCACCAGATATCATTTCTTGTATCTGATTTGCATCATTACCAGCCATTGCTAAGTATTTCATACCGGAAGCTATATCTCTTGACATGAACATGGTCTTCAAACCCAAGGTCTGGGCAGTTTCAGATAACCCAGACATCTGTTCATTGGTAGCTCCAGAGATAGCTCCCACTGAAGTCATCATATCGATGAAGTCAGCTCCAGTTGTAATTGTAGTAGCTAAGGAAGACACTATATTACTGGCTATACCACCAAACATATTTGTATATGCCTGAACAGCGGTTAAGTTAGCCTGTACAGCATTCTTAGCATCCCGATGTAAACCTCTTATAACAGAGCTGGCTTCTCTTGCTTGGTTAGAAAACCTATCTTGTAAGACAAGAGCTATACCTATCTCTAGTTGTCCTGCAGAAGGACTACCACTTGTAAAAGCCATATAGTTTCAGATTTATAGAACAAAAGAGAGATGACCCTATGTATGGGTCATCTCCTTTTTTAGTTGTTCGTAATATGCTTCGGCAGCTTCTATAAATTTCTTCCTACGCCGCCATGGGAGCTTTGCTAGAGTGTTAAAGTCAATACTAATCTTTGCTCTAACAATATATAAATATACATCTTCTAGTTCTCCCGTGGGTAGAAAAAATTATCTACTGCCATTACTGGTACCATAATACGTTGACCAGTATCTGGGTCCTCTATTTGAGTAGTTCCTGGGAATATTGGATCAGTACCCTTAACAGCTGAACGAATATCCATCATATCCTGAGATGAGAACATACGGAAGTTTTTAACAGTTTCGTATTTCTCACCTACCTTGAGTTTAAGATTGCGAGCAATAAGCTCCTGATTTTTGGTTCTTTCACTTGCTGGTAAGTTCATTACATAAGCTTCTCCTTCTGCACTGAGCAAATCAAAGCAAAGCTCTTTGCCACTCTTAGTAGTGAAAGTTATACCTTTGGATTGTTTGGATACTGGATAGAATGGAATGGCATTGGGTTTAGCCTCCATTTCCTCCATGGTTGGAATTGTACCATAATCAAAGAGGAACTCTTCTTGAAGGTCTACCTCATAATCAACGGTTCTTACCTGACCTTCTGCTGGGCCTTCCCAATCATACCTGAAGTCAAGCATCTTACCAAGAGAGAAGATTCTTGAATTGATCATAATGGTATACCGATCAAGAGAAGGCATTTTCTGAACATCACTTGGAGTAAGCAACCTACTAGCTGTAATATCGGTATCGGTTACTATACCAGCAATGAATTTAGAGATGTTCATAAAAGTTTTAGCATCCACGGGATTAGAGAGAATATCATCATCCTCTCCATTCTGTTCCCTAATGGTTACTTCATAACCACTGGGAAGTTTGAAGGTAAATGTCTTACCGTAAAGTGTTTGATTTTCCATTGTGTTGAGTTGTTAAGTATACGAGTAAATATAGTGGATTATAACGAAAAAGGGAGAGTTCATTGCTGAGCTCTCCCTTGATGATTCACTATTACAGCTTCTCGCAAGTATCTACTGAGAACTCCAAATCCTCCAGAGTGTTATCCGAACTCATTCGGTCTAAGTCCTGTCCGTTTACCTTGCAAGGCCATACCCCGGTGCAAGTCCAGGAGTTAAGGATAGATACTCCATCCTCGGCCAGCTCATTGATGAGTACCGTTTCCTTATACTGGCTTGGAGTTAAACCCCCACCAAGCAACATATCCTGAACTGACATAAGCCAATCCCATAACCAAGTATCTGACCCAGAAGTAGTTTCCAATTTGGAAGCTGTTAAGTTTCCAACTGATACTCTACCAGCTGTTTTTACATCGTAATTTACATCACCATGTGAAACTTGTTCAATACTTACCTCTGGTATACCAACCTTCTGAAAGAGGAATGCGTTTATGGGATGTTTGACAAATACAATTTGCCATAAGAACTTCTTCCTCGGGTTCTTTACTTTAGCTCCTGCCATAGTATTATATCATTTATTTGTTTATTACTGTGCGGATATGGATATCTCACCAGTGCTCTTATTTACCGAAACATCTATGATAACATCCATCTCTATATCCTGCATTGGAACAATTTCCTTATACTTCAGCTGAGCCTTGTATTTACCCTGACGAACATCGGCCTCGTTATTAACCTGAAGATCTTCATAGCTCTGTGCATCCTGATCTCCCAACCACTCATAAGAGGTAATTGCATTACGAGTCTGAAGGTCATCCAGAATATCCTTTGCTTCATAGTAAATCCTCTTCCACGTTTCAAAGGTATTAGGCTCTTCTATATAGCTCTCCAGAATAGGCCGAAGGTTCTTCTTCAGGTAAAGATTGAGACGTACTATTGAAATGAACTTTTCGGAGTCATCCACGGGATTGGAAGTGAATCCATTCCAAAGCATAGTACGCTGGCCCTGAGTACGAGTGTTCTTGATTACGAACAAGTTCATGTACCACTGAGCAAACTCGTTAAGAGTATCTATATCAGCAGGACCACCCAAGTTCTTCATCACTGGTCCAAGTGCCGGAGCAATTACACCACGGTTCATACCAGAGAAGGAATACCAAGGTCCATAAGTAGAAGCACAAGTTGCATCAAGTCCAGCTACAGAACCTAATACATCGCATTTTTGTAGAGAACCATTTTCGTTGTAGTACTTGATACCACCTCCGAAATATGCTACCTCCTTCTTAGGACCAATGGTCTGAACCATAGTCTTCAGAGCGGTTAATGTTTCATCAACCGTAGCAGGAGTACGGGTTCCGGCTGCATACTTTGGTACCTCTACATAGAGCATATTCTCGAATGTAGTATGTACATCATTAGCTACTTCAGTATATACCTCCATATAACTATCCAGATGCTGATGTATGTGAGAGAGTACTACAGAGTATGCCTCATAGTAAACCTTGCTAGCATTGTAAGCAGAGATCCACTCATCCTTACCCGGATTTGTACCAGCAGTTCCCTCGGAGCATTCCATGTATACATTGGTATCACTGACTTCATTGGTATCAACCGTTCCAGAAGCAATCTTACCAATCATAATGGTAGAATTCCAGTTGGAGAACTGACGAAGTATAGAAACTATGTCTTCCATGGTCTGTATGCCAGTTGCCAGAGTTTCCATAGTTCCCTGGCCATCACCTTCTTTTCCCTGAATTGCCTCGAACGTAATGTTTGGAGCATTATCCAAGAAATTCTGTAAAGTATTTACATTGATAGAAGGGGTAGTTACACCACCAGTAGTATTTGCCGATACTGCAGAGAAGAACAGAGTCTCATTCAGTATACTATCATAAGTTGGTATACTGGTTTTCTCATCCCTTGCACCATACTGAATGATACTTGCACGGAGTGTTGGCTCTGTGGATACATTCAATTTTAAGTAGAAGGGACGATTCAAATTTACCCCAGTATTATTAAGTACCGGAGAACCTGCTTCCCGAGTACGAATAGCCATATTCATTGTAAGGCTATTCTCTGCTCCACTTGGATCAGAAATTACTATGGATATAATTGCTGAACCGTCTGGAACTGAAGTTGATGGTGCAGGAGCTGCAGCTGCTGGAGTTACAGCCATTGGTTTTGCCCATCCATAACTAGCTCCCTTACCAGCTACTCTAGATACTCGAACTTTTGCACCCATTTCCAGGGCTTTCATTATGTTCGATACAGAACCGTCCGGAACTATCTCCGAACCAAAGATACGAGTGAACTGATAGGGACTTGAGATCAAATCACTTGGGTCTTCGAACGGACCCTTAGTAGTCATTGCTACCATGTTGACTACGCCCAACAGAGGCACACTCGATTGCACGTTCAGGTTCTTAAAGTTGAACCTTACTCTTGGAGTCTGTGGCATATTTAATTATATTAAAGTGTTATTAAGCAATTGGCCCGTATTTGTAAGCTAATATGGCATTTTTCAATCCATTCTTAAACTGTTCTATAGTTAACTCTTCCTCAGTAAATCCAAGGTACTGATATAATGAATTAGCAATACCTTCTGGCTCTTCATTTATGTTTACGAAGGCTTGAGTAAAATTTCTTGCAGATACATCGTATTATAGTACTGATAACCTTATGTCTTTAGTTATAGAAGCGAATTGAATTACACTGCTTGTAGAGTCTACACATCTTAAATAAGATATCGGCCCAGTGGATCCTCCTTCTATTACCAATACACTAGCAGTATCCTGAGAATCTATTCTTAGTGTACCTATATAAGTTCAAAATACTACTTCATAAGAAGTATGTATTTTAGATGGATCATTCAGCTGATATTTGGTTATCTCAGATAATACAGTTTCTGGATCGCTTGGATTTGAGAATACCAATACATCTCCATCTGATAACTTCTTGGCTAAAGTTAATAACAGATAATCTAACTGCTGACCAGAGAAAGGGAATTGGTAATTACCAGCTCTTACTCTTGTGTTTTCCATGGTATCAAGGTTAGGATCTGAACCTTTAACCTCTTCCAAAAGTATTTTTAATCTTTTGTCCATATATTATGGTACTTTTAATGTATAATCTGTATTTTCTAGAAGAACAGAAATATCTCTTATTGGAGTAATTACCTCTGGAGGAGTATTTTTCTCTAGGAGGCAATCCTGTACTTCAAATTGATATACTTTTTCCATTAACCCATTTTCCAGGTCTGGCATATTATAAAAGTTAACTATCCTAAGGTATATGTTACCTGTGAATAAGAACTCGGGTTCATCGTAGGGTTTTAAGTAACCTCTTTGAGGTACTGACCAGAACATAATTTGATGCAGCAATCTCATGTGTTCTGATGATAGAGCACACAATCTTATGTTCATATATTGTGATAGGGATTCATAAGGTACTTCTGTTGCTGTGTAACCTATACCCTCTTCTTTCTGGGTTATTTTTCTTGGTAGTCCTATGTCTCCTGGATAAAATCCTTCTGAATCAACTACTATTCTTGGGGTTTCTTTTATACCTCTTGAATGGTTATTACCAACTCCGAATATACATATATAGAAACCCTTGTCATCTTTTATCTTTTTAAGATCTTCCTTAAACCTTTCAGCATTTTCTGCACTTGTTGGAAGATAGTCTTCTGGGTTTATAGTGTAGCCCAATTCAATGGCCATATTCAATAGAGCCATGTATATGGACCTCTCTATAATTTCCTGAGAATTTACCATTTTACTTGATTGGGTCTTACACCATATTTTTGAAGTTCTCTGCGTATCTCTGTTAGGATAAGTTGCTTTAGCTTATTCTTACCACCAACAGCTTTAAGAGAAGGTGCCCATACTGGCCTTGGAGGAATCCTACCATCACTGGATCCAAATTCTAATATTCTGGCTAACTGATTTAATGTTAAACCTTTCTGAGATGATCTTCTTGTTCCAATTGGTAATCCTATCAGAACTCTAGATTTATACCTATATAACCCAACTGACCTTGAATAAAGGCCAGTCAGGTTATAAATAGGATGTTGTCCCCACCTTTTGATAGTAGCTGGGGATAGCGGTTGCCATGTTACTCCACCACCAACAGGTGGTATACCCAAAGTTAATGACTTCTTTACTATTGCAAGTAGGTTTCTTGAGAACTTATCAACGGCTCTATCATACCCTATTTGCATACTTTGACCAAGGTTACTTACTAAAGCTTCAACAGTTTGCCATTCACCGTTTAACTTTACTTGAATAACCAGGTCAGATATTTTAGGTAGAGTGATATTAACCGTTCTTGCCATTGTTAAAAATGTTTATCGTAAAAGTCCTTTAACTTTGAGTAAACAGTTCTAATTACACCGTCCTTATGATAATGGTACTCTCCAGCATAACCGTCTATTCCACCAAGTTTGTTTGCCCATTTCTCTGTCCAGAATTCGTAGTAATTATTCTTTCTATTATGGAATAGGCAATGAATACCACTACATAATCCAACTATGGGTAAATATAATGGCCCAAGTATTCTGGACTGTATGCAATGACCAAACTCGTGATCATAAGCAGGTTCTTTTAATCCTGACCTTTCTGAAAGAAAGATGTAGTTTCCCAAACTTACACCGCCATTCATTGTAGGAGCTACATAGAAAGCAGTGCTTCTTTGTTTAAGAATCCTTTTCTCTCCTCTCAGTACTATCATGTATATTAAACCTGCTAAGTTTTGAGGTAGTTGCCAAATATACAAAAGAACATGTACTAGAGTATGCAATAACTTCCCTAACTTAGTTTTATGGGAATGTTCTTTTAAGATACTGGACATTGCCTATTCTTTCTTAATGGCTGCCTTTATTTTGAGATAATGGGCAAAATATCCGGCAATGAAATACACTATCGGATATAAAATGAGCAAGAATGCTACCAGTCCGTTGTCCAGCCATATCCAAATACAAGAGAAGATTATTACTGAGGCTATTAGCAATGCTACATACAGCCATCCAAGTTTTGATATTTTCATAATACTTTTATTTTAGAAAATGTATACTCCTCCATCGTAGAAGTTAAATAACTCTGATCTATTTACAGACCCAGTGATAACTAAGTAATATACATTGTTATCACTATTAGGTACGTTAGTAAGCTTTGTAGAAGAACCAACTATTACATCTCCATCTTCATAAGTCACACTCTTTAACAATCGAGTTCTTGCCTTATTATAAATGGATATCGTAGTTTCTGTACCGGGTGAATGAGGAGAAATACCCACAGTAAAATCAATGGCAACTTTTGATGGAGTTGGTGGGTCTACACTAGCACTGGTCACATATTTCAAATACATAACCACCTTTTTATTGGTATCCATACCAACTACTATATTACCAACATCTTCTGCTGTATTAGCATAGAATGTTACTTCATCAATCTTACCACTGTATTTCTCGTAGAACTCTACTACTGCATTACAATCTTCGAAAGTACATTTTGTACTGGGTCCTAAATCTACCACCAAGTCATAAGGATATGGTTCACCTTTCTTTAATTCCATACCTATGAAACTTGTTGTGTATAAATCCTTCAAACTCAATCCCCAAGCTGGATCTTGAATGCTGCCAGTTGGGAGGGTATTAGCTATGGATCTAGAAGTTAGTACACCATCAAGTAAATTTATCCTATAAATTAAAGTATCACCAAAGTTAACCTTGGTAGTACCACTTATAGTGTTAGTACCATAGTGATCTTTATCTATATTTAATCCTCCTAAGAAAGTATCCGTAGCAGTACCGTACTTTCTTAAGTAAACTCTGATGTTTAATACCCAGTTATTTTCTGACTTAACAGATATCATAGGAGTTATATTCCCCTCTGATAATAACCTGCTAGTAATTACATAAGGATCATTACTAAATGGTACATTTACAGTTCTTGAAGTTAATGGGTTTTCTGGGTTACCTTGTACTATGGATAATCCCATACCAGAACTATTCTCAAACTGATATGTCAGAGTTTTTGGCACTGTTTTACTTGTACCATTCTGTGAAGCAAAAAAAGCAGTAAGCATCCTACTTATAGTTTGTCACGTTTACAAATGCTCTAAAGGTTATATTAGTAGTCGACGACGTTGTAGGCACAAAGTGAATAGTATATACCTTTCTACCAGATGTAGCAGTAAATCCATCAACACCATCTGCTTTATATACTATACCTACTTGATTAGCAAACTGTACAGTAACACCATATGGAACGTCTATTACAGCATCACGGAATGGACCATCCTTTATTTGTGCAGTAAGCAAACTTTGAACTTGTACTTTCAGGGTTCCAGAGGTTAAATTAGTAGTTAAGTTCTCCCCTGGGATAATCATTCTATTCCCTGACGGGAATGTCGTTAGTACAGCATCATGCGGTTTTACGTATGCCTGAGTAACGAATACACTCATATCGAACGGAATAGAACCCATTAAGGTTCCATTTTCCAAGATGGAACTTAGAATCTCGACATCAGAAAAGTTATTAGCTACCCACTCTGCGACTACCGCCGATTCGATACTATACGAGTTCAGGCACTCCCCGTCTCCGAATATAAGCGCGTAATACTTATTAGTATTCTGGGTATCCAACGTTATTATGCCAATGTTACCATTGCCGTGAACAATAAACAGGGTTCGTCCTAACCCATTGACGTCAGACCTTACTCCTAATGTATACAGTATCCACTGAATTAATTGTTGCAGATTGTTCTGATTTTGTGGATATACTGTTAGTGTAGAGTTCTCGTCGTACAATGTCGGAGCAGTTACGACTACGTTTTGTGCAAGTAAAGTACCCCCGAAACTGACTACCCGAGACCATGTATTAAGAGAGAGCACTTTCTGAACAAGTTGATCATCGTTGGCATCATCGTACAATTCAACGCCACGTTTCTGAAAAATCTGGATATTCTGGGACTCTGCTTTTTCCGTATTCACCAGCATGCAATAGGTTTTCCCACTATTGTACCACGCCACACCCCAGTGGCATTGGATATCTGTTGTATTGGGAATCTGATAGGAACCATTAATGAAACGAAAATTTCTACTGTTGATTCCGCTGCCCCTAATGCCGATACAAAAAAGAATCTGATTCAGAAGCGCATCCAATTTAGAATTAGATATATTAGGCAGGGCGAATGTAGTAGCGGGAATTATAGGATTTTCGGAGTCACCCGCTACTACGTCTGACGTATAAATTGTTCCCTGACGGTTCAGTGACCACGATTTAGTCCACGTCGACAGCACATCCCGAATGAACTCATTGTCCACTGGTTTTTGTGTAGTCACATTACCGGCTTTTTGGTACATACCGACCGGAAGCGAGCTTCCTCCGATACCGAACAGCACCGTGAACGTCTTGCTCTGACCGGAGTTGTAGAAAGCAACCCCCCAGTAAGTTTCCGACGTATTGTTTACTCCGGTCAGGAAACGGAAATTGGTATTCGTTCCGCGGAAACCTAGTGCGTACAGAATACGTTCTACGGTCGTCGTCAGCAGTATCTCACTCCCCTGTACCGGAGCCAAGAACTGTGTATTGGTTCCGTATGTCTGTTTGATGGCGTTACTATCTGCGTTTATCGTAGCGACCTTAGTCCACCCGCCGGTAGAGATGATGTTCTGTATTACAGCATTATCCTGATTGCTGTTCGGGGTAAGATGCTGTTTACCGGATTTCTCGTACAGCGTTATGATCTTCTCCGGGTACGAACCGATTACGAAAGCCTCCGTAAGATTGTTAATGTTGTCATACCAAAGCAGAACGAAGTAAGCGATGTCTCCATCGTTACCGTTTATGATTCTGAACGGCCCCCAACCGGTACTTTCATCCCGTAGTCCGCAAGCGAACGCTAAGGCGTTCAGCCAGTTCTGAACGGGGGTACTACTCGTATCGAAGTCAGGCAGCTGCCAGCTTTTAGAACTGTTTACAGTCATTTTCAGATTATCGCCCAATTGTGTAAGAATCTGGATTAAGCGGGCTTTCTGCGTATCAGATACTTGAACGGCTTCACTACCATTGAGTGTCTTCTCGGAAAGAGAATTTATATCTACGAACTTTGCCATATCTATTGATTGTTTTTAGTATCTCTCCAACCAGCTTTAACTTCTGAAGTACCGAACGTAGCAACTGTGTTATTAAACATAGCTACTACTAAACTGTCTGTTTTTTGGATTACTGTTAAATAAGCCTCGGATTGTAATGCAGTTACTACCTTTGAAGTTGTAGTTCTGAATACTATAGTTTTTCTTCTTTCTACTCCTGTTTGGTTAATATCAGAAGTTATGAGTGATTCTGAACTC
>ULRD01040508.1_pt1 | contig 25602 bp, 21 predicted proteins | sample 1955181 | NCBI WGS metagenome assembly ULRD01 (sample SAMEA4835675, study PRJEB28245) | human gut metagenome | biome: gut microbiome; material: fecal sample | place: Denmark | collected 2008
GTTCCTGACAGCGTTCAGGATGAAGTCATTGCATTAGCGCTTGCAGATGAAAAGGTCAATGAAGCTGTTTCTGGTAAAAAGATTGTTAAACAGATATATGTACCAAATAAACTTGTTAATATTGTTGCAAAATAACGAAAATTTCTCAAAGTAAAAAAAGGCTTGACAATACAGTAAATGTGTGGTAAAATAATATTATATTATTTAAAGAAGTGATCTGCTGTTTTCAGGGATTAGTTGTCTGACACTCGTCTGAGTGATTAGCATAGAAGCTTCGGGGTAAAGTCTCGGGCAACCTCTGAATAAGGGAGGGAAAATTAGTGGCAGAAGTTCGTGTTGGCAAAAACGAGTCTTTAGATACAGCTCTTAAAAGATTTAAGAGATCTTGTGCAAAGGATGGCGTAATTGCTGAGGTTCGTAAGAGAGAACACTACGAAAAGCCTTCGGTAAAGCGTAAGAAGAAATCTGAGGCAGCTCGTAAGCGTAAGTATTAATCTTTGCGAAAAATAAGTTGATAAAGGCGGGCTGCGGTCCGCTTTTTCATTTATAAACAAGGGAGGATAATGTGTTTTTTAAAATTACTGCCGCCTTTGAGCGTGTAACAGACATAATTCCGGAATTTCTAATTAAATCGGGTATAAAGGGACTTATTCTTGACCTTGATAATACACTCACAACGCATGATAATCCTGTACCGGCTGACGGTGTTACCGACTGGTTGAAGCTTATGAAAAAAAGCGGAATACAGCTAATGATAGTTTCAAACAATCACGCTGAGAGAGTGGCTCCATTTGCCGAAATTCTGAAACTTTCGTTTGTGAGCGAGGGAAGAAAGCCGCTGGCAAAGGGATTTGCGGAAGCTGTTAAGAAAATGGGGCTGACCAAAAAGGAAGTTGCTGCGGTAGGAGATCAAATTTACACAGATGTGCTCGGAGCAAATCTTTTCCATATAAAAATGCTTTATGTTAGACCTGTTGAATATGAAAAAACTGTATTTTTCAAAATAAAAAGAAGACTGGAGAAGCCGTTTTTGCCGAAAAAATTTAAAGCGTCGCCGCGCAAAGATTTAATTTAAAGCGTGCTATTAAATGCATAATGCGAATTATTATATAAATTTAAGGTAATACCGTGCAGAAAATGTGCGATATTGCTTCCAAAATAAAAGGAGCAGCTTAATTATGAAAAAAATACTTGTAATTCACGGACCAAACCTTAATCTTCTTGGTGAGCGTGAACCGGGAGTTTACGGTGATCAATCCATTGAAGTTCTTAACAGCACTATTATCGACCGTGCGAAAGCTTTGGGATTGGAATGTGAAATATTTCAGTCAAACCATGAAGGCGCGATTATAGATAAGCTTCATGCTGCAAGAAAGACATTTGACGGTGTGGTTATCAATGCCGGAGCGTATACTCACTACAGTTACGCTATCCGCGACGCAATTGCCGCTATAAAAATTCCATGCGTTGAAGTACATTTAAGCAATGTTTTTTCAAGAGATGCATTCCGTTCAGAATCAGTGATTGCGCCTGTTTGCAAAGGCAGCATAAGCGGCTTTGGATTCGAAAGCTATTATCTTGCTCTTCAAGCGCTTGCAGAGCTTTGAGGTGAGTAATTTGAATCGACTGAAAAGACTTTTTGATTATTTTGAAACAGCCGATTGCGCTCTTATAACTTCGGATATAAACCGACGATATTTTACGGGAATGAAGTCCTCGGCAGGCGTAATTCTGGCGTTTCCCGAAAAAGCCTATCTGCTTATAGATTTTCGCTATATTGAAAAGGCAAGGGAATGCGTAACCGACGCTGAGGTAATTGAGCAAAAGAAGCTTTATCCACAGCTTACCGAACTGCTGGATCGTCATGGTGCAAAGACAATGGCTATAGAATCGGAGGCAATGACAGTTCGTGAGCTGAATGCTTATCGTCACTTCTTTAAAAATATTGAAATTGACGATCAGGATTCATTGAGTAATGCAATAAACGAAATGCGTATGGTCAAGGATGAAAGGGAGCTTTCCTGTATCAGAAAGGCTCAAAGTATAGCAGAAAAGGCTTTTGATGAGCTTCTGGAATTTATTCATCCCGGAGTTACCGAGAGAGAAGCCGCCTTGGAGCTTAACAGGCTCATGTTTCATTATGGTGCAGAGGATCTGTCCTTTGATACTATCATACTTTCTGGCACAAATACATCTATGCCTCATGGGGTGCCTTCGGATAAGCCGATATGCAGCGGTGAATTTGTACTAATGGATTTTGGCGCGGTATGGAACGGTTACCACAGCGATATGACGAGAACCGTATGTGTGGGCAAGCCTACGGAGGAAATGAAAAATATTTATAACATTGTCCTTGAAGCACAGCTTGCCGGATTGAAAGCTGCGCGCCCCGGTATAACCGGCAGCGAGCTGGACATGATCTCGCGTGATGTAATTGAGAAAGCAGGCTTTGGCGACTGCTTCGGTCATTCTCTCGGTCATGGAGTGGGTCTTGAAATCCATGAAAAGCCAAATGCGTCTCCCGGCTATAAGCTTCCTTTGAAAAAAGGTGAAATAGTGACTATAGAGCCGGGAATTTATATCGCCGGAAAATTTGGAGTACGTATAGAGGATTTTGTCATTTTAACTGAAAATGGCTGTGATAATCTGACAAAATGTGCAAAAAATATAATATATTTATAAGAAAATCATTTTAGGTATTGCAAAAAAATGGATAATGTGGTAAAATAAAGCATATAATATTGTCATTACGGAGGTAATTATAATGATTTCAGCAGGAGATTTCAGAAACGGTGTAACATTTGAGCTTGATGGACAGGTTGTTCAGGTCGTTGAATTTCAGCACGTTAAGCCCGGTAAAGGAGCAGCTTTTGTAAGAACTAAATATAAGAATGTTATCACCGGCTCAGTCGTTGAAACTTCCTTTAATCCTACCGCAAAATTCCCTACAGCTTATGTTGAGAGAAAGGATATGCAGTATAGCTATAACGACGGCGATCTTTACTACTTTATGGATATGGAGACATACGAGCAGGTTCCGATCAGTGCATCTGTTCTTTCCGACAGCTTTAAATTTGTTAAGGAAGAAATGATTTGTAAGATCCTTTCATATAAGGGTTCAGTTTTCGGCGTAGAGCCGCCTAATTTCGTAGAACTCGTTGTAACTCAGACAGATCCCGGTTTTAAGGGAGATACGGCTACAAATGCAACAAAGCCTGCAACTGTTGAAACCGGTGCAGAAGTAAAGGTTCCGCTGTTTATCAACGAGGGTGAAAAGATCCAGATTGATACAAGAACAGGCGAATACATGGCAAGAGCATAATCTGTTTAAAATAAAATATAACCGGAAGGGAGGAGCTTTTATGAAGCTTACAGAAAAAATGTCTTATTTACAGGGACTGCTTGACGGTCTTGAGCTTGACACTGCTACTAAGGAGGGAAAGGCTCTGATACAGATGTCGGAGGTTATGCATGAGCTTGTGCTTTATGTTGAAGATCTCCAGTCACAGGTCGATGAGCTTACCGAGCTTTGCGATATTCTCGATGAGGATCTCGGCGCTGTTGAAGATGATTTTTATGATGACGAATTTGATGAAACAGACGACGATGAAGATGACGAGGACGATGAGGACTGGGACGATGATGACTTTGAAGACGACGAGCTTTACGAAGTTACTTGCCCAAGCTGCGGTGATACGATCCTTCTTGACGAAGGAATGCTTGAGGAGGGGACTCTGAACTGTCCCAACTGCAACGAGCTTCTCGAATTTGATGTGGACGATCTTACGATCGAGGATTTCGAGGATGACGAGGATTCCGAAGATAAGGACGAATAATATTTTTTAAAATAAAAGGACGGTATTTGCCGTCCTTTTATGCATTTATTTATCATATGCCGCGAGAATTTTTTCCGCAGCCTCGCGCCGGGTCTGGCGGTTGTTCATAGCTTGTTTTTCAATGTATTTGTGAGCCTGATGTTCGGTGAAGTTAAGATATTGCATAAGGCGGCATTTGGCTCGGTTTATCAACCGCATTTCATCAATTTTTATAAGAATATCTGAATTTTCTTTTTCCGATCCATGAAGTTTCCGATGAGATTCTGCAGCGGTTCTTATGGCGTCCAAAAGCGTTTGCTTGTTTGAATCCTTTGAAATTACAATTACGCCGAATTCGGAGACCGTTTCGGAAATATCATCGGAAATATTGCTTTCGCAAATCAAAATCACCTTTGAGGAGGTATATTCGGCTGCCGTTATAGAAAGCTCCTGACCGAATTCATCGGAAAGCGGAGTTGAAATAATAATAAGTTCAGGTTGAGTATCGCTCATAATAAGCCGTCTTGCTTCGTTGCCCGAAATGGCGCAGGAAATTTTTGTAATTCCCTCACTTCTGAGTAATTGTCCGATAAATGCGGCGTATTCCTCCGATGATGATGCGACCAGCGCACGTTTCATAAAAATTCACATCCGTCAGATAAATTTAAAATAGGCTTTTTCTTCAAATTCGTCCTTGTTTTTTGCAAGGTTATATTCCTGGATCTGCTTATCAAGCTGAGAAAAGAAATCTGTTCTGATCTCTACAGGCAGATTGTTCGCTACAAAATTACTTTGCTTTGCAATATTCGCAGCTTCCTCAAGCGAGCATGGCAGAGTCTGAAGCTCCGAAGATGACGAACCTGCTTTCATAGTGTTTTCAATTATCGAGCAGTCGCCGCTTTTAATACCTTCTATACCTGCGGCAAGAATAAGCCGAAATGTAATATACGGATTGCAGAAAGCATCGGCGGAGCGCAGCTCGATCCTTGGAGAGATGCCGATAGTCCTGGGTATCCTGATGAGCTGTGAACAGTTTTCAAATGACCAGTTGATATATTTAGGCGCGTAGCCTATACCGAACCGCTTATAAGAATTGGTGGAAGGGTTGAGGAATGCCGTGATTTCTCTTATTCTGTTCAGAACACCGTTGATAAAACATTTTCCCTCATATGAAATGCCCTTTTCATTGGAAGCAAAAATATGCTCTCCGCTTTTTTTTATATTTATCGAGATGCTCAGGGCGCTGCCATGCTCATTAGTCAGCGGTTTCGGCATAAACGAGGCGAAAAGCCCGTTTTGTGCGGCAATTGATTTAACAACGGTTTTATAGTGCGCCATATTGTCGGCAGCGGTAACAGGCTCGTTATCGCAGAAATCTATCTCATTCTGTGCAGGTCCGTGCTTGTGACAGGAACTTCGCGGACTAATACCCATTTCCTCCAGCGACAGGCATATTTCGCGCCTTGCGTTTTCACATTTATCGAGCGGAGCAACATCTAAATATCCGCCGTTATCATGAGGAATTTTTGAAGGCTCGCCGTTTTCGTCAAGGTCAAAAAGATAAAATTCGCACTTGGTTCCCATTTCACATGAAAAACCGTCCAAACGAAGAGTATTTATGTAGTTTGTCAGCTCTGAACGCATATCACCGGGATAATTTGTACCGTCGGCATTTTTAAGACTGCAAAAAAAACGTACGACTCTGCCCGATTTCGGCCGCCATGGCAGTATGGAAAGCGTAGAAATATCGGGAATAAGAAGCAGATCCGAGGAGCGTCCGCAAATGCTTGAGGCATCGAAAGGAATGCCAAATTCAAAGGCGTGTGGAAGTTCGTTCGGCATGACTGCAATATTTTTTAAATTTCCCAAAACATCGCAGAAAGTGAGGCGAATAAATTTTATATCATTTTCTTCTACAAATTTCAGAATCTCTTTTGGAGAAAAGCTCATTGAAAGAACCTCCTAAAATATGATATATATATTATACATCAAAAATACAATAATGTAAAGAAAAAAGTCGGAACAGACAGAGATTTCTGTTCCGACGATATTTTTTATCAAATCTTTACAGAATTTTCTTCCAGCGAAGCCTTATATGACGCAGGAGTAACTCCGGTCACTTCTTTAAATACTTTAAGGAAATAATCGGTTGATGAATATCCCAGCATATCGCTTATCTGATTGGTTTTATAATTTCCTGTGCGCATCAGATCCTTTGCATAGGCGATCTTGACAGTAGATGAAAAGCGCGGAAAGGTAATACCTATCTGCTGCTTAAACATTTTCCCGAAGTAGTCCTTGCTGTAACCGAAGATTCCAGCAGCTTCCTCAATAGAGATAGTTTTTCCGTAATGAGCTGAGAAATACAATGCGATATTATGAACGAATTGATTATCGTCAACAGAGCGTCCAAGCTCTTTCAGAAGCCCGATAACGGCAGGTTTAAGTTGTTCCTTCGGTTCGTCTGCGATGATCTTCTCCTTGACTTTTGTCAGCGCTTCCGCAAGCTTTTTTTCATCTACGGGCTTCAGTAAATAGTCGAATGCTCCGAGAATAAGCCCCTGACGTGCATATTCAAATTCATCGTATGAGCTTGAAAAAATAACGTTTGTCTGATTTCCGCTTTTCCGCAGCTCGCGTATAAGCTCGATCCCGTCCATAAACGGCATTCTTACATCCGAAAATATCAGATCGAAGTTTTCATTTTTAATGATGTCAAGCGCCTGCCTGCCGTTTGAAGCCTGATTTGCAATATTAAAGCCGCACTCGTTCCAGACTTTCATTTTTTTGTATATGAAACGCATTGCGGCATCGTCTTCGACAATAAGCACGTTATACATGGTTAATTATTCTCCCGTATATTTTACGTTCTGAACGATCCAATCAAGATCGTATCGGTTTAGGGCATTTTCTATGCGGTCAAGTTCTCTTTCGCCAAATGAGGCGGAAAATTCGCTCCTGTGCTTTTCAAAGTAATCTACGGACTGGATATCAAATTCGCTGCAAAGCTCGACAAATCTTTCCCAGATCTTTTTAAACGGCTTTTCGGAATCAGCCGCTTCGACGTCAGGGTCGTTAAGTTTCAGGAAAATATTAAGGGCGTCTATAGTTTCATTCCATAAAATGCGGAAGCTTTCAAGCGAGTCGGCTTTTTCGGCGTGAAGCTCCATGCGAAGCTCCGATGCGGCGGTAAAAAGTCTGTCGCAGCAGAGATTGCCCGTAATACCTATAACGTCGTGCATTACGCCTCTTGCGCCGTGAAAATCATTGTTTTTCACAAATTCCATAATTTGAGCGCATGAGTCGGCGTGTCCCGTGACAAACTGACGGACGAGACGCAGTACCGTCTCTTTTCTGCCTCCGAGTTTTTTTAGAAGCTTATCATACGCAAAAAGAGTCTCCTCCCTGCCGTGAATATTTTCAGCGGTGGAATAAAGCTGTTTAAGTATAAGATATTCAAAATCCGACTGAACCTTATCTCCTGAAACAAGGCTTTTTACTCGGTCAAGATTTTCGCGGGTACATATTATTGTATTAAAAATTTCGTCTTTCGGGATATTTTCCTCGGATGAAAGTCTGTTTATAAGTCTTGCAATGGCAATTCGTCTGTTAAATTCGGATGTCATAGCATAAACCTCCTATTGCTTTAAGAAATACAGTGAAAAGGAAGCGCCGACGTTGACGGCTCCGTCGGCTTTAATTAAGCCGCCATGGCGCTTCATTATGCGGTCGCAGAGCGCGAGGCCTACGCCTGTGCCTTCAAATTCCTCGTCGGTATGGAGACGCTGAAAAATATTGAAAAGCTTATCGGCATAAGTCATATCAAAGCCTGCGCCGTTGTCGGTCATCGTTATTATATGATGATCGCGGTCAGATGTGTATTTTGCCATTATTACGGCTTTTTCTTTATATCGTGTAAATTTAAAGGCATTAGTCATAAGATTTTTGACGAGCATATTTATCATGACTTCATCAGCCATTATAAGCGGAATATCATCGCATTCAAGGACGATATTCCTGTTAGGTTCAAGAAGCTTAAGATCGTTGAAATTTTCTCGTATCACTGCGCCTATATCAATTTGTTCCTTGTCGGGATTAACGTTGCACATTTTTGAAAATTCAAGCAGACGTTCGATCATAACGGTAAGCTTTTCGGTTTTTTCGTCGATCATATTCATTATTTCAGACGCACTGTCGCTTTCGGACAGATGAAGCTCGTCCCGCAGCATATTTATAAGCATTTTTACTACGTTCAGCGGTGATTTGAGGTCATGAGATACAGCGGAGCAAAATAATTTCAGCTCCTGATTAGCATCTGAGAGAGCTTTGCGCTGATGAGAATTTTCAAGCTGAGCTTTTACACGGGCAAGAAATTCCTCACGGATAAACGGCTTCACAACATAATCGCAGCCGCCAAGCTCAAAGCAGCGCTTGATTATTTCGGGTCTGGTTTGAGCAGTGAGGAAGATAATTGGAATATCCCGCGTTATAGAGTTGTGTTTTATGCGTTTGCAGACCTCCAGACCGTCTATATGCTCCATTTTAATGTCAAGCATAATAAGGTCGGGGTGGTGTGTTTCAAGGAATTTTAATGCAGCTTTGCCGTTGGTGAGGACAAAGACTCTATAACCCTCCTCCCTGAGCAGAGCTCCGGCAAAGGTGATCTGTTCAGGCACATCGTCAACTATTAATATTTCAAAATAATTAGGCATTTGCAACACTCCATATTCATACTCATAATTACTATATCATATTCCGTAGAATTTTTAAAGTACCGTATACTATTTTCGGCGTTTTGTATATTTGGATTCTACTTTTATTGACAAAATACACAAAGGTCGTTTTGTGAGAATATTTATGGCTCCGTCAATTAACTCTTGAAAAAAAAGTGTAAATATGGTAAAATAAAAATGCGCTTTGGAAAGCGTAATAATATCCTGTTTACATAAAGATGTTGGGAGAATTTTCTATGAAAGGTAAACTTATTGTTATCGAGGGGCTTGACGGGAGCGGCAAGGCTACGCAGGCTGAAAAATTATATGATGTTCTTAATAATCAGGGAATGAACGTGAGGAAAGTCTCTTTTCCCGATTATGACAGTCCCTCGTCGGAGCTTGTAAAAATGTATCTTGCCGGAGAATTTGGCTCTAAGCCTGATTCTGTAAATCCTTACGCTGCTTCAAGCTTCTATGCGTGCGATCGTTTTGCAAGCTATAAAAGTAAGTGGGGAAAGTTTTATGAGAGCGGCGGTATCATAATTGCCGACCGTTATACTACGTCTAATGCTATCCATCAATGTTCAAAGCTTTCCCGTGAAAAATGGGAGAAATTTCTCGGTTGGTTGTTTGATTACGAATATGAACTTATGGGGATCCCAAAGCCGGACTGCGTGATATATCTTCGTATGGAGCCGGAAGCAAGTCAGAAGCTGATGAGCGCACGTTACAGCAATGACGAATCGAAAAAGGATATTCATGAAAGTGATCTTGATTATTTGAAAAAATCGCGTAATGCCGCCGATTACTGTGCCGCATCATTGGGATGGAAAACTGTAGAATGCTCTGCGGGCGGAGAAATACGCCTTATAGACGATATCTATGCTGATATCTACAGGATTGTCAGCAATATAATATTTTGACAAAAATAGCACATAAATTACAATAAAATATTGACATTTTGATGAAAATAGGTTATAATAATAAAAAAATATACTACTAAATCGGTGATCTGCATACCGTGAACGCAGAGTTGTATTGCTTAATCAATTATTATGAGCAATATATAAATTAAGGAGGATTATGAGCATTTTTAATTTCAATAAGAAACCTCCCGAGCTTAGTCATGACTGGCAGGGATTTCAGCAGTTTGTTGGGAATATAGGCGCTTTTACATATATAGCAAAAGACAGGGCTGCTTATTTCGACGCTGCTGCTTGCCGGCTCCTTGCCTGTCCCGGAGCAGAAATGAACGAGTTTGATTTCTTCAATCTTCTTGAGAATATTTCGAAGAATCCTGTAGAGGGTCAGAAGCATATTTACCGTTTTACCGAAAAAAATGTTACAAGATATATTAAAATGAATATCTATGAAAGCAGCAATGAGTGGCTGGGCTTCGTTCAGGATTTTACAAGACAGATCACTGAACGAGGAAAAAATAATTTTGTGGAGTATGACCCGATCACTCGTTTGCCGTCATATCCGTCGTTTTCGCAGAAGATCAAAAAGCTGCTGCCGGAGCTGAAAAGCTGCTGTCTTGCAACGGTATATATAAACGGAATAGACAAGCTCGGATCATATCTGACGGTCGATAATACTAACAGCTGTATAACGTCTGTAGCTGAGACGCTCAAAACATTCGGCGGAAACGATCTTATTATAGGTTCAAAATCCAATTATGAGATATGTGCATTTTTTTTAAATACCGATAAGATGAATGTTTATAACATTCTTAACAGCATGGATGAGGCGGTTAAAAAATGTATTCTGACCGATGACTTCGGTGAGATCATTGATATTTCCGATAACAGCGACCTTAGCTTGTTTATCGGATGCGCATCTTACCCCGAGCAGGCTTCCGACTTCAATATGCTGGTAAATTATTCCGAATTTGCTCTTTATGAAGCTCGTACAGAACGCCGTTCCGTTATCAACTGGTTTACGGAGGAAAACTATCTTCGTGAAAAGGATTCTTATAAAAAAGCTCAGCTTTTCTCGCGCATAATTCAAGAAAATCTGTTGACTTATTATCTTCAGCCGATTGTTGAGGCTCAGACGGGCGAGATAGTTGCTTATGAGGCGCTTATGCGTACTGTAGGTGATATAAAAATGTCACCTAAACAAATCCTGAATATTGCTGCAAATCAAAAAAATCTTTATGCCATCGAGCGCTTGACCCTGTTTAACGTAATGAAGCTCCTAAGTGATAATCAGCATATGCTTAAGGACAGAAAGATTTTTATTAATTGCATTCCCTGCTCGCTCCTTTCGGACGAGGATTTCAACGAGCTTTACCTAACTTATGGCGAGCTTCTTGAAAAGGTCGTTATAGAAATGGTTGAGGACAGCGTTGTGTCTGCGAAGGGTCTTGAAAAGCTGAAAAAACGTCTCAGACTTTCACGTTCAAAGCTTGCGGCGGACGATTACGGCTCGGGATATTCAAATACGTCGAACCTGCTTACTTATTCTCCCGATTATATAAAAATAGACCGCTCCCTTATCTGCGATATTCAGAGCGACATGAAGAAGCAGCAGCTTGTGGCGTCTATTATTGAATTTTGTCAGGAGAATCATATTCATTCCCTTGCCGAGGGAGTTGAGACCGTACAGGAACTTAAAACCGTAATTCGTCTTGGCGTTGATCTTATTCAAGGCTATTATACGTCAAAGCCTAAGCCGATTTTCCTCAACAGCATTGCCAGTGATGTTAAGGACATTATTATTAAAACTAATCTTGAAATGCGTCCTGAGGGCATGAAAAAAATTTACTCGGCCCAGAATGACAAGGAGCTTGATCTTATTAAGCTTGCTCTTGAAAAATATACGGATATTCACATATATCAAAGCAAGCTGGTAATTGTCGGCGATCCGGATAAGCCGGTAAAAATGAACATAATGATAATGGATAATCATAGCTGTGAGCTTACGTTAAAAAATGTTAATATTACAAGCGGAAACAGCAAGCCGACGATCGCCGTAGGAGAATATGCGAGTCTCGTTCTTAATATCGTAAAAAATAATAAGCTTGGTTATTCGGGAATATGCGTTCCTACAGGTTCTCAGTTTGAGCTGACAGGCAAGGGCAGTCTTACTATCGACTGCTATGCTCCTCAGGGTATCGGTATCGGCAACGATTACGATCACGGCTACGGGGATATATCTATAAACAGCGACGGAAGCCTGTTTATTATTTCTAACAGTATAGAGGCGGTATGTATCGGCGGCGGTTATAATAATGAAGAATCCGAGATCAATATCAAATCCGGCGATATAAAGCTGCATATGTATTCGCATGACGGTCTTGCAATAGGAAGTTTTAACGGTGACGCCATAATTGACATTTCGGAAAAGTGCAATCTTGATATTGCAGTTTCCGGAATTGTTGTCGGTATCGGAAGCTGCAGAGGAACCGCTTCCATAACTTCCGCAGCAAATATTGAGATGATCTGCACCGGAGCTCGCGCTGTAGGAATAGGAGTTCTTGAAGACGGCGAAGGAAGCGTTTTCATTAAACAGGGAAAGATCAGTATGAAAATGCGTTCTGCGCGGCATTCGGGAATAGGCGCAATAGGCGGAAGCATAAATACAAAAATCAAAAATGCCGAAATAGATATTGATTCCGAGGGCGACGAGGCTGCCGGTATCGGCGATTCAACGGGATCAGGCAGCGTAACTATTATTGATTCCAATGTAAATATGAAGCTGCTTGCAGGTTTTCCGAAGGATATCGGTACTGTAAGCGGAGATATTCAGGTACATAATTCAACGGTAAATGCTCTTGTAAATAACAAGAGAGTCTCATACAGCAGCAAGTAAAATAAGAACTTGTTCTCATACGGAATTATTGTTCCAAAGCAATAAAAATTTAAAACAGGAAGGTTTGTTGATACAAAATGAAGCTTGGTATGGTTGGTCTGCCGAATGTCGGCAAAAGCACACTTTTTAACGCTCTTACAAATGCAGGCGCTGAGTCCGCTAATTATCCGTTCTGTACAATTGAAAAAAATGTCGGTATCGTTTCTGTTCCCGATGAGAGGCTTGATAAGCTTGCCGAAATGTACGAGCCGGATAAATTTACTCCTGCAGTGCTGGAGTTTGTCGATATCGCCGGGCTTGTAAAAGGCGCATCCAAGGGCGAGGGGCTGGGAAACAAGTTCCTTGCAGATATTCGTGAGGTGGACGCTATAGTACACGTTGTAAGGTGCTTTGAAGATCCGAATATTATTCATGTGGACGGCAGCATCAACCCGCTTCGCGATATTGAAACAATAAATCTGGAGCTGATTTTTTCCGATATTGAAATGGTTGACAGACGTATCGACCGCGCTAAAAAGGCTGTTAAGGGGGATAAAAAGTATCTTGTCGAAATAGATTTTCTTGAACGTCTTAAGGCTCATCTTGAAAACGGAAAATCTGCGCGCGGCTTTGATTACACCGAAGATGAAAGAGAAATGATAAAGTCAACTCCGCTGCTTTCGGCAAAGCCTGTAATTTATGCTGCAAATCTCAGCGAAGAAGATTTTGTAAATAGTATCGAAACAAATGAAAATTACAAAAAAGTCCGTGAACTGGCAGGAGAGGAGCGTTCCGCAGTTCTGCCTATTTGTGCTCAGATAGAGGCGGAGATCTCTGATATGGGCGATGAAGATAAAGCAATGTTTCTGAGTGAGCTTGGGCTGGAGGTTTCCGGCTTGAATCGAATTATCAAGGAAGGATATGCGCTTCTTGGATTAATTTCCTACCTTACGGCAGGAAAGCAGGAGGTTCGTGCATGGACGATCACGAATGGCACAAAAGCTCCCCAGGCGGCAGGAAAGATCCATACCGACTTTGAGAAGGGTTTTATCCGTGCCGAGGTAATTTCCTTTAACGACTTGATGAGCTGCGGTTCAATGGCTGCGGCTAAGGAAAAAGGACTGGTTCGTCTTGAAGGCAAGGAATATGTAATGCAGGACGGTGATATTGTTCTTTTTCGCTTTAATGTGTAATTTTACGCATTACCGTACAGGAATAAACGCATTTTTCACAAATTATTTCCGACATTTTGTGCGTTATAATATAATTTGCTTAAAAAACTTCATTTTATCCACTATTTCTGCAAATTGTGGGTTGTAACAATTCATTAATAATTGTACAATAGTAATATATTTAGTGCGTCAGCGTATGCTTATTCAGGCAAGCGCAGATGTATTTCAATGTTGGTCGTTGCTGCTCTTTCGTAAGCATGGCTAAGGGCGAAATTAAATATAATAATTCTTTTGGTAATGCAGTAAAAGAATTATAAAAGGAGGATATTAAATGGTTTTTAAGAAAACAACAGCAAAAGTTTTTTCTGCTTTTACGGCGTCGTTAATGCTTGTATCGTTATGGCAGATCCCGAAAAAGCCTGAGACGGAAGCCTCAGCTGCCGGCGCCTGCGTTATTGATACGCAGCAGGAGTTTCAGACCATTAGAGGTTTCGGAGGAATGAATCACCCCGAATGGACCGGTCAGGATCTGACAGATGCGCAGAGGCAGACTGCTTTTGGAAACGGCGCCAACGAGCTTGGTCTTACTGTTCTTCGTGTTTTTGTTAATCCCGACAAAAATCAGTGGAACAAAGCCGTTCCGACTGCTAAATTTGCAACAAAAATGGGAGCTACGGTCTTTGCTTCTCCATGGGAGCCGCCTTCAAATCTTGCTGAATCGGGCGGAAGCAACGGCAAGCTTCATATCCCTAAGTCGAATTACGGAGCTTATGCGCAGCATCTTAATGATTTTGGCACATATATGAAGAACAACGGAGTTGATCTTTATTCTATATCTGTTCAGAATGAGCCTGACTACGCTTCCGAATGGACATACTGGTCAACCGATGAGGCAGTAGATTTTATGGCTAATTACGGCGATAAGATAACAAGCACAAGACTTATGTCGCCCGAATCTTTCCAATATGCTCCGTTGACTGCTTCATGGGTCAAGGACGGAGGAAAGAAATTCTATCAGAAGATCATGGCTAACAGCAAGGCGTTTGCTAACTGCGACGTGTTCGGTACTCATATGTACGGTACGCAACGAGATTGGATGGACTATCCCGAGCTTGAAAAGTGCGGCAAGGAAATATGGATGACTGAGGTTTATGTTCCAAACAGCGAGGCTGATTCAGCAAACCGCTGGCCGGAATCTCTTCAGGTTTCTGAAAACATCCACAATGCTCTTGTTGTCGGAAATATGAGCGCATATACATGGTGGTACATCAGAAGAAGCTACGGTCTTATGACTGAGGACGGAAAAATCAGCAAGCGCGGCTATAATATGGCTCAGTATTCCAAGTGGGTACGTCCCGGCGATGTTCGTATTGCCGCTACAGAACAGCCAAACAGCAATGTACTCGTTTCCGCTTATAAAAATGACGACGGTCAGTTGGCTATCGTTGCAATAAATAAGGGTTCAAGCGAGGTTACTCAGGAATTTAATATCGGCAGCGGCGAAAAAATCACAAATGTTGACCGATACAGAACTTCCAGTAATGAAAATCTTGCTCTTACAAAAAATATGAATGCAAGTGAAACAGGATTTTTCTCACAGCTTCCTGCAAACAGCGTTTCAACGTTCGTTGTTAACGTAGGCGACGGCACGCCTTTGGAGCCTAACGAGTTCGGCTGGTGGTATCAGTGCGGATTTGAGAACGGCGATGATAACTGGACAAACAGAGGCGGCAACACAGTTTCGCAGAGTGACGCCGAGCATTATACACAATATGGAAGTCACTCGCTTTTTGTTTCTGACAGAACATCTTCATGGATGGGCGCTTCATATGAGCTTAATTCAAAAATTTTTGAAGCAGGCAAGGCTTACAGCTTCAGCGCTCACGTTAAGCAGAAAACAGAAGAAGCCGTTAAGTTTATGATGAAGATCGAGTATACAGACGGTTCCGGCGAGACTGCATATGACGAGGTTGCAAGTGTGGTCGCACCAAAGGATACATGGGCGCAGCTCGTAAATACAAGCTACACGATTCCGAAAGACGCTTCAAATGTAAAAATATATATTGAGACTGAGGAATCGCTCACAGATTTCTATATTGACGAGGCTATCGGAGCGGTTGACGGTACAGGTATTGCAGGCGAGGGACAGCCTACAGTCAAGATAGTTATACTTGGCGATGTAAATTTTGACGGCGTTATCAACATATTCGATGTTGTTGCAGCCCGTAAGTATATTATAAGCGGAATTACGGACAGCAAAGTAAAGAAAGCTGCCGATGTTGACAGAAACGGAAAATTCGAGGCTGCCGATCTTGTTCTTATCCATCAGTATGTTATGGGCAAGATCACAGAATTCCCTAAGGCTCAGATCTCAATTGATACTGAGAAAATGGAAGCGATATTCAATTCGGTAAATCCTCTTGACAGCTGGAAGAAAGACGGCGAAAACAACGTTCTCTGGACGCAGCGTTTTGGCGCAGATCCCGGATTTATGGTTTACAAGGACAGATTATACGTTTATACAACAAATGACGCCTTTGAGTACGATAATAACGGTCAAATGAAGGAAAACAGCTATAATGTTCAGACAATTAACTGTTTTTCATCCGCTGATCTGGTAAACTGGACAGATCACGGCGCAATTCCGGTAGCAGGCAGAAATAATGGCGTTGGAGCAGCTAAATGGGCAAGCTTTTCATGGGCTCCCGACGCTGCATGGAAAACAATAAACGGTAAGGACAAATTCTTCCTTTATTTTGCAGACAGCGCAGGAGGCATAGGCGTTCTTGAAGCCGACAGTCCTGTTGGTCCGTTCAGGGATCCTATCGGCAAGGCTCTTATCAACAAGAGTACCCCAGGTTTCGGCGATGTTGAATGGCTTTTTGATCCCGCAGTTCTCGTTGATGACGACGGAACAGGTTACCTTTATGTAGGCGGCGGCGTTCCCTCCGGAAAGCAGGCTGACCCCGGCACGGCTCGCTGCATCAAACTTGGAGACGATATGGTTAGTCTTTCCGGTTCGGCTCAGAGAATGAATCCTCCTTATCTTTTTGAGGACTCGTCTATTCTCAAGGCTGACGGCACATACTACTACTCATATTGCACAAACTGGAATACAGGCGGAAATCCCTATGGATTTAATAATGCTGACATTTGTGTTATGACATCTAAGAATCCTCTTGGTCCGTTCACATATCAGGGTGTGGTATTTAAGAATCCCGCTTCTTATCAGATCGATGGCGGCGGAAATAACCATCACTCTATTGTTGAATTTAAGGGCAAATATTATGTTCTTTATCACAGCCGTGTTATTGAGAGAAGAATGGGCGTAAACGGCGGAAGCGGTTATAACTATCGTTCATGTCATATTGATAATGCAACTTTCTCCGGCGGTAAATTCAGCGCTACGCTTTCAATGAAAGGCGTTTCACAGATCGAATCTCTCGATCCTTATGCCAAGGTACAGGCTGAAACAATGTCAAGTCAGTCCAAAAATCTTAAAGTTAATGGTCTTGGCGATACGACAGTTGCGGTAGGCAAGGGAGATTGGTTCAGAACAAGCGGCGCTGATTTTGGCAGCGGCGCAAGCAGTCTCACAATGAGAGCGTCTGCAAAGAACGGCGCAGTTATCAAGGTTTGTGTTGGTTCTGCAAAGGGAAATGCGATTGCATACGTTGAGATTCCCGCAGGCGGATCTATGGAAGAAATTGAAGTACCTGTAATTGATTCCGTAACAGGCAGCAAGGATCTCTATTTTGTATCAAGCGGTGACGCTGAAGTAGATTGGTGGCAGTTCGCCGAGTAATAAAATTAATTTTTGTGTTTAGCCATACTTCTTTGTGAGTATGGCTAAACTTATAGTTAAATAAATTAAATCTTGTTATTCCATACATAAAAACATAACATTAAACGTATTATAAAAACACAATTTTCACAAATAGTTTCTGATATTTTGTATGTTATAATATAATTTGCTTAAAAAACTTTGTTTTGTCCACCATTTCTGCAAAATGTGGGTTGTAACAATTCATTAATAATTGTACAATAGTAATATATTTAGTGCGTCAACATCTGCTTCTCCGTAAGGAACATATGGTTATTTCAGCGTTGACGATGCTGAAAAACGATTTTAGGAGGAATGAATATGAATTGGAAAAAAATCGCGGCAAGCCTGACTGCGATAGCTTGCTGCGGCAGTATTGTAAGCGCAATGCCGGAGTTTCTCGATGAAACTTATGCAGCAGAGCTTGTTTACAACGATTTTGAAGTCACATATGAAGGCTGGTACGCAAATGCTGATACAGCAGATATTACTGCCAATCCCGGAACAGGTGTCAACGGTTCGAGAGGAATGACAGTTACAAACCGTATATCCCCGGAGGTAGGTGCAAGCTCTTCAAAAGGATTTTACCTTTCAGGCGGCAAGGAATATGATTACAGCGTTCAGGTCTATAGTGAATTTGACGAGGTATTTCATCTCTCACTCCTCTGTAAGGATGAGACTACAGAGGAAGAAACTCTTGTAGAGCTTGCTTCCAAAGAGATAAAAGCAGGCGAGTGGACGGAGATCTCAACAAAGTATACTGCTCCTAAAAACAGCTATGAATTTAAGCTTACTATTAATAACGAGAGCACAAACGATTTCTCTTTCGATAACGTTCTTATTACCGAGCAGAGATCTAAAAATGCGGCAAAAGCCGCTCCGGCAGGTAAAGGTCTAAAGGACGAGTTTGCTAATTACGGTTTCCGTGTTGGTAATATCCTTAACGGAGGAACTGTAAAAAATTCTGCTATAACTGCCGTTATGCTCAAGGATCATAACGCTATTGAGTGTGAAAACGAAACAAAGCCGGATGCAACGCTGGTTCAGAATGGATCAACAAATACGAACGTTAAGGTTTCTCTTAACAGTTGTGCGGCTATTGCCGATTTCTGCGTAAAAAACAACCTTGGCTTCCGCGGACATACTCTTGTTTGGCACAGCCAGACTCCCGAATGGTTCTTCAAAGAGAACTTTAATGCCAGCGGCGCTTATGTTAATTCATCTGTAATGGATCAGCGTATGGAAAGCTACATAAAAAATATGTTTGCCGCTTTCGCAACGCAGTATCCTACTCTTGACCTTTACGCATACGACGTTGCAAACGAGTGCGTTTCTGATGACTCAAACAGAACTGCCAATAACGGCGGGGCAAGAGAACCTGGTTATGGCAACGGTAAATCTCCATGGGTTCAGGTTTACGGAAGTAATGCGTTCGTTGAAAAGGCTTTCACATATGCAAGAAAATACGCTCCTTCAACCTGTAAGCTCTATTATAACGATTACAATGAGTACTGGGATCACAAGCGCGACTGTATAATTAATACTATTGTAAAGCCGCTTTATGAAAAAAATCTTCTTGACGGTATGGGTATGCAGTCCCATGTTCCTGCAAACGCTACAGGATTCGCAGGTACTGACGCATATATTACAGCAATGGATATGTATCTTTCAATTGGCTGCGACCTCCAGATATCAGAGCTTGATATTTCTGTTGAAAACGGCAAATACTCTTATACCGATCAGGCAAATAAGTATAAGGCTATTTTCCAGCATGCTATGGATGTGAATACGAGCGGAAAGTACAAAGGTAAGGTAACTCTTGTTCAGGTCTGGGGACCGAATGATGCGAACTCATGGCTTTCTGCCGGTTCAAACGGCTTGCTTTACGATTCGAATAATAATCCTAAGGAAGCGTATAAAACGCTTACCGCTATGCTTCCCGACGATAAGTGGGGGGACGGTTCAAATGTAGGAACAACGCCTTCAAAACCGCCGGAGCCAAACGAATATGGCTGGTGGTACCAGTGCGGATTTGAGAACGGTGATGATAACTGGACAAACAGAGGCGGCAACACAGTTTCGCAGAGCGACGCCGAGCATTATACGCAATATGGAAGTCATTCGCTCTTTGTTTCAGGCAGAACATCCTCATGGATGGGCGCTGCTTTAGCTCTCGATTCACGTATTTTCAAAGCAGGCGAGGCTTATAGTTTCAGCGCTCATGTTAAGCAGAAAACGGAAGAAGCCGTTAAATTCATGATGAAGATCGAGTATACCGACGGCTCCGGAGAGACTGCATACGATGAGGTGGCAAGTGTTATCGCTCCACAGGATACATGGGCACAGCTTGTAAATACAAGTTATACAATTCCGAAAGACGCTTCTAATATAAAGATATATATTGAGACTGAGGAATCGCTTACAAGTTTTTATATTGACGAGGCTATCGGAGCGGTTGACGGTACAGGTATTGCAGGCGAGGGACAGCCTCCTGTTACAATAACCATTCGCGGCGATGTGAATTTTGACGGCGTTATCAACATATTTGATGTTGTTGCAGCACGTAAGTATATTGTAAGCGGAATTACGGACAGCAAGGTAAAGAAAGCTGCCGATGTTGACGGAAACGGAAAATTTGAGGCTGCTGATCTTGTTCTTATTCATCAGTATGTAATGGGGAAGATCACTGAATTCCCTGAAGTTGAGATCGAAGAAAAAATGATGACGATTTCCGAATATACTCCTTTAGCTCAGGCGTCTCTTGCAATGAATGAAACTGCGGATTCAAAGCAGGAAAAGGCAGGAGTACAGTATGGCACAGTCGTTTCAAAGAGCTATTACTCAAACTTCTGCAAGAGAGAGAAGAAGTATAATGTTCTTCTTCCCGCAGGCTACTCTACAGATAAGGAGTATCCTGTTATGTATGTAATGCACGGCTATTGGGAAAATCAGGATCGTATGATTATTAAAGGAAATGGCACAATGTATACTCGTCAGATCATCGGCAATGCAATTGCTGACGGCGCTGCTAAAGATATGATCGTTGTATTCCCGTACATTTACTCCAGTCAGACTCAGAATGACTGTAGCGCAATGGACGATGCAAATAATGTTGCATATGATAATTTTGATACCGTTTTAACAACTGAGCTTATGCCACTTATTGAAAAAGAATACAGTGTTAAAAAGGGCAGAGAGAATACTGCTATAACAGGATTTTCAATGGGCGGAAGAGAATCTCTCAACATTGGTATGAAGCATCCTGATCTTTTCGGATATGTTGGCGCTATTTGCCCTGCACCGGGCGCATCAGGAGCATGGAAATTTGCTTCTGAGGAAGCTGCTCCTTCATTGATCTATATCACGGCAGGAGGAAACGATACAGTTGTTTACAACACTCCTGAGGGTTATCATAACAACTTTACAAAAAATAATGTTCCTCATATCTGGCATTATTATGAGAGCGGTTATCATGGAGATAACAGTATTCATGCTCATATTTACAACTTTGTAAGATTTGCATTTAATGCATAAGCCTGTTTAATATGTAATATAAAAATTCCCCTTAGAAGGGCAAGAATGTTTTGTCAGTTGCATTTCATTCTCAGCCTTTCTTAAGGGGTTTTTATTGTTAATAGTTCTTTTAGAAATTATGGAGAAATTGTTATACGAAGTTATTGACAAATATATAGAAACATGGTATCCTATATATAAAATTTATTATTTGTAATTATAATCGTGCGTCAAGAGTTTATTAACTGCTTTTATAAAAGGAGAAATTATGAAAAAGAGGATGTTAACACTTGTATTATTGGTATGTACAATAATACATATCGCGCCGTTCAGAGTGGAAAGCGCATCTGTAATAAGGCTTGTCGGATATCTTCCGGATTGGGCGTACAGCGTATATAAAAATATTGATTTTGAGGCGCTGACTCATCTGAACATAGCCTTTTGCAATCCCGATAAAAACGGTAATATTTCGTGCAGTATACCTGATATGGAACTGGAAAATATAATCTGTAAAGCGCATGAGAATAATGTTAAGGCAATGGCTGCGCTTGGAGGTGCAGGCGGATGTGATGGATATCTCCCTCTGATTAACAATTCCAACAGGATGAACGATTTCAACAAAAAGATAATGGATTATTGCGAGAAATATGATTTTGATGGTATAGACCTTGATTTAGAGCTTAATTCCGGTCATGAGATCTGGAATTATTACGGCGATTGGGTAAATTCCTTGCGAAATTTATGTGATGAAAGAGGCTTTGAGCTTTCTACTGCTTCAGCAAGATGGCTTGGCGTAAAAGTTTCGGCGGATACCTTTTCAAAATTTGATTTTATTAACGTAATGGCTTATGATAACGACCTGAGCAAAATATCTCATGCCGATATGAGTTATGCATTAGAATTACTTGACTACTTCCATAAGCAGAAAAATATTTCTAAAGACAAGCTTGTGCTTGGAGTACCGTTTTATGGCAGAGGTTATAATGCTGACGGCAGTCTTGACTGGAATTCGTATATGCCGTTTTCAAAGATAATAGCTTCAGATCCGCAGAATTTCTATTCAGATAATTATAACGGCATAGCTTACAATGGAGCTTCCTTAATTTCTGAAAAATGTGCTTTGTCAAAAGAATACGGCGGTATAATGATATGGGAGCTTACGCAGGACGCTGCCGGCGAATATTCGTTGTTGAAGCTGATAAAGGAGAAGCTTGCTCTGCGTCGGCTTATTGGCGACGTCAATGATGACGGAGAATTATCGGCGGCAGACCTTGTCATGCTTAGTAAATGGCTTCACGGCTGCGGAGAACTTGTCAATGCTCAGTTAGCAGATATTAATGGAGACAATGCCATAAATATTTATGATTTGGTATTCCTCAGAGGTATTCTTATAAATAAAGTTTAAATATTAAAGTGTGTATATAAAAAAGCTCGCCGATATAGCAAATTACTATATTGGCGAGCTTTTTGGTGCATATTATTTAAAAATTCGACAATTCATGTGGGGATATTTGTTGCGTTCTGCTATTGACAACAGAGTGTATACATGATATACTGTATATATCGAACATACACAGAATAGCACAAACCAACAGGAGGTGTTGATTTGAATATAATTATAAGTGCAGCCAGCGCTAAACCTATGTACGAGCAGATCGAGGAGGGCATAAAAAAAGCTATACTTGACGGAGAGTTTAAACACAGCGATATGCTGCCGAGCGTGAGACAGCTTGCAAAGGATCTGAACGTAAGCGCGATCACTACGAAACGAGCGTATATCGACCTTGAATACGAGGGATTTGTATATACGATAGCAGGCAAGGGCACGTTTGTAAAAACCGATAAATTGGCGGAAATACAGGATGTAAGGAGAACTAAAATGCTTGAGGAATACCAGAAAATTACGGAAGAATCAATGAAAATGGGCGTTGATAAGGAAACGCTGGAGGAAATAATCGAAAGAGTATACGGAGGAAATGAACATGAATAATATGGCGATCGAGATAAAAAATCTTACAAAGGAATTTGAAGGATTTAAGCTTGACAATGTTTCATTCAGTGTTGAAAAAGGAACGGTAATGGGGCTTGTCGGACAGAACGGCGCAGGCAAAACCACGATAATCCGTCTTATTATGAATGCTATCGCAAAAACTTCCGGAAGTATATCCGTCCTTGGAATGGATAACGTTCAGAATGAGGTAGCCGTCAAAACAAGGATAGGATATGTTTCGGATGAGGATTATCTTATGGTGAGCAGCAATTTGAAAAAATACGCAAAAATCTTTGCCCATATGTATGAAAACTGGGATCAGGAGCTTTTTGAAAAGTATGCAAGAGGCTGGGAGCTTCCCGCAAAAAAGAAATTCTCCACGTTTTCCAAGGGCATGAAAACAAAGGCTATGATAGCTCTTACTCTTGCGCATCATCCCGATGTCCTTATTCTTGACGAGCCGACAAGCGGTCTTGATCCTGTAGCGCGCATAGAGGTTCTCGATATTCTGCGTGATATTGTCAGCGACGGCAGCAAATCCGTACTTTTTTCTACTCATATCACAGGTGATCTTGACAAGATTGCCGACTATGTAACGGTTCTTATAGGCGGAAAGGTTACCGAAAGTATGTCAATTGACAAGATCGAGGAGAAATATGCCGTAGTAAGCGGAAGCCTTTCCTCTCTCAGCGACAGTCAGAAAAAATACGCTGTGGGAATCCGGCGCGGAGCATCAAGTTATGAAGCTCTTGTTGAGCGTAAATATATTTCCGGCTTCGGGGAAGTATCTGTTCATACTCCGAACATAGAAAACCTTCTCACATTTAGTATCTGGGGTCATCGCACCGATACGGTAGAGCTTGACGGAAAGGACGAGAAAAATGGCTGATAAAATTAAAGAGCAGGTAAAATACGATCCTGAGTTATCTCCTGAAAAGCGTTTGAGAACTGCAAGAAACAGCGACGGTACATTGCGCGTTCTGATAATTACCAAAATATTCTTCTTAGGTTTTGCATTTTTTTTAATAGGAGTTTGGGCGTTTTTTCCGATTTATAATTTGTTTGGAAAGGACGACAGCGATTTCGGCGTTATTATGAGCGGCGTTTATATTCTTATGTTCACATTTATTTGCAGTGTTATGAGCAATGTAAACCTTGATCCGAATTTAATAAAAAACAGCCGCGCTGCCAATAAGGGCGGTTGTTCCTGTATCGGCGAGCTTTATGCTGTTATGCCTGTTACGCGTCTTACTGTCCACAGGATCGGATTTAACGCATTTGTTCTGTGGACTGTTGTTCCGGTGACGCTGTTTATGCTGATAATGAATGTTTATTCTGTCGTTCTCAGCGGCTTTGAACCTATTTTAGGATGCGTCGGCGGAATTGATCTGATAGTTAACGCTATGCTTATCATATTGTTTTTTGTGAACTTTGGAATAAAAAGATTCAGTAATAAAACATCACAAATAAAAGGTATTGTTCTTGCCTTTGGGTATATTGGCTTTATGTGGCTGCCTTTGTTTGACCCATTAGGCAAATTCTTCAGAAATTCTGACTTTTTTAGGAGCATTGCGGGAATTCCGGGACTTGTTGTCAGCGCAGCGTCGGTAACATTTATCATTTGCCGTGAAAAGCTTTTCTATCAGAAAAAGCTTGAAAACGCTCCGTGGTTTGAGTGAAGGGGAGAGAGCTATGAAAAAAAGAGACAGCTTTGTCAAAGGCTTTAATGATATTTTATATTACACCGATCTTGGATCGCTGATAATTATATGCATTTCCTTTAATACGATTTTTGAGTTATATAAGATATGTACCAAGGGCATAGAATTTGAGGGAACTTTAGCAATGTTTGATGCGCTTGGTTCAGGTCTTTCGGTACTTTTACTTATGACGATATTTATAATTCCGACAGCAATATCAATGATGCATAATCTTCTTATTATGTCGCCGGTAAAAAGCGATCATATCCCTAAGTCAATGATGCTGATAATAGATATAATTTTTATTGGATCATTTATAACAGAGCTGCCGCTATTTTTGTTGTGCGGTTTATATAAGGAGCTGTTCATGGAATTTATCGGGATCACGCTCATGTATATGATAGTATGCTGGGGATCGGTCTCGTTTACCCAGACGGGCATGAATGTTATTAAATGGGAATTTAAGATAAGATATATATTTTTATGGTTCGGCATTGTGGTGTTCGCAATAATTTCGGTTGCCCTCAGATACGAAATAACATTTAGAAAGTCGGATAGCTTCGGATTTAACGGAATATTGATTACAGGAGCCGTTTTCTTTGCCGCAGCGGTAATTATCAGGATATTATGCGCAAAACAGCTTTATGCAAAGCTGCGAATGACCAAAGTTATTAAAGGGAAAAAGAATCCGAAAGAGGAATCCTATGTCTGAATCGGTATAGGGGAATAGTGGGATTGCAATATAGCTCCCCCAATTAATTCTTGAAATTTTATTTTGCTTCACAGGCTTCATTTAAATCTTCAAGAGTTGGTTGGGGGAGCATCGTTTTATCTGTTATATGATATTTGCTCAAATTTTTCAAAAAAAGAAAGCAATTTATGTAATGGTCAACGCAAAAATTGGTTAGTTAATTTGAACAAAAATGATTATAATAAATATAGTGAAAAGGGAAAGGTGGTCTGAAATGGAACAGCAAATTAAAAGATACCTTGATGAATCTCTCTGCGCACAGGAAAGAGCCGAGGCTCTTGTTAATGAAATGACTGTTGAGGAGCAGGCAGGTCAGCTTAAATATAAT
>ULRD01041403.1_pt1 | contig 25282 bp, 27 predicted proteins | sample 1955181 | NCBI WGS metagenome assembly ULRD01 (sample SAMEA4835675, study PRJEB28245) | human gut metagenome | biome: gut microbiome; material: fecal sample | place: Denmark | collected 2008
ATATGCTGACGGAGAATGTCCACCGCATCGAGAACGACCGTTTTTTCCGCTACAACCTGAAAGACCGTCTGCTGATGGTGGACGATGATATGCAGATGCAGGCACTGTCGTCCACGGGATATATCAAGAACCTCGTCACCGCCGAAACACCGATAGACGTTGAAGCCAAAGGCAAGCAGAGCGAACAGGCTTTGCTTTACACAAGGCTCCTATGCTTCGGCAACGGCAGTCCGAAAACGCTCTATGACAAGAGCAAGGGATTTTCACGGCGAATGATTATCCTAACCACCCTGCCGCCGCCCGAACGCCGTATCATTGACCCCTATATCGCCGAGAAGTTCATCGCTGAGAAAGAGAAGATTTTCTGCTGGATGTATGACGGACTGCGGAGACTTCTTGCCAACAATTACCGCTTTACGATCTCCGAAAGGGCAAGGCAGAACGTCATGGAAACAATGCAGGACAATTGCAATATCACGGAGTTTCTGGAAGATACGGACAGGGTGCAGTATGGGGAGAATTTGCGGGTCGCTTCATCGGCGCTGTATGACAGTTACTACCATTGGTGCGAGGACAACGCCCTCACCGCCCTGAAACGAGAGACTTTTGTATCATGGCTCAGGCAGAATGAAGCGGCGTATCATATCAAGTATGATCTCAATATTCCGAGTGGGAGCAGTCATGTCCGAGGATTCAAGGGCATTGCGTTAAAGTTTAAGTCAAGTACCTATTAAGGCGTGTAAAGCCCGTAATTGCGAGCTTTTTGCCGTGTATACAGGACGTGTGATCGCAGAAAAGGCGTGTAGGACACACGCTGCCAGACACTTTACACGGCATAGGCACACGCTTAAACCAGCGTATTTGCGCCGTTTACACGGGTACACGCCATTTTATCAAGTTGTTTATGTTCCGAAAAATAAAGGAGGAAAAAGAATGGAGAAAGTTCTTTACACAGTCAAAGAGGTATCGCAGATACTTCACACAAACCCGTCCTATGTTTATCAGCTCATCAATACAGGGCTTCTGCCTGTGCTGAAGCTGGGTTCATATAAGGTTCGGCACGAAGCTCTGATGAAGTTTCTGTCCGAATACGAGGGCTATGATCTTTCCGACCCGAAGAATGTGGAAAAGCTCACCGCCACAGCATAAAAACTGAGGATAGCATCATGAAAAGATGCTATCCTCTTTTATGTTATTTGAACACATCTTCCAGCGCTCTCTTGCTCAGCTCTGCCTGGCTCTGCGTCAGATGATTGTAGATGTCCATGGTAACGCTGATGTTTTTGTGACCCAATCTCTCCTGTACATATTTAATAGGAAGCCCTGCTTCAAGCAAACGTGTACAGTGTGTATGGCGCAGGGAATGGAATGTGAACGCAGGATAGAACTTGTGTATGACCTGACTTGTATGCTGTATCGTTCTCGGCTGAATGAAACCGCCGTTTTCATATACGTTTACAAAATCTATCACGTTGCCTGTGCTTTCGTTGATGCCGAGTTCCTCATCGTAGTATATCAGCGAGTATTCATCGGCGTAGTATTCCTTTGCCCGTATCTGTTTTTCCTGCATTTCTTGCAGAAGCTCCACCATAGTGCCGTCTAAATCAATAGTCCTGCTTGAATTGTACTTCGGCGGAGTCAGATACCAGAACTTCTTCTCTAAATCCCATTGAAGCTGTTTATTGATCGTGACTGTCCTGTCAGCGAAGTTCACATTATCCCATGTGATCGCAAAGGCTTCACCAAGACGCATACCGCAGTGATAGGCGAACATCAGCGGAAGATAGGTGGAACTGCCTTTCGGGAAACGCACAAATATCTCGTCTATAATATCCTTTTCGATGACCTCACGCTTATACTGTGACGAACGGTAATTGGTGCGTGAGCCTTTGGGTATCTTTACATACGCCATAGGCGAGGTTTTCAGATAGTGAAGCGGCTGTACGGCATAGTTCAGGCTGCTTGACAGCACACCCTTGATGCCGATGACGGTATTCTTGCTGTAACCGTCAGCGACCATATCGTTGATCAGCTTCTGGAGCTGTTCCGCCGTGATCGTAGCAAGACGATACTTGCCGATCTTCGGAGATATGTGAAGCCTGATATACTTTTTATAGTTAGCAACAGTCGTTGGTTTCAGATTCGGGATACAGTACATCTCGATCCAGTAGTTGAGGTAGTCGTGCATGGAAAGCTCGGAAGGCGTGTTCACTGTGCCTGCGGTCTGGTATTCGTGCATAGCCTTGACACCCTCGCTGACCGCTTCTGCCTTTGTATTGAAACCGCCTTTACTGATACGCTTTCGCTTGCCGTCCATCTTGGCTATCTCAAAGTAGTATTCCCATTTCTTTCCACGCTTGCGAGCGTTGATATCTGCCATAAGATCACCCTCATTTATTATAGCGCGCCACCCCCGAAAAAGTCAAGCATTTTTGTCACCCATTTGTCACCCAAAAATAAATTTTTGTGAGTAAAACGCCGTCAAAATAGATTTTGATAAATTTTCGACAATGCGTTATAATGGCGTAGTTACGGGCTTTTCTCGTCATTGCAAGTCACTCCTTGTAACGGTAAATTTTTTTGACATTGCATGGGCAACAATCCTATGGTTGGCGCTACTGTTGCCTGCGCAGTTGCCGTAGAAGAAGCTATGAAGTAAGATTTAAACAGAGTTTTCTGATATGCACTGAATATTTAAGCGGCTGTTACATTTTTATAATAACAGCCGCTTTTTATACTTGCATATGCGGTAACAGAATAAAAAGGAAAATGCTTATGAAACTAAAAATGTCATATTATCCGATAACCTCAACGCCGCTAAAGAAAACTGCATCATATACAGAATTTGAGCCATGCGCAGCTCTTAAACCTTATATAAGATGCTTCTGGGGGAACCACAAGGATTATTTCTGGAAACGCATTTTTAAATGTTTATGCATAATAGTAACATCTCTTTTAATTAAAATATTTGGGTACTTTTCTCCCTTTTTACCCTTTTTTCCATAGGCAGACAAAATGATTTTACTCTTTTTTCACAAGATCTATAGTAAGCTATTTTAAATAATAGTTAATATATTTATCTTTTGTTAAGAGTTTTTTCAATTCTGCACCCCTTGGATTTAAGGGTAAAAAGGGTAAAAAGGTCATATAAACGGATTGATAATGTAACGATGCTGAAAAAAACTCTTTCGGTGTGATCGTCCTTTGGCGGAAATCCGGTTGCTTTCCTGTTAAAATGCAAGCAGTACATACGTTTGAGATGAAAAAAATATGAGAAATTATCTCCGCGCCTGTTGCTATTTTTTGTATTATATGATATAATAAATTTGAAAAGGAATATTTTCCTTTATTAAGAACATAATAAAATGAGGTAATATTAATGAAAAACATAACAAAAGAAATTTTTTATATTGGCGTAAATGACCATAACATTGATCTTTTCGAGGGTCTTTACGATGTTCCGAACGGTATGGCTTACAATTCATATGTTATTATGGATGAAAAGATAGCGGTTCTTGATACTGTTGACGCTAATTTCACTAACGAATGGCTGGAAAATCTTAAAGAAACGCTCGGAAATAAAAATCCTGATTTTCTTATCGTTCAGCATATGGAACCCGACCATTCCGCAAATATTGCCGAATTCCTCAAAGCTTACCCCGAAACAGTTATTGTCGGCAATGCAAAAACTTTTGCAATGATAAAAGCTTTCTTTGAAAATCTCGATCTGAAAAATACTCTTGAAGTCAAGGATGGAGATACCCTTTCCCTTGGAAGTCATGTTCTGAATTTCGTATTCGCTCCGATGGTTCACTGGCCGGAGGTTATGGTGACATATGAAAGCACTGAAAAGGTTCTTTTCTCCGCTGACGGCTTTGGAAAATTCGGCGCACTTGATGTGGACGAGGATTGGGCTTGCGAGGCTCGGCGCTATTACTTCGGCATTGTTGGAAAATATGGCGCTCAGGTTCAGTCACTGCTGAAAAAGGCTTCTTCCCTTGATATTCAAATCATTTGTCCCCTCCATGGACCTGTTCTTACTGAAAATCTTGACTACTATTTCAATCTTTACAATACCTGGTCAAGCTATGGAGTTGAATCTGAGGGCGTAATGATTGCATATACCTCGGTTTACGGCAATACTAAGGCTGCCGCAAAGCTTCTTGCCGATAAGCTTACCGAAAAAGGATGCCCAAAGGTAGTTTTCTGTGATCTTGCCCGTGAAGATATGGCTGAAGCAGTTGAAGACGCGTTCCGTTACGGAAAGCTTGTCCTTGCCACTACGACATATAATGCCGATATTTTCCCGTTTATGAAGCATTTTATTTTTGATTTGACTGAAAGAAATTATCAAAACCGCACCATTGGTCTTATTGAAAACGGCGCATGGGCTCCTATGGCAGCTAAGGTCATGAAGGGAATGTTTGAGAAATCAAAAAATATTACATGGCTCGACACTACGGTCACAATCAAGGCAGGTATGAAATCTGAAAATATTACTCAAATTGAGGCAATGGCTGAGGAATTAATGAAATAAGATTGGAGATAAGTAATGAAAGTCACTTTAAATCCGGATAAGGAAATGGTTGCAAAGATTAAAGAAGGATTAAAGCTTAAAGACGGATATTGTCCCTGCCGTTTAGCAAAAACCCCTGAAAATAAATGTATGTGCAAAGAATTTCGTGAACAGATAGCTGACCCCGATTTTGAAGGATTTTGTCATTGTCAGCTCTATTACAAATCAAAGGAGGATTAATATATGGCTGAGATCACTATTACTAAGGATAATTTTAAGGACGAGGTTCTGGAATGTAACGAAATGCCTGTTTTATTGGACTTTTGGGCATCCTGGTGCGGTCCGTGCACGATGCTCTCTCCTGTGCTTTCAGAGATTGCCGAAGAATTCAAAGGTAAGGTAAAGGTGGGCAAGATCAATGTTGACGAACAACAGGAACTTGCAAATACTTTTAGAGTTCAAAGCATACCTTTTCTTGTCGTTATAAAAAACGGAATGCCTGTAGCTCATTCTGTTGGTTTTCGTGATAAAAAAGACATAATCAAATTATTAAATATGTAATGTTTACACCTCCGTATTTTGGATATACTATAAACGGAGGTGTTTTTTATGATTAATTTTATTTTAGGTTCATTTTTGGGAGGAACTGTCGGCGTTGTTGCAATGTGTCTATGCACTGCTGCAAAGTGGGGAGACTCTGAAAATGACATATAAACCTCTGTTATCGTTAACAAAAATGCTGTACATAAAAAATGTACAGCATTTTTGGTTTAAAAATAATATTATTACTTTTTTTCAGAAACTTTAATAACGTCCTTACGCATATATGGTTTGAGCGCTTCAGGAATCCTGATGCTTCCGTCTTCATTAAGATTATTTTCAAGAAATGCAATAAGCATTCTCGGAGGCGCTACAACGGTATTATTGAGAGTGTGAGCAAAATACTTGCTGCCGTCCTCTGCCTTAACTCTTATACCAAGGCGTCTTGCTTGTGCATCGCCAAGATTAGAGCAGCTTCCAACCTCAAAATACTTTTTCTGACGGGGAGACCACGCCTCAACATCAATACTCTTGACTTTTAAATCAGCCAAATCTCCTGAACAGCACTCAAGGGTTCTGACGGGAATATCCAATGTACGGAAAAATTCAACAGTATAACCATACAGTTTATGGAACCAATCCATGCTTTCTTCGGGCTTGCAGACAACGATCATTTCCTGCTTTTCAAACTGATGAATACGATAAACGCCGCGTTCCTCAATTCCGTGAGCGCCTACTTCTTTTCTAAAGCATGGAGAATAGCTTGTTAATGTCTTTGGAAGTTCATCTTCGGAAATAATTGTATCAATAAATTTACCGATCATCGAATGTTCGCTTGTACCGATAAGATAAAGATCTTCCCCTTCTATCTTGTACATCATTCCCTCCATTTCCGCAAAGCTCATAACGCCGGTAACAACGTCGCTGCGAATCATAAACGGAGGAATATAATATGTAAAACCTTTATCTATCATAAAATCTCTTGCATATGAAAGAATGCACGACTGGAGCTGCGCAATATCACCGCAAAGATAATAAAAACCGTTTCCGCTGGTCTTTCTTGCACTGTCAAGATCAATGCCATTGACCTTTTCCATAATATCAACATGATATGGTACTTCAAATTCTGGTACAAAAGGTTCGCCAAAACGTTCTACTTCAACATTTTCACTGTCATTTCTTCCAATTGGAACACTTTCATCAATTATATTCGGAATAACAAGCATGATTTCACGAATATCAGCTTCCAGCTTTACTTCAAGTTCTTCCATTTCTGTAAGCTTTGCACCGATCTGAGCGACCTCTGCCTTTATATTTTCAGCCTCAGCCTTCTGACCCTTAGCCATAAATCCGCCAATTTCCTTGCTTTTGACCTTACGCTGATTTCTAAGGCTGTCGCATTCAACTTTGGTTTCTCTGTATTGCTTGTCCAACTCAATAACTTTGTCTACAAGCTCAAGCTTTTCGTCCTGAAATTTTTTCTTGATATTTTCCTTTACAAGCTCGGGATTGGTTCTAATTAATTTAATATCTATCATTTTAATTAACTCCTTTATTCTTCCTTTGCAAGCTTTTCCGCAAGCGCAGCAAGGTCTTCCTTATCATAAAATTCAAGGATAAGCGCACCCTTGTTTTTTCCGTAATCAACCTTTACCTTACGTCCAAGACGTTCATTAAGAGAGATCTCCATTTCGGTAAAGTAACTGTCAATTCTTCTGTCAGATTTTTCATTTTCCACTTCATTGATCTCAACACTTTTCTGAGCTGCCCGTTCAACCTGTCTTACTGTAAGACCGCCGTCTGCCGCCTTCAATGCTGTATCAATAAGAAGCTCTTCATTGTCAAAGCCTAAAAGAGCACGACCGTGCCCTGCTGAAATATCACCATTTTCGAGCATTTTCACAACTTTTTTCGGTAGTGAAAGAAGTCTTACCGTATTTGCGATTGCTGAACGTGAACGCCCTACCATTTTAGCGATCTTATCCTGAGTCATGCCGTATCTTTCAATCAACTCGTTATATCCCGAAGCTTCCTCTATCGGATTAAGATTTTCACGCTGTAAATTCTCAATTATAGCGATCTGCATTGCCTCGGCGTCTGAAAACTCCTTGATATTGACCGGTACCTCATCTAATCCCAGCATTCTTGCTGCACGCCATCTTCTTTCACCTGCAACAATTTGATAGCCTCCTGTTGGAATCGGACGCACCAGTATCGGCTGGAGCATTCCATGCTCACGAATCGAATCCGCAAGAGCCGTTATTGCTTCATCACTGAACATTTTTCTTGGCTGGTCACGATTGGGTTCAATTTCAGATGTCCTGAGTGTAGTTTTTACTCTGACATCATTTGTATTATCGCTGAAAAGAGTCCCAAGACCGGCACCTAATCCGCCTTTTGCCATATTTTCACCTCATCACAAAAGGATGATTCTCCTTTCCGGTTTATTTTTTAAAGCTGAATATACCCCTGCGCTTCTTTTTTGAAAGTTCCAGAGCTTCTCCAAGAATTTCATGACATACAAGTTCATAGCTTTCTGCGCCCTTTGATGTCTTATCATAATACATAACAGGCTTTCCGTGACTCGGAGCCTCAGAAATTCGTACATTTCTTGGAATTTTTGTCTCAAAAACTTCATCAGGAAAATACTTTTCAACCTCTGCAACAACATCATTTGCCACGTTTAACCTGCTGTCAAACATTGTAAATAATATTCCCTCAATTTCAAGAGAAGGATTATAGTTGTTTTTTACAATTTTTATTGTATTCACCAATTGAGAAAGACCTTCAAGAGCATAAAATTCAGCAAGCATAGGTACGATTATACTGTCTGCCGATACAAGACAATTAATGGTTATTGTTCCCAAAGCTGGCGGACAATCAACAAAAATGTAATCATAGTCATCCTTGCAGCTTAACAGCTGCATTTTTAATCTGTTTACCCTGTTATCATAATCAGCAAGCTCAATTTCGCATCCTGCAAGATCTTCCGTCGCCGGAATTATAGATACTCCTTTAAATTCTGTCTCAATTATTCCTTCCTGTATACGAGCTTTTCCCATAAGAATATCATATGTACTAAGTTTTACAGTTTTCTTCTTTATTCCAAATCCCGTCGTGGTATTTCCTTGAGGATCTGCGTCAATACAAAGAACTTTAAGATCTCTTGATCCCAAATATGCCGAAATATTAATTACTGTAGTTGATTTTCCGACACCGCCCTTTTGATTGGCAACAGCAATGATTTTGCCCATATAATCTTCCTTTCATAGTTTCTTCGGCACTTTGTACCCTCAATTATTATTATACCACTTTTTTTTCATAATGTAAATACGATTGAACTATTTTATTTATAAAAATGTTTCACGTGAAACACCTTTATATTTTTGCATTGATATCTATGTCAACAGGCATTCTAAATCTGTATTCTATGTAATTTTTTTCTTCAATTTTTTTTGAATCAATAATTATTCCTGCCGTTTTCATACTATTGATCGTATTATTAATCGTATTAATAAATAATGCTGCATCATGAAATACTTTTTCTTTTTTATTATAATTGTTTTTATTACGCTCCATTCCAATAGCTTCATCAATAAGTCGTTCTGTACGTTCAACATTAAGATTATTTTCTACAATTTTATTTATAATCTCAATTCTTTCCTCCGGACTTCCTAATCTTAATAAAGATCTTGCATGACGCTCGGTTAAATTAAATTTAATAATGATATTTCTTTCCTGTTCTGTAAGCCTGAGCAGCCTCAGCTTGTTTGCTATTGTACTTTGCGCACGTCCTAATTTTAAAGCTGCATCATCCTGCGTCAATCCATAAATATTTATAAGCTGTTCTATTGCTTCAGCTTCTTCAAAGAAGTTCATACTTTGATGTTTTATATTTTCTACAAGAGAATAAATTTCATAATTTTGATCGTTAAGCTCTCTAACTATGCACGGTACTGTTGTATAACCACAAATTTTTGCTGCTTTAAAACGCTTTTCACCGTCAATTATTTCATATTTATCTTGATTTTTACGAATAGAAATGGGTCTGATTATTCCCTCTCTACTTATAGATTCAATTAGTTCAGAAAATTTTTCATTATTAAAATTATTAGAACTCTTATTTGGATTTGATTTTATTTGCATAATATTGATCTCAACAAAATTTTTTATTAATTTTTCCTTGGAAAATTTAAATATACCTGGCATTTTCTTTCTTCCTGTCATTTTAACTCGGGAAATCCCTGTAATTTTATTTTAACATCTTTTGGAAATAATTGCTATACAAAAAAAGCGCTGATTTTCTGCTAATCAACGCTCGTTTATATATTTTTCGTCATAATTAAAGAGGTTTCTTTTTAATTTGACTGCTATTTCTCGGAAAAGAAGTCGAAGTTTGCGAAACTTTTCTTACAATGACAATTTTTCTTTTTTCAGATTCAATTTCATAGCTAAAATCATTTTCAAATCTTCCCCCCAGCAAATCAACTGCATTTAAAGACGCGTTTATGTTTTCAGAAGGACCTTTCATTGCAGCAAAAATTCCGCCGACTTTAACAAACGGCAGACAATATTCACTTAAAAGAGACATATTAGCTACTGCACGAGCACAGGAAATATCAAATTTTTCCCTGTATTCAGGCATTCTCCCAATTATTTCTGCTCGTCCATGAATAAATTCCGCATCAATTTCAATCTTTTGGCAAAGATTCTTTAAAAACGTAATTCGCTTATTTAAGCTATCCAAAAGTGTAATTTTTATATCAGGATAAAAAATTTTTATAGGAACAGACGGAAATCCTGCCCCTGTTCCCACGTCAATAATTGCAGATTTCTTGCTGAAATCAACATATTTTGTAAGCAAAATACTGTCAATAAAATGCTTATATAACATTTCAACAGGATCAGTAATTGCCGTAAGATTTACATTTTTATTATACTCGACAAGAAAATCAGCATAAATACAAAGCTGATCGTACTGTCTTTTATTTAAATTTATCTCGTATTTATCAAATATATTTGAGACTGTTTCAAAATTAGGCAGCATATTACACCTCCTTTTTTTGTTGAATCCATACTGCAAGCAAATTAATATCAGCCGGTGAAACTCCCGAAATTCTTGAAGCCTGTCCCAATGAAGCCGGTTTTATTTTATTAAGCTTTTCCGCAGCCTCGATTCTCAATCCTTTTATCTGACTGTAATCGGTATTCTGAGAAATTTTTTTGTTTTCAAGCTTTCTCATTTGTTCGATCTGTGCAAGCTGCTTTGAAATATAGCCTTCATATTTTATTTCAAGTTCTACTTCTTCGCATATTTCTTCGCTTATCGCAGGACGATGAATATCAAATCTTGCAAGTTCATTGTAATTTAGCTGCGGACGCCTTATTAAATCAGCAAGCTTACAACCGTGTGAAAGCAACGCCGTTCCCTTTTCTTCAAGATATTTATTAAGCTCCTCACTGGGCGATACATTTACCGACGAAACTCTTTTTATTTCGCTTTCTATTAATTCAATTTTTCTTTGAAGTTTTTCAAATGTTTCACGTGAAACAAGTCCAATTTTATAACCTATCGGAATTAATCTTCGATCTGCATTATCTTGACGTAAAATCAAACGATATTCACTTCTTGAGGTCATCATTCTGTATGGATCGGAGCATCCCTTTGTTACAAGATCATCAATAAGCGTTCCGATATAAGAGCTTGCTCTGTCAAGTATCATCGCATCCTTTTCTTGAATTTTTAGCGCAGCGTTAATTCCAGCAACAAGCCCCTGCGCAGCCGCTTCTTCATAACCTGAACTTCCGTTAAATTGACCGGCGCCATACAATCCCTGAATTTTTTTAAATTCGAGCGTAGCTTTAAGCTGTAGCGGATCGCAGCAATCATATTCAATTGCATACGCAGGACGCATGATCTCTACATTTTCAAGACCTTTTATTGTTTTAAGAAATTCATTCTGCACATCTTCCGGAAGCGAAGAAGACATTCCCTGTAAATAATATTCCTCAGTAGAAAGTCCCATTGGCTCAACAAATAACTGATGTCTTGGCTTATCTGAAAAACGAACTATTTTATCTTCAATTGATGGGCAGTATCTTGGACCAACTCCCTCAATTTTTCCAGAATAAAGAGGTGAACGATCAAGATTTGACAATATAACCTCATGAGTTTTACTGTTTGTATAAGTAACATAACAATTTACTTTATTTTCAAGCCTTGATCTATCGGTTTCAAAAGAAAATGGTACAATATTTTCATCTCCAGTCTGACATTCCATCGCATCAAAATTAATGCTTCGTCTATTAACACGGCAAGGAGTTCCTGTTTTAAATCTTCGGAGTTCAACTCCATTATCAATAAGACTTTGTGAAAGAAATTTACTTGGAAGCGACGAGTCCGGACCGCTTTCATATGAAGTTTCTCCAATATGGATTTTTCCTTTAAGATAAGTTCCCGTAGCTATTATTACTGCCTTAACACTATATTCAGCGCCAAGAGAAGTTCTTATCCCTATAATTTTTCCGTTATCGGTAATAATCTCTGCAACTTCAGCTTGCTTTATAAAAAGATTTTTTTGCTTTTCGCATATATTTTTCATATAATCATGATACATTGTCCTATCAGCCTGAACTCTGAGACTATGAACAGCCGGACCTTTTCCTTTATTGAGCATACGGCTTTGTATAAAACACTTATCAGCCGCTTTACCCATTTCACCGCCAAGAGCGTCTATTTCGCGAACAAGATGTCCTTTTGCAGTACCTCCTATAGACGGATTACATGGCATATTGGCTATTTGGTCAAGAGAAATAGTAAACATAACCGTTTTACATCCAAGCCGAGATGAGGCAAGAGCTGCTTCTATTCCGGCATGACCTGCGCCAACGACTGCAACGTCAAACTCTCCCATTTTATAATACATAATTAACTCCTTTGATAACAAGAACTATTTCATAATGTTTCACGTGAAACATTACTTTCCGACACAAAAACGTGAAAAAACCTCGTCTACAACAGCATCGGTAACTTTTTCTCCGGTAAGCGATAATAAAAATTGTTCTGCTTCATCCACAAGCACATTAACGGCATCAAGAAATTCACCGTTTTTTATAGCTTCAATAGCAGAATCAATACATAATATTGCAGAATCAATACATTTTTTCTGACGTTCATTAGCTGCCGAAACATTATTTAAAGAATACTCATTGATCTCAAATAAATTTTCAATGGTAGTTTTTAATTCATTAATTCCCTCAGATTTTTTTGCAGAAACATAAACAATATTGTTAGATTTATTTTTTAATAGAGATGTATCAAACTTTTGTTCTTCATCAGATTTATTAATAATAAAAACGATATTTTTATTATTAATTTTATTAATCAAATATAAATCGTCATTATTCAATTCCTCACCGCCATCGAAAACAGCAAGCACAAGCTCGGCAGAATCAATAAGTTCTTCAGCGATCTCGATTCCCTTTTCTTCTATTATATCATCGGTTTTATGAATACCAGCCGTATCACAAAGTCTCAATGTAATATCGCCCAGCCGCACAGTCTCTTCGACTACGTCACGAGTCGTTCCTGCAATATCTGTAACAATACTTCTGTCAAAACCGCTTAAACAATTAAAAAGTGTGGATTTGCCAACATTCGGACGACCTATTATAACAGTCTGGATTCCCTCGCGAAGTATTCTTCCCGAATCATAATTCATGACAAGAGCATTAAGCTCCCTATTGACTTCCATCAATGTATTGCATAAATACTGCGGTTCAACTTCGGGTATATCATCCTCCGGATAATCCGTCCATGCAGAAAGATCGCCAAGGATCTTTAAAAGCTTTTCCGAACAGCTTTTAACTTTTTTAAATGCAGCGCCGCGGCGAAGATTTTCCGCAGCTTTAAGTTCGCGTTCTCCTGTTGCAGAAATAATGTCCATAACGGCTTCAGCTTGAGTGAGATCAAGATTCCCGTTAAGAAAGGCTCTTTTAGTAAATTCACCCGGCTGCGCATTATCCGCACCATTTTTCAATGCAGTCCGAAGAATTCTTTTTGAAACATAAAGTCCGCCGTGACATGAAATTTCAGCTGTGTCTTCGCCGGTATAGCTGTGAGGCGCACGAAAAACCGTAAGAATGCAGTCGTCCAATCTTTGCCCGTTATCATGCGCGTAACCGTATGCACAAGTATATCCTGCCATTTCCAAAACGTTTTTATCACCAAAAGGCGTGAATATTTTTTCTGCAACAGCCAGCGCATCCTCTCCGGAAATTCTTATAACGGCAATGCCTCCGGGAGCATTAGGCGTTGATATTGCTGCGATCGTAGACAAATTAAATCCCTCCTCAATTAATAAAGCCTATCACTTTAAAAGGTGATAGGCTCATCAAATTCAGAATTAAGGCTATACAGTACAAATAAATACGTAATATTTGTTATACAATGCATCCTTAAAGTTCGATTTTTCCGTAAAGCGAGCCTTCGATATTATCCTCCGGCTTAGGCCTTTTATAGTCTTTTTCAAAGCTGGTTGAAAGATCTACAGAACGCCTCTCAAAATTTTCTTTTCTCGGACGGCTGTTTCTCTTATAATCCTTTTCGCCGCCTCGTCTTTTATCATACTTTTTTCCATAACTTTTACTGCTATTTGAAGATATAATTATTTTTCTGTAGGGTTCTTCTCCAACGGAACGTGAAGAAACGCCTTCAATAGATGAAATAGCAGAATGAATAACGCGTCTTTCATAAGGATTCATCGGTTCAAGCGGCTGCGATCTGCCTGTTCTGAGAACAGATTTTGCTACCTTTGCGGCGAGCTGTTCAAGAGTTTCCTTTCTCTTACTGCGATATCCGAGACAATCTATAGTAATTCGGAAATAATCCTTATCTCCTTTATTTGCAATAATTGAGCACAGGTATTGAATAGCGTCAAGTGTCTCGCCGCGTCTGCCGATAATAGTACCGTTATTATTACTTTCAATGTTTATAACAGCCCCTGTTTCGTTCTGATAGACCTTAAAAGAAACATCCACATCCATTGCATTGAGCACGCTCTTAATATAATCCTTTGCAAGCTTTACCTTAGGATTTTCAAGAGACTCGTCCTCTATAACAGAAAAGTTATCAAGAGAGTATTCCTCATCATTATAATCCGCAGCAGATTTTTCCTTTTTATTTTCCGAATTATAAGCTTCCTTTAATTTTTCTTCAACCGGAGCAGCTTCAACTGTCTTTGACTCATCGGCAGGTTTGATCTCCGGTTTTTTTGGAACCGATGCAGTCTCACTATTTTTTTCAGGAGCTTTCTTAACCGCCTGTGCCGCAGACTGTACCGTTGCAGGAACATAAGTAGCTTTGACCTTAGCGTCTGATTTTCCTATTCCGAGAAAACCTTTTTTACCCTCGTCAATGATCTCAAACTTAATAGACCTTGCGTCCTTTCCAAATTTTGCCGCAGCAAGGGCTTTTGCCTCCTCAACTGTCTTAGCTGTAAAAATTTCAGTCATATATATTACCTCCCTGAGAAATTAATCATCATCATTTTCATCATAAATTTCGCCGTATTTTTCAGCCATTCTTTTTCTTGCTTCCTTTATTTTATCGCGGTTATATTTATTGATCTCTGAACGAGAAGCCTTTTCATCGCCTGAAGCTCCTCTTCTCATGGCGTCGTTCTGCTTATCAAGCATCTCCTGCTGTTCCATCATTCTCTGCATAAAGGTCTTTTTTTCAGGATGCTTTTTCGCATAAATCCTTGCTCTTTCTTTTTCCTTCTCATTTATAGCCTCAGTACGCTCAGGAGTAAAATACTGATTAAGAAGGAAAGACATAACAAATGAAAGAAGTGCGGACCATATCCAGTAAAAGCCTACGCCGGCAGGAACATTGAAAGCAAACCATACCGACATAAGAGGCATAAAATACATAAGGAAAGTCATACAGCCGCCGCCCTGCATATTAGGATTTACTTTTTTCTGATGGATCTGGCTGTATACAGAAGAAAGAAGCTGCGCAAGACCGGCAAGGATAGGAATCATAAAAAGAACTATGCTTTCTCTGTTCCACGTATCGGGATGAAGCGATGGAGTTTTTCCGAGATTAGCTCCGAAAACCGTAAAATTATTACTGAAATCGCTTACTCTCTCGGCGAAATTGCTTCCGAGATTGTTATATTCATCATAATGAGTATTAAGATGACTCATTACTCTAAGTTCACATCTTAAATCTCCAATGCCTGTACCTGCGATCTCTGCTGCTGCGCGCCTTATATCCTTGCTGATTCTAAGGATATGTGTAATAGGCTTATAAACAACGTCAAGAACTCCGAAAAGCAAAAACATCTGTATAAATGCCGGGAGACAGCTTCCCATAGGATTTATCCCCTCTTGTATATACAGTTTCTGCTGTTCCTGCTGCAATCTCTGAGGATTATTTGCAAAGCTTTTTCTGAGCTTTTCAAGCTTAGGAGTAAGAAGCTGCATTCGTGCTGCGCTTTTCTGAGTTTTATAGTTTATAGGAAACATTAAAATCTTGGTTACAATAGTAAATACAATTATTGAAACCGCATAATTCTGAAAAAAATAATTTATAAGCTTCATCAGGTATCCGAAAGGAATACCTATGATATCATAAAGTGCGTTCAAATTTCATCCCTCTTAAATGTTTTATTGTCTGATTCTCATGATCTATGAATTTTTTTCTTCCGCGTCTAAACTGTCATAATCAAATTTTTTTACTTTAAACGTAAATTTTTCTGGAACAGGATCAATGCCGCCCATTGACCATGGATTACAGCGAAGTATTCTCCAGACGGCAAGAAGCGTTCCCCTTATAAAACCAAATTTTTTTACTGCATCAAGTGCATAAGCGCTGCAGGTAGGATAATATTTACATTTTGCAGGAAACAACGGAGAAATAAACTTCCTGTAAAAATTAATAAAAGCAATAGCGATATATTTCATTTTTTAACAGAGAAGCCCTTGAACATTCTGATAATTTCAGGAACACCGTATTTTTCCATATACCTGCAATACTCTTGTGATTTTATATCACAAATTCCTTTCCGCGCCACTATAACGATATCCATTCCGATAGGAAGCCTTACTTCAGCTTGTCTGTAAGCGAGACGAATGAGTCTTTTAGCTCTGTTTCGAGTCACAGCGTTGCCTACCTTTTTTCCGGCAGTAATACCAAAACGGTTATAATTATATCCGTTCGGACGTATATAGATAACAGAGTATTTTGAAGCTGTAAACTTTCCCTTTTTATAAAGAAACATAAAATCTTTGTTATTGCACAAAATTTCCGTATAAAGCATAAAAAATACCTTTTAAGATCAACAAGCGCTTTTCACACAGTAAACGCGATGAACAGCCTAACAAAAAAGACCACAAAAATTGCTTTTGTGGTCAAGTCTCGTCAGTGAGTTAATCTTGCTCTGCCCTTAGATCTTCTACGAGCTAAAACCTTTCTGCCGTTCTTGGTAGCCATTCTCTTCATGAAACCATGTTCTTTCTTTCTATGAAGCTTCTTAGGCTGATATGTTCTTTTCATAATCAGAACCTCCTCTCTGCGGATTGTATAGATAAGAATGCCGCAAAAGAAAAGGCATTCTAAACTGTTGATAAGATATGCGAACACATTTTGTCCGCATTACACTAATAGATTATATCTTATAAAGGGACTGCTGTCAAGCTATTTCTAAAAATTTATTCAATAAATTTTTATTTTCAGATATTTTACCAATATGCGCTCCAAATTAAGGATATATTTTTTATCATTTTGTCAATTTATTATATTGCTTTAAAAATTGATTCCGAATAGCTATATATACTCCCCTTTGTTTCGTTTTGCAACAGAGGGGAGTATAAAAAACTTTTCAACAAAACTAACAGCGCTTTTCTGTTGAATGTTTTGAAAACTATGTTGATAATTACTTATTTATATTCATTTCAACAGCATTTTTTCTGCATTATGCTATTTTTTTCTGTATTTTTTTTCTTTTTACACTGTTTTTCACAAGGTTTTCAACAATATGTCAATTTACGTGTTAAAAACAAGCCGTTTTTTCTATACTCTTTATATATAAATGCGCTTGCAATTTAAATTCCGGTGTGATATAATAAGTATATTAATATAGGAGAGTGTTTTTTCATTCTTGATACATACGGAGGTTTAACATGAATTCATTTGAGGAAGTTTTTGATAATGTTAAGAAATACTGCCTTGAAAACGATAAAATTCCGGAAATCGGCATCACTACATGGATCGACCAGATGAAGCCCCAAAAATTCAACGGAACCGACGCTGTTTTCAGCATACAGACCGATTTTCAAAAAGATATTGTTTTAACAAAATATAGCGATATACTCAAAGAGGCATTCAGCAAAGTTCTCGGCTTTGATGTAAATATTATTATAAACGTCGATTCTGACGATACCGGAAAAGTAAAAGTTCCGACAGACGACGAGCTTGACAGAAAACATGCCGAACTTGAAAAATCATATAAATTTGCAAATTACGACTATACTTTTGATACTTTCATTGAAGGAAGATCAAACGAATTTGCCCTTGCATGCAGTAAATCCGTTGCCAAAAACTGTGGAGAAAAAGCTGTTCCGGACTATAATCCGCTCTTTATATACGGTCCGTCAGGAATGGGAAAAACTCATCTTATTACTGCGATTGCCAACGAGGTAAGAAAAAATCATCCAAACTTTAATATAGTTTACGTAACAAGCGAAACATTCGGAGGAGATCTGGTAAACGCTTTAAATAAAAGCCTTATTTCCGACTTTCATGATAAATACAGAAACGCTGATATACTTCTCATTGACGACGTTCAGTTTTTTGCTGAAAAAGAAAGAATGCAGGAGGAATTCTTCCATACCTTTTATAAGCTTCATCAAGAGGGAAAACAAATCGTTATAACCTCCGATAAGCCTCCGAAAGAGCTTCTTACGCTTGAAGAACGTCTCAGAACACGTTTTGAAGGCGGACTTATCGCTGATATTTCCGCACCGGACTATGAAACGCGTCTTGCTATCATAAACAGAAAATCCGAGCTTTTAGAATTAAAAATGCCCGGTGAGGTAGCCGAATTTATGGCTAACCGCTTAAAATCAAACATTCGTCAGCTCGAGGGAGCTGTTGTAAGACTGAAAGCGCTTAATCATTTTGCGGGAAGCCCCATAACCATATCAATGGCACAAAGCGTTATCCGTGACGTACTGACCGACGAGCAGCCGATTCCGATCACCGTTGAAAAAATAATCTCGGAAGTATCAACGGTTTACGGAGTTTCTCCCGAGGATATACGTTCAAATAAGCGCTCAGCACAGATATCAATAGCCCGAAAAGTCGCTATTTATGTAGTAAGAGAAATAACCCAGATGCCTCTTGCTTCAATAGGAACAGAATTTGGCGGACGCGACCATTCAACTATAGTTTACTCCGTCACAAGCGTGACCGAAGCCATGAACAAAGACCCTAACCTAAAAAATCTTGTTGAAGATACTATCAAAAATATCAAAGATAAAAGCAAAATTTAAACAAAATTGATGTTGAAAACTTTCTTTTAAACATAGTTTTCAACACCTTGTTTAAAGTAATGTGGAATTAAAAATCATCGCTGTATGTATAACTTAAAGCTTATCCGATTTATTTTTCAACAATTTTATATTATCAACACTCAACAGATTTTTGAAAAAAATTCATTAAGAATTACATTTCAACGAAATTCTCAACTATTCTTAAACTTCAACTCCACAAATATAACCTATTTCAACAAAAAAAAATCAATAAAATAATATTTCAACGGTTGTCCAAAATATTACAACATAGAGATGTGGACGAGTTTTAACGGAAATACAGCCTAAAACAGCTTGTCCTAACTTTTCCACCGGCTATACAACAACAACAAATATATTTATTCTTATCTTAGCTTGTCTTAATAAGACAAATAGATCATTATTTACTTCGTGCTGTTAGGAATTACTCCTAAAGCATAGGATTGGAGAATATCAATGAAATTTACCTGCAATAAAAATGAAATCAGTGAAGCGATAGTAAGCGTATCAAAAGCTGTATCGCCAAAATCATCTATAGCTGCTCTTGAGGGAGTAAAAGTCAAAGTAAGCGACGGAGAAGTTGAGCTTACCGCATATAATCTTGAAATGGGAATACGTACTTCTATTAAAGCTCAGACAGAGGGAAACGGTGAGTTTGTAGCAAGCGTAAGACTTTTCAGTGAATTTACAAGACGTATGTCAGGAGAAGAAATTACTTTTGATATTGATGAAAATATGACGGTAAATATATCCTGCAGTTCTACCGAGTGCAGTTTTATGGCTATGTCTGCAGAGGAATATCCCGATCTTCCGATAGTTGATACCGATAAAATTTTTACTGTGAATCAAACTACTTTGCGTTCGATGATAAATATGACAAGCTATGCGGCTTCAATGAACGAGAGCAAGCCTGTTCTTACGGGAGAGCTCTTCGACATCGAAAACGGAAGCTTCAATATGGTTGCTATTGACGGATTTCGTCTTGCTATCAGAACAGAACTTACTGAAAGCAAAGAAAAATATCATTTTGTAGTGCCAAAAAAGGCTCTTATGGAAGTTTCCTCGCTTATTAAAGATGACAATGAGAAAATATGCCGTATTTTTACAAATGATCGTCATATTATTTTTGAAATAGATAATGTAATGGTAATTTCAAGACTTCTTGAAGGAGCTTTTCATAACTATAAGCTCAGCATTCCTTCAAGTTACAAAACCGAGGTAATTATAAATAAAAGGGAATTTTCAACCTGTCTTGAACGCTGTTCGCTGATTATTGACGATAAAAATAAATCTCCTATTCGCTGCGAAATAGGAAACGGCGTTATGAAAATAAGTTGCAAAACCGGAATAGGAAAGGTAAATGACGCAATATCTGCTGATATTTCCGGAGACGCTGTTACAATTGGTTTTAATAATAAGCTTCTGCTCGAAGCTCTGAGAGCTTCCGAGGGAGACAAAGTTCGTATTCGTTTCAGCGGAGCAATGAAAGTAATAGAGATACTTCCTCTTGAGGGAGAAAGTTTCATTTTTCTTATTATGCCCATTCAGCTTAAAGGTTGATTTTATAAGGAGAAAAAATGATATTTTACATGAATTATCCGTATGCACCGAAAGCAACAATATTTTCGGCTTTTATGAGCTGTCTTGCTTTTCTTTCACTGATAGGTGCAATTGTAATGTTTTCTTTTGTAGGCGGAAATACTATTCTTGTGATTCCTGCGATTATTCTTGCCGCAATGGCTCTGTTTTTCTTTTTCTATCTTTCACGAAATGTTGCAGGAAAAATCGCCGATAAAGAAACTCTCAAAAATATAAAGACAAAAGCAAACTATGCTGCAATGTATTGTCATGCTAATCCGGATATGTATGAGAGTCTGCTTGAAGAAAATCCTAAATTTGCCGCAGAAATGAAGAAAAATGTATCTTATGCTCTTCAATATTGTAAAGCTCGTCCTGAAATGTACGATAAGCTTGCGGATGAAAATCCTAAATTCGGCGAAAAATATATTCTTAACGATGAAGGAAAGGTCGTTAAGAAAAAGTAAATATTTGAAAGGCTTTTTGTTATGAATGAAAATTCAGTGAAAATTACAACGGAATTTATAAAGCTTGACGCTCTTTTAAAATTTGCATCCCTTGTTGGATCCGGCGGAGAAGCAAAAATGCTGATTCAGAGCGGAGAGGTTCTGGTAAATGGTGAAGTATGCACAATGAGAGGGAAAAAGATACGCTCCGGCGATACGGTTGCTCTTAACGGCAGAGAGGTAACTATAGAGTGACAATCACTTATGCCGATATTGACGGGTTTAAGAATCTCTCGGGGATATCCTTTGTTCCCGACCCGAAATATAATATTATTGTCGGAAAGAACGCTCAGGGAAAAACTAATCTGCTTGAAGCAATGTGGATATTATCAGGCTGCAAAAGCTTTCGCGGATCAAAGGAAAGAGATTATGTCTGCCTTGGCGGAAGCAGGATGTCGTCAAAAATAAAAATACGCGACAATATTCGCGAGCAGAAAATAACATTTGAAATGACAAAGGGCGCTAATTCTCAGAAAATTATTTATCTTAACGGTGTGAAGCAGAAAGGCACAAGATCTCTGTTTGACGTTTTTAAGTGCATTGCCTTTATTCCCGACGATGTTGAGATAATTAAGGGATCTCCTGAAAAAAGACGGAACTTTATAGATATGGCAGCTTCTCAGTTAAATCCCATTTTTGTGGTTCATATTACAAAACATAATGCTATCATGAATCAGAGAAACGCTTTGCTGAAAGAGATAATGCAGGGAAGCGTACCGCGGGACGTTATTCAGATATGGGACAGACAGGCAGCTCATGAAGGGTCGCTTATCTCATATATGAGGAGCGAATATGTATCGAAAATAAATGAGATATGCGGCAGACTTTATGAAAAAATATCCGGAGGAACGGAAAAAATGGAGCTTGAATACAAGTCGAATGTATTTAAGCCGGAAGATTTTCAGCAGCCCTGCGGTGAAGCGGCTTTTTCACAGTATTATAATAAGCTTTGTGAAACAGCCGAGTATGATATAAGAACAGGTTCTACTCATGCAGGTGTGAACAGAGACGAGATAATTATAAAGATAAACGGAATAAGCGCTAAAGAATACGGATCTCAGGGGCAGATAAAAAGCGCTGCTCTTGTAATAAAGCTTGCTCAGGCTGAAATTTTTATGAAGAGATCGAAGGATGCTCCTGTGATTTTCCTTGATGACGTTATGGGAGAGCTCGACGAAAACCGTCAGAAATTTATTTTTGAGATAATTAAGGATATGCAGGTATTTATAACTACCTGCAATGAAAGTGCGATCCTTCCTGAAATTAAAGGAAAGATCCTGAAAATATGCGGGGGTAAGATCCTTGAAGAGACCTAAAATTTATCTGCACATTGGAAATAATTTTTCAGTAAATACGAGCGAAATAGTGGGGATATTCGATATTGAGAACACCACTGTTGAAAAGTGTACAAAGATACTGCTTGATCGTGCGGAAAAGGAAAAAAAATGTATATATACAAGCTATGATATGCCAAAAAGCTTTATTATAACAATGAAAAAAGGTACGGAAAAGGTATATATCACAAATCTTGCGGCATCGACCTTAAAAAAAAGGCTTTATATAAACGACAGCTTGTATGATTTAAAGCTTTGAATAACGCAGTTGCGCTTATTATTACGGTAAATACAGATATATCAGGGAATATTCATTTTTTGAAAAGCTCTGAAACACTTGGAGGTAAATAAATGAGTCAGCAGAATAACAATTATGACGAAAACGACATACAAGTCTTAGAAGGACTGGAGGCAGTTCGTAAGAGACCCGGTATGTATATCGGTTCGACGGGTTCGGGAGGTCTGCATCATCTTGTCTATGAAATTGTGGATAATTCTATTGACGAGGCGCTGGCAGGATATTGTTCAGAGATAACCGTCGAGATTTTAAGCGGCGATATTATCCGAGTTTCCGATAACGGGCGCGGTATTCCGGTGGGAATCCATCCAAAGGAGGGAATTTCCGCAGCTACAGTCGTTTATACTATCCTCCATGCAGGCGGTAAATTCGGCGGCGGCGGATATAAGGTTTCCGGAGGTCTTCACGGCGTCGGAGCTTCTGTTGTAAACGCTCTTTCCGAGTGGCTTGAGCTTACCGTTCAGGACGGTGAACATATTTATTTTCAGAGGTTTGAGCGAGGAAATTATGACGAGCAGCTCAAAATAATCGGAGATACTTCAAAAACTGGTACAAGCGTAATGTTCAAGGCAGACGCCCAAATATTTGAAAGCACCGTTTATGATTATGAAATACTTCTGAAGCGTTTACGCGAACAGGCATTTCTTAACGCAGGAATAAAAATAGTGTTTTCCGATAAGCGCGACCCCGAAAATATTCAGGGAGAAACGCTTCATTATGAGGGCGGAATCCGCCAATTTGTAGAGCATATTCATGAAACAAGAGGCCTCGAAAGTCTTAGCGGAGACGTTATTTACGTTTCGGGAACACAAGGTGATTCCTTTGCGGAGATTGCTTTACAGTACAACGACAGCTATAATGAAATAATTCTTTCCTTTGCAAACAATATTCATACAAAAGACGGTGGTTCGCATGAAACAGGCTTTAAAAATGCGCTTACCAAGGTCATTAATGAATACGGAAGAAAAATGGGACTTCTCAAGGATAAGGAAAAGCTTTCGGGAGAGGATGTCAGGGAAGGTCTTACTGCAATTATATCAGTAAAGCTTACAGAGTGCGAATTTGAGGGACAGACAAAGGGACGTCTTGGAAATCCGGAGGTTAAGCCGTTTGTCGAGAAGCTTGTAATGGAAAAGCTTATGAATTTCCTTGAAGAAAATCCTGATATAGCAAAAATGATATTTGACAAGAGTATTTCGGCTCTTAAAGCGCGTGAAGCTGCTAAAAGGGCAAGAGAGGCCGAGAGAAAGAAAAACGCATTCGGAAATTCCGCAATGCCTGAAAAGCTTGCGGATTGCTCAGAACGCGACAGCAGATATACGGAAATTTACATCGTTGAGGGAGATTCTGCCGGAGGCTCGGCAAAACAGGGCAGAGATCGCCGGTATCAGGCTATTTTGTCTCTTTGGGGAAAAATGCTGAATGTAGAAAAGGCTCGTATTGACCGAATTTACGGAAATGATAAGCTTGAACCGGTAGTTGCCGCTCTCGGCACGGGCATAGGCGAGGAATTTGATATTGAGAAGCTTCGCTACGGCAAAGTTATTATAATGGCGGATGCCGACGTTGACGGTATGCATATCAGAACGCTGCTTCTGACGTTTTTCTTCCGCTATATGAGACCGCTGATAACTAACGGCAACGTATATATTGCTCAGCCTCCGCTTTTTAAGATATGGCGAGGAAAGCAAGAACGTTATGCATTTTCGGATGAGGAAAGAGATAAGTATATTGAAGAATTATCGGACGGCGGAAAGTATAAGCCTGAAACACAGCGGTATAAGGGTCTTGGTGAAATGGATCCCGATCAGCTGTGGGAAACCACTATGGATCCCGAGCGCAGGACTATCATAAAAATATCTATGGAGGACGCTCTCATTGCCGATGAAACCTTTTCTATCCTTATGGGCGATAAGGTTGAACCCAGACGTAATTTCATTGAGAAAAACGCAAAATTCGCACAAAATCTCGATATTTAAACGATTATTTTTGTTCTCATTAAAGGATATATCACCATTTTAAGGGTGCAGAGTCTTTTTAGATGCGGAATAAAAGCAATCAGACATAAAGGAGAAATAATGGAAGAAAATTACAGACTGGTAAAGGATTATAAGATATCTCATGAGCTTTTCAAGGATGCATATCACAGTTATCAGAAAAAATATATTTACCCAAAGAGTTATATTTTTATGGCAATATTTCTCTTGCTTTCGTTAGATTTCATCATAGCGGCAGTTAAGGAACCGTCAAACAAGCTTGTTTATTTGCTGATTTTCGTTTGCGTCGCTTTTGCTTTCAGAGAGTGGTTCAATCCAAGAAAAATCCGCAACAATATAGTTGACACGGTAAAGGAAATGGGAGAGCCTACCTACAGGATAGGTATTGCTGACGATTATATTGATATATCAACGATTGATATTGGAAATGCTGAAAATTATTCTAATGATCCTGGGGAGGACGAGCTTAAATATAATGAGGAATACGATCCCATGCCGGAAAAGACCACGCTTGCCATAAACGATGATCTTAAAGCTCTTGAATATGATAAATATTTTTTGATCGTAAGCGGAAAAAGGATGTTTTACATACTTCCGAAAGAAGGCTTTTCTGAGGAAGAAAACGAGATTATCCGTAATATTAATACTATCTCATAGGAGGTAAGAAAATTTGCTGTATAACGACAATTCAAAGGTAATAAATTCCGAAATTGTTGATGAAATGGAAAACTCCATGCTTCATTATGCCATGTCGGTAATTGTTTCGCGTGCGCTTCCCGATGTAAGAGACGGTTTGAAGCCGGTACACCGCAGGATCTTGTATACGCTTCATGAAAACGGTCTTACACCGGATAAGGCGTACAGAAAATGTGCCGATACGGTCGGCGCAGTTCTCGGACGCTATCATCCTCACGGTGACAGCTCGGTTTACGACGCTC
>ULRD01062370.1_pt1 | contig 25248 bp, 21 predicted proteins | sample 1955181 | NCBI WGS metagenome assembly ULRD01 (sample SAMEA4835675, study PRJEB28245) | human gut metagenome | biome: gut microbiome; material: fecal sample | place: Denmark | collected 2008
GCGTCAAGCTGCTCTTTAAGCTCCTCAAGCCTGCCGCTGCCCATACAGGTTGCAGGATCGCAGGAGGTCTTTTTCTGGATAACCGTTCCAACGACCTCTGCCCCTGCTGTATCGGCAAGCTCTGCAAGCTCCTTTATTGATACTTCCGCATCAAACTCACCCGTATCAACACAGGCAAGAACTGTCTTAACGGGCAGCTCCTCAGTTTTGTTTTCGTACATAAAGTTTTCCTTTCAATGGCTATTTAATAAGTCCGCCAAGTTCATTCGGTGTGAAAACGTATTCCTTTCCGCAGAAATGGCAGCATACCGAGGTTTCCTTTCCCTCGGCAGCCATATCCCGAAGCTCCTTTTCACCAAGGCTTATCAGAATTTTTTCGGTGCGACGGCGGCTGCAATCGCATTTATACATCGGAGAAGCTGTGTCAAGCTCATTGGGTTCAAGTCCGTCAAGTAGCATCCCCGCAATTTCTTCGGGAGTTATTCCGTCGTCAAGCATAGCTGATATAGGACGAAGCTTCGCAACGTTTCGTTCAATTATATCAATACATTTGTCGTCCGCAAACGGCAGAAGCTGCACAATAAATCCTCCGGCAGATTTGACCGACAAGTCTGTATCTATAAGAACGCCCAGACTGCAAACCGTTGGGATCTGTTCGCTTACGGCATAATAATTTGCAATGTCCTCGGCAATTTCCCCCGAAACAAGAGGAATCACACCGACGTAAGGCTCTTTCAGTCCCAAATCTTTGACAACGGAAAGCATACCGTCACGTCCTACAGCTCCTCCTACGTCAAGCTTGCCCTGAGCGTTCAAGGGCAGCTCGACAGCCGGATTGTTAACATAGCTTTTTACATTTCCCCGGCTGTCGGCAACTGCCACAAGCTGACCGGCAGGACCGTTGCCGTCAACGCGTAAAGTAATGCTGTCGTCCTCGCCCTTGAGCATATATCCCATAAGCGAAGCAGCCACAGATAATCTGCCTAAGCCTGCCGTTACGACAGGAGAAGTGTTGTGGATACGCCTGATTTCGGAAACGATATCTCTTGCGTCAATTACCGCGGCAAACGCTGAACCGTCCGCAGTAATTGCTCTGTATAATTTTCCCATTTTATAATTACCTCTTTTTAAATTATTTGACCGTTCTTAATACACCTTGCGGCATAAATTATGCGCTGTGAAGTTTCTGTAGGAGAGTCAAAGGTATCGTCCCCGTACTTTGCCAGTATCTCAAATCCCGACTTAATAAGAATACGCTCCAGTTCTTCTTCACTGTAAGCTCGTTCAGAAAAGCTGTCAGAGCTTCTGGAATACATACCGCTTTCTACGCGCTCAAAAAATTCAAGCTCCATCTTTACCTCGCCGGTATCCTGAGCAAGAGTATTTTCCCACACGCAGTAAACATTATCGGTTTCATAAGTAAAAGTATTATTTGCCAGCACAGAACGATGCTTATAAAGAGTATTTACATCGAAAATGAACAAGCCGTCTGTTTCAGAGAAAAACGCCACCCGTTCAAAAACCTTTTTCACATCGTCTATTGAAGGAAGATGATTTAAACTGTCAAGAGCGCATAACGTTATATCTACTGTTCCGAACATATCTATATACCGCATATCCTGACACAGATACTGAATATTCAATCCGTTGTCAAATTTTTTTTCGATAGCTATCCCAAGCATTTCATCGGAATTGTCTATACCGATAACATCATAGCCAAGACGAGCCATAGCTTCGGAAATACTTCCCGTTCCGCAGGCGAGATCTACGAGAATATTACCGCTTGTTTTTTTGAATTTTTTTATAATTTCATGAAAGTATTCACCGCGCCTGCCATAATCAATATTTGCCGTCAATTCATCGTAATACCGCGCAAATGCGCTGTAGCCGCTCATCATACCGCCTCCGTTTATGCATTGATACTGACAGAAGGCGGACAAATATCCGCCTTCTGAATTTTACTTATTTGCCATATCCTTTGATTTACAGCACTTTTTATACTTTTTTCCGCTTCCGCACGGACAAGGATCGTTATCTCCGACCTTTTTAGCCTTAGCCGTTTCGGTAAAGCTTCCGTCGCCTGCTCCGGCATTGGGCGCATCAGGCTTTGCAACCTGCTCGCGTTCGGGAGCTTCATTTTTCTGAAGTCTCACAGTCAGCAGCATACGTATCGTATCCTCACGGATAGAATCGACCATAGCGTCGAACATCTCGAAGCCCTCGTAACGATATTCGATAACAGGATTCTTCTGACCATAAGAACGCAGACCGATACCTTTTTTAAGCTCCTCCATATCGTCGATATGAGCCATCCACTTTGTATCGACAACTTTAAGCAGGATAACGCGCTCAAGTTCACGCATGACTTCAATACCGTACTCGGCTTCCTTGGCATTGTATATCTCCATAGCCTTTTCCCTCAGAGCCGTTATAATATCGTCTCTTGTCACGCTTTCAAGCTCGTCGTCTTCAAATGTAAGATCTTCAGGACCGATAAGCCAGCCGAGGAAAAACTCCTTCAAACCGACAATATTCCAGTTTTCCTTAACATCTTCATCAACAAGATATGTCTCAACAGTAGCGCCGATAAGCTCCTCCATCATCTTAATAATGCTCTCATGGAGATCCTCGCCGTCAAGAACCTGTGAACGCTGCTTATAGATGATCTCACGCTGAGTATTCATAACGTCGTCGTAATTAAGGACGTTCTTTCTGATACTGAAGTTATTACCCTCAACCTTTTTCTGCGACGATTCTATGATCTTGGTAAGGAACTTGCTCTCGATAGGCATATTCTCATCTACCTTGAGCGTATTCATAAGATTCTGGAGACGGTCACCCGCAAAAATACGCATAAGGTCGTCCTCTACGGAGAGGTAGAAACAGCTTTCGCCTTCATCGCCCTGACGTCCCGAACGTCCGCGGAGCTGATTGTCGATACGTCTCGACTCATGGCGTTCGGTACCAAGGATAAACAAACCGCCTGCTTCCTTGACAGCGACAGCCTTTTCCTTGACCTCTGCATTGTATTTATTATAAAGCTCACGATAAAGCTTCCTTGCGTCAAGAATCTCCTGATTATCAGTATCGGCAAAACCGATAGCCTCGCTGATAACCTCTTCGGGGATCTCGCGCTTTCTCATCTCGGCTCTTGCGAGGAACTCGGCATTACCGCCAAGCATGATATCCGTGCCTCGTCCTGCCATATTCGTAGCAATAGTCACAGCGCCGTATTTACCTGCCTGTGCAACGATCTCGGCTTCTTTGGCATGCTGCTTTGCGTTAAGCACCTCATGCTTTACGCCCTTTCTCTTTAGCATTGCGGACAGAAGCTCCGATTTTTCAATTGAAACAGTACCTACGAGGATAGGCTGTCCCTTGTCGTGGCATTCTATAATTTTATCAATAATAGCGGCATATTTGCCCTTTTCCGTGCTGTAGACCTGATCGTTGCGGTCTATACGGATAACGGGCTTATTTGTGGGGATAGAAATAACGTCCAGCTTGTAAATTTCCTTGAACTCGTCCTCTTCGGTCATGGCAGTACCCGTCATACCGGAAAGCTTCTTATAAAGACGGAAGAAATTCTGGAAAGTGATCGTTGCAAGAGTTTTTGACTCGCTCTTAATCTTTACGCCTTCCTTTGCTTCGATAGCCTGATGGAGACCGTCGTTAAAGCGTCTGCCCATCATCAGACGTCCCGTAAATTCATCAACGATAATGATCTCGCCGTCTTTAACAACATAATCAATATCATTTTTCATAACGCCATTGGCTTTAATAGCCTGATTTATATGATGAAGAAGTGTAATATTCTCGGAATCCATAAGATTTTCTACCTGAAAAGCCTGTTCCGCCTTCTTTACACCGCGCTGAGTGATAGTAGCCGTCTTTGCCTTTTCGTCGATGATATAATCGGCAGTTTCATTAACGGCATCCTGATCCACCTTATCGTCCATTTCAACAACGGTAGTCGAAACGAGAGTCTTTGCAAATCGGTCAACAATTGAATAAAGGTCGGTAGATTTATCGCCGCGTCCGGAAATAATAAGAGGGGTACGAGCCTCGTCGATGAGAATAGAGTCTACCTCGTCCACGATAGCAAAATTCGGAACGCGCTGTACGCGCTCTTCCTTGTGAGTTACCATATTGTCACGTAGATAATCGAAGCCAAGTTCATTATTCGTTCCGTATGTTACATCACAGTTGTATGCGGCACGGCGCTGGTCGTTATTGAGTCCATGAAGTATACAGCCTACCGTAAGTCCGAGCCAGCGAAGGACTTTGCCCATTTCCTCAGCCTGTGTCTTTGCAAGGTAATCGTTTACGGTAACAACATGAACGCCGAGACCGGAAAGGGCGTTTAAGTAAGAAGCCACACAGGCTACAAGGGTCTTACCTTCACCTGTTTTCATTTCAGCAATACGTCCCTGATGAAGAACGATAGCGCCGATAATCTGTACAGGATAAGGCTTTTTTTCCAGCACTCGCCATGCAGCCTCCCTTACGGTTGCAAGAGCCTCCGGAAGAATCATATCCAGAGTTTCTCCGTCCTCAAGTCTTTCCTTGAACTCGCCGGTTTTTGCTTTAAGCTCGGCGTCGGTGAGCTTCTGGTATTCTTCGTCCAAAGCAAGAACTTGATTTTTTATAGGCTCGATACGCTTGAGTTCTCTGTTGCTGTAAGCGTTTGCGCCAAAAATTCCTTTAAATAAACCCATTATTTATTTACCGCCTTTACTTGTTTATGGTAATATCTTTAAAAGTAACAAAAATTACACATAATATATTTTACTACAATTTGTGCAGTTTGTCAATACCCGATATGCTCCGACCGCCTATTTATTCTTCCGCCGCCTTGAATCGCCTATAATTTTTGTCGATATATCGGCACATAGCAGCGTAATATCGTTCATCGAAGGGAACGAAAAGATAAGCTTCGTCCTTAAATTCATCACAGTTGTATTTTTCTTCGCCATAATAATCAAGAGCCATATTGTCAACGTCGTTCGGGTAGAACGGTTCGCCGTCATCCGGGTAAAAATTATAATAAGCGGCTGAAAAACGCTGTCCCTCTTCGGTGAAAAGCTCCATTGAAAGTTCGCCGCCGAGAGAATCTATCAAGAACTTCCTCACGTCGAGATCGCCGGATTTTATGGCGGCAATCTCTTCCGCAAAAAATTCATCAAGCTCATCGTTTATCATACTGCGATCTATCGCCCAGCGAAGATAAGCGGCGATATGGTTCGCACCGTTTATCTCGGGAATATCAAGCTCCTTATCAATAATTTTTGACGAATGATGTTCAACGGTATCTATTATGTTTTCATAATCGTCGGGAACGGCGCAGGGACGCTCAATGTCAACAATATGGGAAAAATTCTCAAAACAATCAAGCAGTGCAGACGCATTTCGTCTGGTTTTGTATTCGATCTCGCGGCTATATAGCGGAATCACCTGATAAAAGCTCACTTCTTCATTTTCGTTAAGCTTGCAGTTCCACGATTCCTCGCCGTATGCGGAGCAAATAAGCATTGCGCCGCTGAATCCCGTATTTGACGCGAAGCTTTGATCGAACTCGACAGTCCGTCCCCACGAAAGCCATGCTCCGTCTTTCACCGGCATTTTTGCAAGGACCTCCAAAAGAATGAACGGCCAGAAGTCTTCATTTTCAAAACTTTCCGTATTCCAGTCGGGCGGCAGACTGATAACAAGCTCAGCACGCCCCTCATATACTTCTCCGCTTCTGCCTTCCGCTCTCATAACGTGCGCGCCCATACCTGTCGTAACGATCGTAAAGCAGTGATTTTTCCTGTTGGGAGGAATTATACAAAATTTAATTTTTATTCCATGAGGCTCGTTTTCCTCTAAAAAACGATCTGTTCTGCCGAAATGATTCTCTATAAATTTTTCAATCGTTTTAGCCTGTTCATCCGTATAAAGTTCAAGCTTTAACTTCTTTTTCTCACCTTTTTTCAATGTTTTCGCCTCCGTTAAGAATAAATTCCGCAATATCATATGGAGTTTCGGCAATATAATCCGCGCCCTCGGCTTCAAGCTCGCTGCGGCTGCGGAATCCCCATGTACAGCCGATAGAAATAAGTCCTGAATTTTTTGCCGTTTTAATATCTACATTACTGTCGCCGATCATGAACACTTGGTTATCGTCTGCGGAAATATCTTCAAGAATTTCGCGGATTATTTGCGGCTCAGGCTTTTTCGGACGTTCAGCGCACCCTCCCAGAACTTTAACAAAAGTAATATCCGGAAGCAATGCCAAAACTACAAGACGTGCGACATCCTGCGGCTTATTTGTCGCAACAGCAAGAATTACGCCGTTATCGGAAAGTTTTTGCATAGTTTCTTTAATTCCCGGATAAAGCTTTGTTTTGTCAAGATAATGCTCATCGTAATAACTGCAAAAAATCCCGTGAAGCTTATCGGCGTCCGATTTTCTGTCGTCCGGAAGCGCTCGGAGACAAAGCATAGGCGCGCCGTTTCCTACAAATTTCTTGTATCTCTCAACAGGATGCTCCGGACAGCCAAGCTCCCTCAAGCCGTAATTTACAGCGTCCGCAAGATCGTTTATCGTATCGGCGATCGTTCCGTCAAGGTCGAAAATTGCCGTTTTCATTACAGGTCATCTCCTTAAATCCTTGTCGCAAGAAGCGATGAATATTTTTCTCTGAACTGCTCGAAGCATCCGTTGTCGATAGCTTCGCGTATTTTCTCGGTAAGAGTATTGTAGAAGTAAAGGTTATGCTGAACGGCAAGCCTGCCCGCAAGCTGTTCGTTCGCCTTGAACAGATGACGTATATACGCTCTGCTGAAATTACGGCAGGTAGGACAATCGCACTGTTCGTCCACAGGTCTTGAGTCAGTCTCGTAGCATTTGTTACCGAGATGCATGATTCCGCTCCATGTAAAGACTGTGGCATGACGCGCGTTGCGGCTTGGCATAACGCAGTCAAACATATCAATTCCCCGCGCCACTGCTTCGATGATGTTTGAGGGAGTTCCCACGCCCATAAGATATCGCGGCTTATCAGTCGGCATAAACGGCTCTACAACGTCGATTATACGGTACATTTCGGAGGTTTCTTCGCCGACGGCAAGACCGCCGACAGCATAGCCGTCAAGATCAAGTTTTGCTATCTCCTCCATATGTTTAATGCGTATATCGTCATAGGTCGAGCCTTGATTGATACCGAAAAGCATTTGCTTTTTATTTATCGTATCGTGCAGGCTGTTCAGGCGCGCCATTTCCTCTTTGCAGCGATAAAGCCAGCGCGTTGTGCGTTCAACAGAAGCTTCAACATAATCATGCGGTGCGGGATTTTCGATGCACTCGTCAAAAGCCATAGCAATAGTAGAACCAAGATTTGACTGTATCTGCATACTCTCCTCGGGACCCATAAAAATACGTCTGCCGTCTATATGAGACGCGAAATAAACGCCCTCCTCCTTGATCTTACGGAGCTTCGCAAGAGAAAAGACCTGAAATCCGCCGCTGTCGGTAAGGATGGGCTTATCCCAGTTCATAAATTTGTGCAGACCGCCCATTTGCTTGACGATATGGTCGCCGGGACGAAGATGAAGATGATATGTATTGCAAAGCTCGACCTGCGTTTTAAGCTCTTTGAGGTCTACGGAGGATATTCCGCCTTTAATAGCAGCGGCTGTTCCTACGTTCATGAAGCATGGCGTCTGGAAAGTTCCGTGAACCGTTTCAAAGCTTCCTCTGCGCGCCTTGTTTTCCTGTTTTAATAATTTAAACATAGTGTCTCCTTTTTATAGCTCCGCTTCGGGAGTGCGGTATTCATGCTTTTCATAATATCCGATAAGTTTTCCCTTTTCATCGCGGAGAGCTATCATATAAACGTCCTTGTTTTCTTTTGGGTTATGGAACGTAAAAACCCTGTTGTTGTCGAGATCCTGACCGAACCAATCAACGATATACTTTATTTTTTCATTGGATTCGTCGTTATGGCAATCGAGAAGCGACTGCCCGATAAGCTCCGCGCCTCCCTTATTTTCGTAACGTTCGACAGCGGCAGGATTCATATAAATAATTTTATGGTCGGTTTCGCAGATAACTATCGGCGCGATGTCAGAATCAACAATACTTCTGAAAAATGGTGAGATTTTCATAATATACTCCTTACTCAATTTTTTTGCGCGTTTTCTGATTTTTGGTCTTTTAATGAGAACAACGGTAACTGCCGCCGCGGTCAGCAGATTGACTGCCAGATATATATTCGGGTAAATTCCAAGCGCCGCCGTTGATACAGCTATGAAAATATTGAAAAGGGCAACGCACAGCTCCATTGCGCACAAGCCTGTTGAAAATCGGTAATATTCAGGCTCGCCGCCAAATTTCCTTCCGAGCAGTCTGGAAATGACTGCCGCCAATATAATATAGATCCCCAATACGATCGGTACTGCTGCGTACATTTGAAGAATTATTTTGGCAAGCATGAACTGCATCAGATAGCCGAAAACATCGAACAGCGGAAATCCCGTTATCGCCTTGAATCTCATCGGCAATCCTATCCTTTCGCCGAAATCGGGATAATATTTGCAAACGACACGCACAAATATTCCCATTGCAAGCAGGAGCACCCCGACAATAAGCGAAACTATAAAATCTATCCGAAGCTGTTTTTGAATAGCCCTGTCTTTGTCTGTATCCATTAAAAACCTCCTTAAATAATGCACATACAATCTCCGAAGCTGAAAAAGCGGTATCGTTCTTCAACGGCAATTTTGTACGCATTCATCGTATTTTCATAGCCCATAAACGCCGAAACAAGCATTATAAGAGTGCTTTCGGGAAGGTGAAAATTTGTTATCAGACCGTCGATACACTTAAATTCATAGCCGGGATATATGAAAATATCAGTATATCCGTCATGCTCGGCGATCTCGTTATAAAAGGTCGCCACGCTTTCGAGGGTTCGGCAGGAGGTCGTTCCCACAGCGATCACGCGCCCTCCGTTCGCCTTTGTCTCATTGATGAGATCTGCCGTTTCTTGCGGAAGATAATAATGCTCGCTGTGCATTTTGTGGTCAAGGACGTTATCTTCCTTGACGGGACGAAAAGTTCCCAAGCCGACATGAAGCGTAACAAATGCGGTTTTTACGCCCATTCGGTGAAGCTCGTCTATCATTTCGGGAGTAAAATGCAGCCCAGCTGTAGGAGCAGCCGCAGAGCCAAGCTCTTTTGAATACACGGTCTGATAGCGTTCCTTGTCCTCAAGCTTTGCCGTTATGTAGGGAGGAAGCGGCATTTGCCCCACATCGTCAAGGGCGGTGAAGAAATTTCCCTCGCATTCAAATTTTACGATTCGGTTTCCGTCGGACTTGACTTCGACGACCTCGGCGATGAGCCTGCCTCCGCCGAAGCTGAATCTCGTGCCGACTTTAGCTTTTTTTCCGGGACGGCAGATTATCTCCCAAAGCTTGTCGCCCTTTTGCTCCAGCAGCAAAAATTCAATAAAAGTGCCGTTGCCGATCTTCTCGCCGTAAAGCCTTGCCGGAATAACACGCGAATCGTTCATAACAAGCAAGTCACCCTTTTTCAGACATTCGCATAAATTATAAAAACGCTTATGACTGACCTCGCCCGAAAAGCGGTCAACAAGCATCATTCTTGAACTGTTTCTCGGTTCGGCTGGAGTCTGAGCAATAAGTTCCTCCGGGAGATCATAATAAAAATCAGATTTTAAAAGCTCCATATAGAAAAAATCTCCTTAAAAAAATTTAAAAAAGATATTGACATATCGAAAATTAAGTGATATTATATTAAAAAGGTAGAGGTGCGGATGAGATCAGTAGCTGCTTCGAGGATGACCGTTCCGATGAAAGGCAGTGAAAGGCAATTCCGCCGAAGGGCTGTTTCCGGTAAATTCAGCTCTGGCCGCGGATTTAATAGATTTGCGGCTGTCATCATTACATTATGGTGGAGAGCTATCGGCATACAGCTAAACTGATATGTCAATATTTCTATTATAACGTATGATGAGCCGGTTTGCAACCGGTTTTTGTTATTTTTTGAAAAAAATATTAAGGAGAACACTTATGAAACAGTACAATGTAGGTATTATCGGCGCAACGGGTATGGTAGGTCAGCGTTTCGCAACGCTTCTCGAGAATCATCCATGGTTCAATGTAACCGTACTTGCAGCATCTCCGAGAAGCGCCGGTCAGACATATGAGCAGGCGGCAGGCAGCCGCTGGAAAATGGCAGTACCTATGCCGGAAGCTATGAAGAGCATGATTCTTATGGACGCTGCTGCCGATATTGAAAAGATCGCAGACATGGTCGATTTCTGCTTTTGTGCAGTCGACATGAAAAAGGACGAGATCAAAGCTCTTGAAGAAGCCTATGCAAAGGCTGAATGCCCGATCGTTTCAAACAATTCCGCACACAGATTCACTGCCGATGTTCCAATGGTAGTTCCGGAGATCAATCCCGAGCATATCGAGATCATCAAGGCGCAAAGAGAGCGTCTTGGCACTAAAAAAGGCTTTATTGCAGTAAAGTCCAACTGCTCTATCCAGAGCTACGTTCCCGCGCTTCACCCATTGAGAAAATTCGGCCTCAAAAACGTCCTTGCCTGCACATATCAGGCTATTTCAGGTGCCGGAAAGAATTTTGAGACATGGCCCGAAATGGTCGATAATCTCATTCCGTTCATTGGCGGCGAGGAAGAAAAATCCGAGCAGGAGCCGCTTAAGGTCTGGGGAACTATTGAAGGAAACGAGATCGTTAAGGCTTCGTCTCCGTCGATCACAACACAGTGCCTGAGAGTTCCGGTTTCTGACGGTCATACTGCCGCAGTATTCGTAAGCTTTGAAAACAAACCTTCCAAGGAGGAGATCATCAAGCTCTGGGCTGATTTCAAAGGCGTTCCGCAGGAGCTTGAGCTTCCCAGCGCTCCAAAGCAGTTTATTCATTATTTTGAGGAAAACGACCGTCCTCAGTCCAAGCTTGACAGAAATCTTGAGGGCGGTATGGCTGTTTCCACCGGACGTCTCCGAGAGGATACACAATACGATTATAAATTCGTTTGTCTCTCGCATAATACATTAAGAGGCGCGGCAGGCGGCGGAGTGCTTCTTGCAGAGCTTCTCGCTGCAAAGGGTTATTTTGACTAATGAATATCAATATAAACAACGTTTCATCTAAGGAAACGTATACCGCGTATACTCTTACGCGTGAGCTTATGGAATATCATAACGCTCTGGATATTTTTACAATGACTCAGAGCCGTTTCTGCGAACTTATCCGCTCTGAGATCCTTATGAGCTTTATTGCTTATGCGGATAATGAACCGGCAGGCGTAATGAACGCTTTCTATAAATTGACAACGTTTACAGGAAAAAAGATTCTGTATATCGAAGATCTGTACACAAGAGAAAAATACCGCGGCTTCGGTATCGGAGGAAAGCTGCTAAAAAAAGCAAAAGAGATCGCCGAAGAAAACGACTGTGAGCAAATTGAATTAAAATGCGCCGTATGGAATAAAAGCTCGGCACAGTTTTATGAATCTCACGGAATGAAGAAGGATAAGAACTGGGACACATATGTATCGGAATAGGTTGTATTATATCTGACGTTCAAGCGAATATGAGAACAAGTTCCAACAATTAAAAACCATCCTTCCGAAAGGAGAAATTTTATGAAAAATACAATTTTTACAGGCGCCGGTATCGCTATTATAACCCCCTTTAATACCGACGGCTCTATCAATTATGATAAGCTTGGGGAAATTATTGACTATCAGATCGAAAACGGTACGGACGCTATTGTCATCTGCGGTACGACAGGCGAAGCTTCAACTATGACCGACGACGAGCACCGCGACTGCATTCGTTTTGCCGTTAAGCATACTGCCGGCAGAGTTCCGGTAATTGCAGGCGCAGGAAGCAACGACACAAAATATGCCGTTGAACTTTCAAAGGAAGCCGAGGAAGCAGGAGCAGACGCTCTCCTGCACGTTACGCCTTACTACAATAAGACTACCCAGAATGGGCTTATTGCTCATTTTACGGCAATTGCCGACAGTGTGAATATTCCGATCGTTCTCTATAATATTCCCGGAAGAACCGGAATGAATATGGACGTAAGCACTGTTAAGGAGCTTGCAAAACACAGGAATATCGCTGCCATTAAGGAAGCCAGCGGAAATATCAGCTACGCTGCTAAGCTGATAGCGGAATGCGGAGACGATATCGACATATACAGCGGCAACGACGATATGATCGTTCCTCTTATGTCGCTCGGTGCAAAGGGCGTAATTTCGGTGCTTTCCCACGTTTTGCCCAAGCAGACGCATGATATGGTACAGCTTTGTCTCGAAAATAATTTTGCCGAAGCAACAAAGCTCCAGATCGAATATCTCGACCTCATCAACAGCCTGTTTATCGAAGTGAATCCGATACCTGTCAAGGAAGCTATTAACATGATGGGCTGGGACACCGGAAACTGCCGTCTGCCGCTCTGTGAAATGACTGACGAGCATAAGGCGGTTCTTAGAACTGCTTTAAATAAGCATGGACTTATCTGATAATTTTTTACAAACAAAACAAAGGAGCGTGAAATTCATGACAAATATAGCGATCTGCGGCGCAAACGGCAAAATGGGCAGAACTATTTATAATTGCATCCAGGAGCGCGACGACTGCACCGTTGTTGCAGGTATTGACCTCTACACAGAGCAATACGCCGATTTTCCGATCGTTGAAACTCCCGACAAGCTTCCCGTAAAGCCGGACGTTATCATAGACTTTTCAAATCCTGCATCGCTGGACGGACTTCTTGACTACTGTCTCTCCACCGGAACGCCTATTGTTGTCGCTTCCACAGGCTACAGCGAGGATCAGATCAACAAAATCAAGGACGCAGCCTGCCAGATACCGGTATTCTTTACGTTCAATATGTCACTTGGCGTTAATCTTCTCGTTCAGCTTGCAAAAAAAGCTGCGGCAGTACTGGGAAATCAATTCGATATTGAAATTGTCGAGAAGCATCATAATCAAAAGATCGACGCTCCCAGCGGTACGGCGATCATGCTTGCCAACGCTATAAACGAAACTCTCGATAATTCAAAGACATATGTTTACGACCGCCATTCGCGCCGTCAGAAAAGGGAAAAATCCGAGATCGGTATGCACGCTATACGCGGAGGTACCATTGTCGGCGAACATGACGTGATTTTTGCGGGTCATGACGAAGTGATAACTCTCTCGCATTCGGCTGCGTCAAAATCCGTTTTTGCGGAAGGCTCTATAAATGCCGCCGTTTTCCTTAAAGGAAAAGAAGCCGGTCTGTACGATATGTCTCAGCTTGTATAACGAGGCAGCGCTATGGAAGGAATTGAAAAAGTAAGGGAAATTTTTTCGGGCGACCGTTATGCAATGGAGGCAGGAGCTTTTATTGAGGAGATCGGAGATCATTACGCGAAATGCAGTTTGACTCTTAATGAACATCATAAAAATGCCGCAGGAGGGATTATGGGAGGAGTTTATTTCACTCTTGCCGATTTCGCTTTTGCTGTTGCGGCAAATTGGCAGAAAATGGGTACGGTCTCGATAAACTCCGATATTTCCTTTATAGGTGTTCCGAAAAGCGATAAGATAATTGCCGAAACGGAGCTTATCAAGGACGGCAGGACGGTTTGCTGCTATAATGTCAGCGTTAAAGACAGCCTGGGTAATCCCCTTGCGGCAGTAAAGATCGTCGGATATCATAAATAATTGAACTCAGGTCAGATTACCATAAAACCGAGCAGGCGGAACTTATGATTCCTTCTGCTCGGTTTGTTCTGTTTCTCTGCAATTACAAATGGGAAGTTCAACAGTGAATACCGTTCCCTTTCCCGGAACGCTTTCCGCACGTACAGTCCCGCCGTGATACATTACTCCGTGCTTAACGATCGAAAGCCCAAGCCCTGTCCCCTTGATCTTACGCGAACGGCTTTTATCAACGCGGTAAAAGCGTTCAAAGATGCGCGGGATATGCTCCTCGGGAATACCGATTCCGGTATCGCTTACGGTAATTATCGCTTTCTGAGGAATATGAGATATCTTCACCTCGCAAACTCCGCCTGGACAGTTATACTTGATCGCATTGTCGCAGAGATTATATATTATCTCATCAAATATCGTCCTGTTTCCGTTCATTATAACATGAACGCCCCGAAGCAGAAGCTTAACGGATTTTTCAGCAGCGCTTCGTTTAAGTCTTTCCATAATGTCAGACGCAAGCTCATACAGATCTATATCCTCATTCTCATGGGGAACAGCGTTCTCGTCGAGCTTAGAAAGAGATACGATATCGTTTATAAGAGCAACAAGGCGGCTTGCCTCGCTGCGTATCTCTCCTCCGAATCGTACAACGTCCTCCTGATTTACTATACCGCCCGCAAGCATATCCGAAATTCCATAAATAGTTGTCAGCGGAGTTTTCAGCTCATGAGAAACATTTGAAGTAAATTCACGGCGCATTTCTTCAAGCTGCTGTTTCTCGGTAACATCAATAATGAAAACTACAATACCGTTAACGATCTCCATGCTTTTTGCGGGACTGGCAATAATTTCTCTTTCGCCGCCCTCTGTTTTTATTACGCACTCCGACCGCCTTCCTCCGGCAGCGTCCTGTATGCATCGCCTGAAAGTATTTGAATTATTAAGCGAAAAAATACTTCTGCCGACTCCTGTATCCTGAGCCTCAAGCAGTCGAACAGCTCCCGAGTTGCACGCAAGCATTGTCAGCTTTCGGTCAGCGATCACAAGCCCCTCTCTTACGCTTTCGGTAATAAGATTGAACTGCTCGCGGCTCTGCCCAAGTTCCTGCATTTGAATGCCGATCCGGCGGTTCTGGCCATATATCCTGTCAAGCAGCGGAGCAAGTTCGGGATACGGATCGCTTTTTTTCGGGTCGTCAAGATCAATGCCGTTTATCGGACGTACTATCCTTTTTGATACGATTTTTGCGGCAGTTACCGAAACAATAAAAAATACGGCTATAAGGATCAAATGCATACCGATCATTCCCGACGCTCCGACAGGAATGATCTCACGTTCCTCTGATAGCCTTATAACACTTCCATCCTCAAGCCTTACAGCATAACCAAGAGAAAAGCGGTTTTTCTTAAACGATCTGCTTTCGCAGAATCCGTTTCCCTTTTCAAACGCTTCATCTACTTCTCTGCCTGTGATAGGAATATTTCCGTCAGAATCATACAATACCTCTCCGTTTAAAGAAAACCACGTAACGCGCAGACCGTCAAAATCTCCGCCTTTGATATAATCATCGCCTAAAAGCTCCATGCCGCGGCTGATAAGCTCCGCCTTTATTTTCAGATCGCCGTTATTCTGTTCTTCTATACGGCGCTGCCAAAAGCGCCAGACTATTGCCGATGCGATCAGTACGTTCAGTACAGAGAGCAGAATAATACTTTTAAGTATTTTTTTAGTCACCTTCAGCCTCACCTGCCTTATACCCGAAACCTCTTATAGTACGGATAAGTTCCCCGCAGCTTCCGAGTTTCGCCCTCAGCGTTCTGACATGAACATCTACAGTACGGCTTTCCCCCTTGAAATCATAGCCCCATATCTTCTGCAAAAGCACATCCCTTGAAAAAGCCGTATTTTTGTTTTTTACAAGAAACAACAGCATTTCATATTCCTTGTTCGTCAGTACAACAGGATTTCCTGCCGCATAAACCTCATGACGCGCGGGATAGATCGAAAGATCTCCAAGAACAAGAGCTTCGCCGCTGCTGCTGAAATTTTCTTCCGAGGTACGCCTGAGAAGCGCTTTGACTCTGGAAACAAGCTCAAGCGTGCTAAACGGTTTCGTTATATAATCGTCTGCACCGCCGTCAAGTCCCGTTACCTTGTCAAATTCAGCGCTTTTTGCACTAAGCATGATTATGGGGAGCCGCGCGGTCTTTTTTGCCGACCGAAGCTTTTTCAGAACTTCAAGTCCGTCCTCCTCGGGAAGCATTATATCAAGCAGAAGCAGATCCGGAATCCGCTTTTCCAGCGCGGCATAAAATGCAGACGGAACCTCGAAGCCCTCCGCTTCAAGACCGCAGTTATTAAGCGCATATATAACAAAACTCCGTATACCGGCGTCGTCTTCCAAAAGATAGATCATAAAAGCTCTCCTATCAAAATGATCCCATGACAATTTTTACCGCTGATTACTCTTGGAAATACTGTCAATAATATTTATAAAGATTTCTAAAAAATATTGGCGGGAGATATTGCTATGGCTTACAATAAAGTCGTTATTGCGGGAATAAATACCTCGGAGCTGACCGTACTGAAAGAAGAAGAGAAGATGCGTCTTCTCAGGGAATTCAAAGAAACGGGCAGCAAGGAGGCGAAGGATAAGCTGATACGCGGCAATCTCAGGCTGGTGCTCAGCGTTATCCAGAAATTTACAGGCAGAGGCGAGGACATCGACGATCTGTTTCAGATCGGCGTTGTGGGACTTATAAAGGCGATCAATAATTTTGATCTGACAAAGGAAGTGCGATTTTCCACATACTGTGTACCAATGATAAGCGGCGAGCTTCGCCGTCACCTCCGCGACTACAGTCAGGTAAAGGTCAGCCGATCCCTCCGCGACCTCGCCTACAAGGCCATACAGGCTAAAGAACGTCTTATGATCGCTCTCCAGCGCGAACCGAATATTGAAGAAATTTCAAAGGAACTCGGAGAAAAACGTTCGGACGTAGTCATTGCGCTCGAAAGCATAAGCGATCCGGTATCGCTTTACGATCCGGTATATTCCGATTCCGACGATACGGTATATATTATGGATCAGATCGGAGACAAGAACGACGTAGACAGCTGGATGGACGAGCTTTTTATACGCGACGCCATAAAAGCCCTCGGGAACCGGGAAAAAAGCATTCTTAACCTGCGCTTTTTGCAGGGAAAGACTCAGGTCGAGGTCGCCAAGGAAATAGGAATTTCGCAGGCGCAGGTATCTCGGCTCGAAAAGGGCGCTATCGCCAGAATAAAGGACAGCATCTGAGATAATTTTCCTATTTAAGCTACTGTCGATAAGGCTTCTCACAGCTTTTTTCCTGCCATTCTTATAAGGAAAAGCAGTCCTCTTACACACAACTCTATGCACATGGCGAGCCATACGCCCGTTATGCCGTATTTAGGAGCAAGAAGCACCGAAAGAGGAAGTCTCACAAGCCACATACTGCAAAAGTTAAGGCAGCTTGGTATAAACGTATCACCCGCGCCTCTCAGCACGCCAGAAACCACTATGGACGCCGCATACATCGGCTCGGCAAAGGCTTCTATTCTCAGAACTCTTGTGCCGAGGCGGCATATCTCCGGATCATCGGTAAGAAAGCCTATCATGTAATGAGCGTTCATATACATAAGAAAACCTGTTACAGCCATGAGCAGCATTCCCATAGCCACAGACATCCAGCCGAGCCGCTTAGTAAGCTCCTTTCTGCCTGCTCCTATGCTCTGGCCAACTATTGCCGTTGCAGCGCTTCCTATTCCGTAACCGGGCATATAGCACAGACTTTCAGCCGTGACCGAAAAGGAATTCGCCGCAATAGAAGCTGTTCCGAGGGGAGAAACTATCTTTGTGGCAGCAATATAAGCGCTGCACATTATGATCTGCTCTATCCCGACAGGAAGCGAAATTCTAATCGCTTTTTTCAGCTCTGCCGCCGAAAATCTCACTCGTTCTCCCTTTCTCAGATGAAGCGCTTCCGACCTTGCGAGCAGAAAATAAAGCATCAATACAGCCACCGTAAGCTCCGCAAGAGCTGTTCCAAAAGCTGCGCCTGCAACTCCGAGCCCTGCGCCGAAAACCTTTATTCTGCTGCCAAATATCACAATTTCTCTTGTAGGAAATATCAGAAGATAATTGAACACAACGTCAAAAAAACACATAAGTATATTAAGCATACTTGGTATCTTCATGTTTCCGCTGCATTGAAGCATACCTCCGGCAGTACTGTTGATCTGGAACGCCGGAATGAAAAGCGCATAAACAAGAAAGTAGGCGGATGCTCCGCTGTGAAGCTCCTCTCCTCCTCCGAGAAGTTCCGGCAGCACTCCGCTTATCACTGCACCGGCAAGCATGATCGCCGCACTGAAAAGCAGAGTTGATATTAAACCGACTTTTACGATATTCCGCGCCTCAGCCCTTTTATCCGCACCTATCTTATGAGCTATCTGAACCGTAAATCCGATACCTGCCGCCGAGCACAAACCTCCCATGAGCCATGTGCTTGAAGATACCAGTCCGATCGCTGCCGATTCCTCAGACCCGAGATGTCCCACCATAGAAGCGTCGATATACTGCATGATAATGGAGGATATCTGCGCCAATATCGCAGGAATACTCAGTCTCAGTATCATCGTTATCTGCTGCGGAACGGTCAGTTCTTCTCCGTCTCTTAGCTGTTTCAGATAATCCCGCTTCATGATATCTTTTCCGTAAGCTTCACAACGCCCTCAGCTTCGCTGTCATCCATAATGATCTCTCCGACATCAGGCAGAGTAATAATGCCGCTTCTGGGATTCTTTACGCTGACAACATAACTTGTAATTTCAGCTTCAACCTCAGATTTTTCAAAACAAAGATCAGCGTCGGTAAGCTCGCAGTTCACCAGCTTCAGTCCCTTACAATAGCATAAAGGCTGAGTACCTGAAATTTTGCAGTTGATAAGAGTCACCCCCTCCGAATACCATGCAAGATACTCTCCTCGGATAACGCTGTTCTTCACTGTAACGTTTTTTCCGTGCCAAAACGCGTCCTTCGTGTCAAAAACGCAGTTCTCAAAAACCGCATTTTCTATGTACTGAAAAGAATATTTCCCCTTGAAGCGTACGTTTTCAAATCTTATATTTTCCGCTCTCATAAGAAAATATTCGCTTTCGGCATCGGAATCCTTAATTGATATCCACCTTACAGACCAGCCGAATTCAGGCGAAATTATACTGCTGTTCTCAATAGAGATATGTGAGCATTCCCTCAGCGCCTTTATTCCGTGCAGCCTTGAATCCTTTATCTCGATCCCCTCTGAATACCACAACGCCGCACGGCAAAGCTCTGTCATTTCGCATTTTAAAAGCTTAACGTTCCTGTCATGCCAGAGAGGATACCGCAGATTGAAAAAACAGTTTTCCGCTCTGATCCCGGATGACTCCTTGAGAGCGCTTTCGCCGTCGGCAGGACCGTCAAAACGGCAGCCCCTTATCAAGATCCCGTTCTCGCCGTATAAGGCGCGTTCCTCGTCAAATGTCTTATTATCAATAATTTTCAATTAAAACATCTCCTTAAAACCATGCAATAGACCTCCTCGGAAACTAAGGTGCAGACGTATGACTAAAGATTTTGTCATATGGCAAGACAGACGACGAAAGCGGGCTGACGCCCTCTGAGGAGGATAACGCCGCCATATGGCAAAAGATTTGACAGACGGTGTGCGTTAGTTTCCGAGGAGGTCTATTAACTCTGACGCAGGCTTCATTTGTCCACACAGCCTTTTAGAGCGTATTCACATAAAATGAATGTGTGAATTTTCCGTTTTATTTGGTAAATAGTAATGAAATACTATTTTTTTATATAAAAAAGTCCAAAGCAGTTTGTGCCGCAGTTGCATGAAATAGCAGAGGAAGCTTTCATCAGCTTTATATTATCGAATTTTTTATATTTCAGAGCCTCCTGTCTTATCCTTTCAAGCTGACTGACGCCGCATCCGGCATAGGTTATAAGCAGGATACTATCGTCTATCTTTCGACTGCGCATCAATACGCTTCTGACATATCTTAATCCTGCCTTTTCAATTTTTCCCGTCATAAAGCCTCTGAACGCGATTCTATCCTTATGCATATGCATGACAGGATGTATATTCAAAGCGTTGCATATATCCCTTGCCATTTTGCTCACTTTGCCGTTGCGGTACATATACTCCGTCGATCCCATTATAAAACTTGCGGATATCTTCTCTCTGAGACTTTCCGCAGAACGGCGTATAAGCTCGGGGGAAGCGCCGTCCTGCGCCATTTTTGCCGCATTAAGAACGATGATTCCCATACCGCTTGAAATGTGCCCCGAATCTATAACGGTAACGTTGTCGAAGCCCTCCGCCGCCTTTGAAGCCGCGAAATATTCACCCCCGACGCCCGAGGATACCGAGATATGGATAACGCTCTCCGCCTCCATAAGCCTGTCGGAAAAAAATGCCTCGTATTCATCCGTTGACGCACAGGAGGAAAGCGCTTTCCTGCCGTCGGAAATATGCCCGAGAAGCTCGTCTGAGCATATTTCCTTGGTATCCATAAATCTTCCTTTTTCAGTAGTTATGTAGCAATACATCAATTTTATATCAAGCTTTTCGATCCATTCGACAGGCAGATCGCAGATACAGTCGGCAGAAATGCATACCTTTTTCTTTCTGCTGTGAAAAAGAAGCGGCGCAGTCGTATCGCCAATGTTGCTGCCGGTCTGCATTACCGCATATTCAATAAGTTCGGCTGGAAGAAATTTTTGCATAGCCGCCTCCAGCAGCGCTCCGCTGATCGGCTTTGCAAGATATCCTTCAAAGCCTTTCGACTCATAAAATTCCGAAGCATTGCTCATAACATGAGCTGTAACCGCAATAACGGGAGTTTTCTGACAGAAACCATCTACACGGCTGCGAAGAAGCTTTAGAGTCTCCTCACCGTCCATTTCGGGCATCATATGATCCATAAGAATTACATGATAAAATTTCCGTCTTGTCTTTTCAAGGCATTCTCTGCCGCTTAAAGCCGTATCAACGCTGATCTTCGTATCACGGAGCAGCTTCCGCGCAACAATAAGATTCATCTCGTTGTCGTCAACGATAAGTACCTCAGCATTCGGCGCTTCAAAGCTCTGCTTATAGATCTTTTTATCCGTAATATCTCTCTTTATCATGTATCTGACAGAACCGACAGGAGCTTCGTTCACGATCTGCTGATCGACAGTTACAGTGAAGCATGAGCCCTTTTGATAAATACTGTCTACAGAGATCGTGCCGTTCATCATATCGATAAGCTGTTTTGATATAGCGAGTCCAAGACCTGTTCCCTCGATTTTCTTTGTTTTGCCGCTGTCAGCACGCTTAAACACAGTAAAGATCGACTCGAAATCTTCACGGCGGATACCTATACCCGTATCGCTGACGGCAATTTTAAGCCGAACCTTATTTCCCTCCGTCCGTTCGCTCTTGACAGTAAGAACTACCGAACCCTTTTCAGTGTATTTTACAGCGTTTGTCAATATATTGATAATGACCTGTTTTAGTCTTCCCTCGTCTCCGTAAAGCATTGAAGGAAGCTCCTCGTCTATATCCACTTTAAAATCAAGCTTTTTTCGGCTTGCGCGAATCCATATGATATTGACTATATCGCTGAACATTGCCGCTGTTTCATACTGTGCGGGAACGATCTCCATTTTTCCCGATTCTATTTTGGATATATCAAGGATATCGTTTATAAGCGAAAGAAGCAGCTTTCCCGCGCTTTGAACGTTCATTGCATTTTCGGCCACCTCGTCCGAGATCGCGTCACGAAGTATCATCTCATTCAAACCAAGGATCGTATTTATCGGAGTCCTGATCTCATGGCTCATATTTGCAAAAAACAGGCTCCTTGAATTGCTCAGCTCCTCGATCTCCTCAGCGCGCTCTTTAGCAAGCTTACGCTCCTTGTTATAAAGGGTATTCTGAAACCTAAAGGCGGCACCTATGATAAATGCCGAAATTATAAGACTCACGGCAACGTCCTGCCTTACAAGCTCTCCGCTGTCGAGCTTTGTGACAAGCTCGGGACGGTAAACGCCTAAAATAAACATTGTTATATCAATAAGTATTGAAACAATTAGTAAAAAATAAAATCTCCAGCCGTCAAGAAACATAAATATAAAAACCAGCCCAAGCATCATCCACATCGGATTTCCGCTTTCCGCGCCTCCGCTTGTCATAAAGGAGATCGGCATAAGCACCAGATTCATCATGAGAAGCGATAAAAACAGAATATTTTTTCCGAATCTGAATTTATAGGAAAGTCCGAATGTGACAAGAAATGCAATTGAACCTGTAAAAGGAAGGATATAGACCATAAACCCTTGCTTCATGATGATAATGCTCGACAATGCATTTAAGAAAAGTCCGACAGCTCCGAGCAGCAGCGCGATTCGGCACAGCTTTAGCCTAAGATGAACATTTTCGCCGAAATACTTTTCCCTGAAGCTTGTTTTCATTCCGTTCCCCCTAATCTTTCTATCAGTCTTGCAAGCTCCTCGCCTGCTCCCATAAAATCAAAGCTGACAGCCTTTAATTTAACGGAAGAAAGCAGTTCGCCAAGGCTTAATCCTTTATAGCCAAAGCATGATGATGCCTCCAAATATTGCTCAACACTCTCTATTTCATAAGATTCAATGCATTCACGCAGCTTTTTAAGACTCTCTGAAAGCTCACTATCCGTTAATTCTCTGAGACATCCCTCTGAATTTTCGGCTGAACTTTTATCATTTTCGCCGTTAAATATCATTGGGCAGTTTTTTATTGCCTCGATGACGCGCTCATATTCGGCAAGCATCGCATCGTTTTCTTCGGCAATTACATTCTCATCTTTTGACTTAGCTGCCGCCTCAAGACGCTTTGCCATTTTTGACAGCTTCACAGCTCCTATGTTAAGAGATGTACTTTTTAAAGAATGAACGAGAATAGTATAATTTTCCCAGTCCTTTTCATTAAAAAATTGGCGGATCTCGCCTATTCTCTTAACACCGATCTCGTGATATATTTTTACTATATCAATATAATCTTCAATATTTCCGCTGCAATAGCCGATGCCGAGCTGAACGTCAACGCCCTCGATATTTAATTCTTTGTCACTGACCGAAACTGCTTCCTCCATATATTCATGTTCAGCTATATCCGAGTACTTTATGATTTTTTCGTTCGGGATAAACCTGCAAAGCACTCTTTCAAGGGAAGAAATCTCAATCGGCTTCGTAATATAATCCGAAAATCCCTCGATCATAAACATATCCCTTGCGCCTCCTATAGCGTTTGCAGTAAGGGCAATTACAGGAACATTACGGAAGTAAGCGCCGGGCTTGCGGCGAAGCTCGCGAAACGTCTCAATACCATCCATTTCAGGCATCATATGATCCATAAATACCATATCTATCTGAAGACTATCCATCATTTCCAGCGCCTGCCTGCCGTTCCCGGCAACGTGTACATTAATAAGATACGGACGCAGCAGTCCTTCAATAACCTTAAGATTCATGGGATTATCGTCCACAACAAGCACACTCGCGTCGGGAGCAGTAAAGCGCACTTTACGGTTCCGACCGGGACTGCCGTCATATTGTCCGTTCAGCACCGCAGCAATTGAAAGAACATAGAAAGGCTTATAAACGAACATCAGCTTGCTGCCTGAAAGACTCTCCTTGTGGTCGCGGTCAAGGACAAGGACCACCCGCACCTCGTCGGAAAGCTTCTCAAAGAACTCTTTATCCTCGCAATATTCCTCCCAGCTTAAAAAAACATGAGAAAAGCTCTCCTTGACAATACGGCGTTTTACATCCGACAGCGATAAACAACGTACATAATTTATTCCCAGTCCCTCGACTATATGAACGATATTTTCAGCATAACCGTCGCGAATTACAGAATACCGATATTTATTCATATCAATATAAAGCATTACCTTGATCTTGCCCGGGTCGTTCAGTGAAACGGAAGGTCTCTCGATAACAACTCCCTGCGGAATTACGAGCTGAACCTCTGTACCATTTCCAGGTTCGCTCTGTATTGAGATAAAGCCTCCCATTTTATTAACGACAGCCTTTGCTATAGGAAGTCCGAGTCCCAATCCTCTTTCACGGCGGCTTCGCTTTGTATCAGCCTGATTATAGCTTGTAAACAGCTTTTCAACGGATGTCCTGTTCATTCCAATACCCGTATCCCGTACCGATATTATAAGGTTAACACCGTATTCCTCACGGCGCGCCCTTATGCGGACAATTAATCCGCCGTCGTCTGTAAATTTTACAGCGTTGTCAATTATATTCAAAACGGCGCGTCTGATCTTCTGCTCGTCTCCTTTAAGGATCGACGGGATCCTCGCGTCAAAGTCCACGATAAGCTCCAGCTTTTTATCGGCAGTTCTTGACTCCGTCATATTTATGATGTCGTTTACGACCGAAGTAATATTATAATCATTGGAAACGACCTTCATTCGCCCGTTTTTTAAATCAGTAAAATCAAAAATATCGTTGAACATGGAAAGAAGACAGTTTCCGGAATTGCGAATATCTGTAATATTATCCATGATATCCTCAGGAAGCTTTCGGCTGAGAACCGCCTCGCTGAGTCCGCACACCGTATTTATCGGAGTTCTGACCTCATGACATATATTTGCCATAAAATCATCCTTGCTGCGTTCGGCAGCATTTATAGTCTCAAGATTTTTTACAAGCAGCTCCTTAGTTTCGTTCCTAATCTTAATGAGGAAGCCAATTACAGCAATAATAACATAAATCGAAAATACGCCTGAAACTATCTTTATCCCGGAAGTAAAGCTCATATCAGCCCAGATATCTCCGTCAAAGAATAGATTGTATATTACATGAAGCGAATATATGATAGTCCCGATATGGATAACATCAGGTATACCGTATAACGCCGTAAGAACCGTCACGGCAGCCATTATCGGCAATACGCTCAAAAAGTCGTTTGTCATAAAAAAATAGATCGATACGTCCATCCAGCACATCACCGATGTGACAGCGGCTCTGAAATAAAAACTTCTGAACTGTTTTAAATATATAATAATGCACAAAGTCATTCCCGCAAGTATCAGCGGAGCAATCCAAGCCTGCCAGTTAGCCAGCAGAGCAGCAGACGACATTATGACAGTATACAGACCGTAAACAAGGAGTACAGCTTTTTCCTTACTGCTCTCGCTCCTACTCTTATTACTGTCCATCAGAGCACTCCTCTCCAAGGAACTCCTTTACCTGTCTGCGCAATCCTACAAAAACATCAAGTATCTCGGCATCAAACTGAGTTCCCCTGCCCTGAAGAAGTATATCCATAGCTTTTTCAACAGGACGGATCGGCTTTTTATAACAGCGCTCTGCATAAAGAGCGTCAAAAACATCTGCAACAGCCATTATACGCGCGCTAAGAGGGATAGACCTGCCGCTCA
>ULRD01068700.1_pt1 | contig 25135 bp, 27 predicted proteins | sample 1955181 | NCBI WGS metagenome assembly ULRD01 (sample SAMEA4835675, study PRJEB28245) | human gut metagenome | biome: gut microbiome; material: fecal sample | place: Denmark | collected 2008
AACTTGATGTATTCGACCTTTGCATGATGAAACGTATGCTGGTTGCAAAAAGCTAAAAACTCTCTATCTGCACAATAAGAGAGAATATATAGGGGACAAATCAAAAAGCGCCGCAGGAAAAATCAATCCTGTGGCGCTTTTTATTAGTATTACTTTTTACTCCTTAGTCGATTTTATAAATGATTTCGGGACAGTTTTGCATACTGACGCAAAAAAATCGGCTTCTTTCAATGAATATGCACATTTTTCCGCAGCCTCATGGTTCTTGAACATCCCGAAAACAGCCGAACCGCTGCCCGTCATACAAGCAGCCTGCGCTCCGCAGGAGAGCATTTCAGACTTGATCGTATCGACCTCGTCAAGCCGAATTGCCTGTTCAAAGAGATTGCCGACATAGCGGAAGGCTTCGTCCGGATATGCGTTTATTGCTTGAACAAGTCTATTAGTCTGAGGATGAATTGGGTTTATAAGAGCGTCAATATTTTTGTAAGCTTCGGCAGTAGAAACGCCTTGAACGCCTTTTGCAATAACAAGATGATATCCTGAAAAATTGGTAAGGGAAACGATTTTATCGCCTATACCGCCAACGTAAGCCGTACCTCCCGTAAAGAAGAACGGAACGTCCGCGCCAAGCTTTTTTCCTATTTCCGCAAGCTCGTCAGTATTAAGATCTTTGCCTGTCAGCTCGTTAAGACAATACAGAACGGCAGCAGCGTCTGTGCTTCCGCCGCCCATGCCTGCCTGAGAGGGGATTCCTTTTTTTATATGAATACGGCATCCGCCGTTGATTCCGACAGCCTCAAAGAATTGCCTTGCCGCTTTGTAAGCGATATTGCGTTCATCGCAGGGGATAGGGTCAGCAGAAGAAAATTCCGGCGGCAGTTCGCAGGAAACGCTGATTTTGTCGTCAAGTTCTACCGTTATCTCATCGTAAATTCCTACAGTTTGAAATACGCTTTCAATGGCATGGTAGCCGTTTTCAAGCTTTTCGACAACATCCAAAGCAAGATTTATTTTAGCGGCAGTCTTGATTTTCATAATGTTCAGCCTCTATCTTTTTCAGGAAGTTCTCGATTCGTTTCATTGCTTCCATAAGGTGTTTGAGAGAATAGGCATAGGAAATTCGGATATAGCCTTCTCCGCTGCTGCCAAAAGCGCTTCCGGGAACTGCGGCAACTTTTTCTTCATAGAGAAGACGTTCGCAGAATTCTTCACTGGTCATGCCTGTGCTTTTAATGCACGGGAATACATAGAACGCACCCTCAGGATTAAAACAGTGCAGACCAAGACGGTTGAATTCGCTGACAAGATAGCGGCGGCGTATGTTATATTCGTCAGTCATTTTTGAAATTTCGGAATCGCATGAAGTAAGCGCTTCAACAGCGGCATTCTGGCTTATATATGGACTGCACATGATTCCGTACTGATGAATTTTCGCGATCTGTGAGATTATCGGTTCGGGAGCGGCGACATATCCGAGTCTCCAGCCTGTCATAGCGTAGGCTTTTGAGAATCCATTGACGTATATCGTTCGTTCGCTCATGCCCTCAAGCTCGATGATAGAGCAGTGGCGCCTGCCGTATGTAAGCTCGGAATAGATCTCATCCGAAAGAACTATAATATTTGTATCACGCAAAAATTCTGCTATAGGCTCAAGATCTTCGCGCGTCATGATCGCTCCGGTGGGATTGTTGGGGAACGGCAGAATAAGCAGCTTTGTGCGTTCGGTCACCTTGTTTTTTAAATCTTCAACAGTGAGCTTGAAGTTGTTTTCAATTTTAGTTGGAACAGAAATTGCAACTCCGCCCGTAAGCTCGACAAGAGGAGCATAGCAGACAAAACTCGGCTCAACGACGAGAACCTCATCTCCCGGATTGATAAGTCCTCTTATAGCAAGATCAATAGCTTCTGAACCTCCGACGGTTACAATGATCTCGTCTGAAGGATGATATTCAATGCCATGCTTTTTTTTGATATGGATGCTGAGAGCGTTTCTAAGCGGTTCAAGTCCCTTGTTTGGACCGTAGACAATGTGCTTGCGTTCAAGGACCTGAATAGCCGCCTTTCTTATTACCCATGGCGTGGAAAAATCGGGTTCTCCGACTCCAAGACTTATAACGCCGTCCATAGTTCCTGCTATGTCAAAAAATTTGCGTATTCCCGACGGTTTCATTTTTTTTACTTTTTCGGAAAGGACCTTATCATAATCTATCACGATCAACCCAGACCCCTTTCGTCAGGCTCTTCGCCGTTAATAAAAATTCCTTTTTCTTTATATTTTTTAAGAATAAAATGAGTAGCGGTGGAGAGAACTCCGTCAATTGTCGACAGACGTTCAGATACGAAAAGCGCAACGTCTTTAAGATTATTTCCTTTGACCTCGACAGCGAGGTCGTAAGCGCCGGACATAAGGCTTACGGATTCTACTTCGTCGTACATCATTACGGTCTTTGCGATATCGTCAAATCCACAGTCGCGCTGAGGCGCAACTTTAAGCTCGATTGTCGCATAAACAGTGGAGTTATCGTAAAGCTCATCGTCAACGATAACGCTGTAGCCCTTGATGATACCCTGCGCTTCGAGCTTTTTGATCTCAGCGGCAGCCTCCTCCGCTGTTATTCCAAGCGCTTCGCCCAGTTCGGTATTTGATATGCGGGCGTTTTGCTGTAAAATTTTTATAATGTCGTTCATAAGATCTATCCTTTCATAATCCGATAAAATCGGGTTTTCTTTTTTTGAAACAGCAAAGTCTTGTAAAGCCTGCTTCCGCAGCAATTCTCACTCCGTCTGCAATACCCTTGCCCAGATCCTCAACGGTGTGAGCGTCAGAGCCGACAGACAGCAGTTCTCCGCCGAGGCTGCGGAAAAGCTTAACATATTTTATAGAGGGGAAAGTATCTCCGTAGTTCTGGCGCAGTCCGGAGGTATTGATCTCAATGCCTTTGTCTTTTCGGATAAGTTCGCGAAAGCTTTCGGCGATGATCTCGTCATATCGGCTGATGTCGGCATCGATCCCAAATTCGCCTTTAATATAGCGCAGGGTATAGGTGAGATGCCCGAGAATATCAAATTTTCCCCATTTGCATAGCTCATAAATTTCCATGAAATAGCGTTCCAGAAGATTATAGATATCATTCATGGAGTAGTTTTTATAGTCTATAAAAGCGAAATCCTTTTCGTTTTTTATCTGGTGTACAGATCCGATAACGAAATCGAGACGTTTATCGGAGACAATTTTTTCCGCGATTTCAATGTCGTGCAGAGCCTGCCCCATTTCAACGCCGCAGATAAGATCAAGTCTGTCCGAGTATTGTTCTTTCAAGGCTGTGACGGCTGAAACAGAGGCTTCAAAATCTTTTTCGTAATCAAAATCATCGGATAATACCGAACCGTTATAATGCTCTGCCGGATACCAGCAGTTGCATTCGCAGTGATCGGTGACGGCATATGCAGCCAGTCTTAGCTCACAGGCACGGTCAAGCATTTCCTTGATGTCCGCTTCGGAATCTACGGAAAACTTCGTGTGAGTATGACAGTCGATAAGGTTCATAATATCATCTCATTTCAAATATGGTTGACTTTATTTAATTATATCATATAATATAAAAAATAGCAACAGGCGCGGAGATAATTTTCCGAAATTTATTTTCGGCGTGTACAATGAGACAGATCCATGCTGCAAATATTTTTAAAAAATTTATTGCTTTTTAGCGGTGAACGTGATATAATAAATTTATCTACATATTAATGAGGTGGGAATGTTGAAAGTAAACTGGAATTCCAAATATAATACGATTTCGGTATACACGGTGCTTACGTTTGCGGCTTGTCTTATCGTATATGCTTTGCTGTTCAATTTTACGATCGTTGGCAAAGTAATAAAGACATTTTTAAACGTTGCGGCGCCCATTACCTGGGGACTTGTTATCGCGTACCTTGTAAATCCCATTATGATGTGGACAGAAAGGCGTATGAAAAAGCTTACAGAAAAAAAGAAGCCGCGTCCCAGACTTACCCGAGTGATCTCACTGTTTATTGCGATGCTTGTATTTCTTGCAGTGCTTGCCGCTTTGTGTGCGATCATACTTCCGCAGGTCGTTGAAAGCATAACTACGATATTCAATAACGTTGGAACATACATAGACAATCTTGAAAAATGGGTAAATTCCTTCCTTGCAAAGTATCCTGATCTGCTTTCTCAGGTTGACGAGAAGCTTAAAAATTTTGAAGTCGACGTTACAGGCTTTGTAAACGATTTAGTGCCGAAGATCGGGGATGTGATGAAGAAGATCACAGACAGCACTATAGGCTTCCTCATTGCTATAAAGGATTTTCTTATCGGACTTATCGTTGCAGTTTATTTTCTTTATGATAAAGAGCATTTTCAAGCGCAGATCACAAAGCTTATCTATGCGGTTCTTCCCAAAAGAGCATCCGGCGGTTTTTTCAGGGTCTGCTCACAGACAAACAGCTCGATAAGCGGATTTATTACAGGAAAAATCATAGATTCGATAATTATTGGTATTCTTTGCTTTATCTGCATGAATATAATGAAAATAAATTTTGCTGTGCTGATCTCTGTGATCGTAGGAGTAACAAATATCATTCCCTTTTTCGGACCGTTTATCGGGGCGATCCCCAGCGGTCTGCTGCTTTTAGTTGCCTATCCGAAGGATGTCATTCCGTTTGCGATACTGATACTTGTTATACAGCAGCTTGACGGAAACGTTATCGGTCCGAAGATACTTGGTCAGTCTACGGGTATTTCATCCTTCTGGGTATTATTCTCTATCCTCGTCGGCGGCGGATTGTTCAATTTCCCGGGAATGGTTCTCGGAGTGCCTGTGTTTGCTGTCGTGTATTCGCTGATAAGCGAGTATATTAATTATCTTCTCAGCAAAAAGGAAATGTCAACAGTTACCAATGACTATATTCCCAAGACAGATGAGACTGTCAATAAAGATAAGCATATTCAAGAAAATAAAAAATAAATTTAAACGGAGGTTTTATTATGAGAGCGGTTATAACTGTAATAGGAAAAGATACTGTGGGAATACTTCATAAAGTAAGCGGTATCTGCGCAGAGTATAATGTAAATGTGATAGAAGTCACGCAGAGCGTGCTTCAGGATATGTTCGCAATGATAATGCTGGTGGACATTTCCAATATAAACGGAGACTTTTCCGAGCTTGTCGAAAAAATGACAGCTTTGGGAACGCAGCTTGGACTTTCGATCCATACAATGCACGAGGATATTTTCAACTCAATGCATACGATATGATCCCGCATATTATGAATTGGTAAAAGAGGAGTAAACCGACCTATGCTTAACGCTTATAATATACTTGAAACCATAAGAATGATACAGGACGAATGTCTTGATATAAGAACGATAACAATGGGAATTTCGCTTCTTGACTGTATCGACACGGACATAGACAAAGCCTGCGAAAAGGTTTACAACAAAATTGTAAATAAAGCCTGCCGTCTCGTTTCGGTAGGCGAGCAGATCGAAACCGAGTACGGAATACCGATAATTAATAAAAGAATTTCCGTTACGCCTATAGCTATGCTTGCGGCAGCCTGCCCCGGAGAAAGCCCGGTGAAGTTTGCAATGGCGCTCCAGAAAGCTGCCGATACCTGCGGAGTAAACTTTATTGGAGGATATTCCGCATTGGTACATAAAGGCTTCAGCGCGGGCGATATGGCTCTTATCGAATCTATCCCAGAGGCTTTGGATATTACTCAAAATATATGTTCATCTGTAAATATCGGTTCGACAAAATCGGGAATAAACATGGATGCGGTAAAGCTCATGGGCAGAATTGTCAAGGAATCGGCAGAAAGAACGGCTGACCGTGACTGTATAGGTCCTGCAAAGCTTGTCGTTTTCTGCAACGCGGTTGAGGATAATCCTTTTATGGCGGGCGCATTCCATGGCGTTGGCGAACCTGACTGCGAAATTCACGTAGGTGTTTCCGGACCGGGAGTAGTACGTGCGGCATTGACAAAGTATCCGGACGCTTCAATAAATGAAATTGCAGATATAATTAAGAAAACCGCATTTAAGATCACTCGTATGGGTCAGCTTGTAGGCGCGCGTGCATCGGAGCTGCTCGGCGTACCTTTCGGAATCGTTGATCTTTCCCTTGCGCCGACGCCTGCTATCGGCGACAGCGTTGCTCATATTCTTGAAGAAATGGGTCTGGAAATGTGCGGAACGCATGGAACTACAGCCTGTCTTGCATTGTTGAACGATGCTGTAAAAAAAGGCGGAGTTATGGCGTCTTCCACGGTTGGAGGACTTTCGGGAGCTTTTATTCCCGTATCGGAGGACGCGGGAATGATAGACGCTGCCGTTGCAGGAGTTCTCAGCCTTGAAAAGCTTGAAGCAATGACTGCGGTGTGCTCTGTCGGACTTGACATGATAGTCGTTCCGGGCGAGATATCTCCCGAGACGATCTCGGCAATAATCGCCGACGAAGCCGCTATCGGAATGGTAAATTCAAAGACTACGGCAGTACGCCTTATTCCCGCTATTGGACGAAAAGAGGGTGAAACTCTTGAATTTGGCGGACTTTTGGGCAGCGGTCCGGTTATGCCGATAAAAGAGCGTTCCTCTGCTAAATTCATAAATCGAGGCGGAAGGATTCCTGCACCGATGCAAAGTTTGAAAAACTGATGCGGCTTGAAAATATTGCCTCTTTGTTTGGTATATCGAATATTTATGGGATTTCGGAAATGAAAAGCGGTCACATTAACAAAACTTATTTGGTGACCGCGGCTTCGGGGCGTTATATCCTGCAATCGCTGAACAGAGAGGTTTTTGCTTGTCCAAATTTAGTTATGGAAAACATATCTAAAATAGAAGAAGCTTTTTCAAAACTGAAAGGCAGTTTGGTGACCGTGCCGCATTATCTTTCCGCAGGGAGCGCAAATTTTCTGGAAGCTGACGGCGAAATATGGCGTATGTACGGTTATATGGCTTCCGAAGCGCATTATGGAAGCAATTATTATTTTATTGGGATTTCTTTCGGAACGTTTATCAAAGCGATCAATGATACAAACATGAATTTTGCCGCAGTGATAGAGGATTTTCATAATTTCAGAAAATATTATGAGAAGCTTATGAGTATTGCTCCCAAAAGAGCCGAATTGTTCAGCAGTCTTGGAAATAAGATTTATACTGTTTTTATAAAAAGTCTTCCCGTGCGAAATGTTCATAACGACGCTAAAGCCGATAATGTAATAATTGGAAGCAGATGTACTGTTATTGATCTTGATACTGCGATGCGCGGATATGCGGCGCTTGATTACGGCGATATGATCCGTTCGGTATGCAAAGGAGACGTTATGGATATGACGGCTTTAATAGAAGTGACGCGAGGATTTTCCAAGGGGCTTAATGGTTTGCTGACGAATGATGAGGTTAATTCGTTGTATTATGGTATCCTTTGGACAGTGGGTGAGCTTTCTATGCGTTATTATATTGACGGCATTGAAAAGAAAGGATATTTTAAAGGGAAAACTCCGGAAGACTGCATTTACCGCGGTGATGAGCTTTACGCCCAGCTCTGTGTGTTTATGGAGCGAGAAGAGGAAATTTGCAAAATAATCGGGAAAGAATTTTTCGGAAGTTAAAATTTTACATTTATATTTTCTCTCTGTATGCAAAAAATAGATACGGGAGATGATGAAAATGAACAGAAAAGAAATGGAAATTCCCGTACCCGACCCCAACCGTAACGGACTTGAATATACGTGTCCGTCGGCTTCGTGGGGTGATATGACAGGGTTGATACCTTATGCAGCATCGGATGAGCAGCAGCTTTGCAATTATGGCGAGGTATATCCTTATCTTCCGGGACAGATACCTGACGACGTCCGCGAATTGAATAATAATCAATAAAAAATATGGCGGCACTGCTTTAAGCGGCGCCGCCGAGTTTTTTATAAAAGGTGTGCGGTTTATCCTATGAACGTAAGCTCTTAAAGCATAGAAGCTCTGAGTTCCTCGGGAGTAAGCTTTGAAAGATAGCCGGGAGCAATATCAAATGCGGTTTTGCAGCCTGTATGACCCTCGGATCTGAGTCTGCCGAGGGCGCGGGCATAACAGATAAGCACGCTTGCGGTGAATTCGGGATTTGATTCAAGCTTGATAGAATACTCGATCATATGATGAGTTTTTTCACCGTCGCCCGTGAGACCGCTTCTCATAACAAATCCTCCGTGCGGCATCTTGTTATGAACGGCGTCAAATTCCTCCTCGGTAATGAAATTAACGGTCGTATCGTACTCGTCAAAGTAATTTTTCATTGTTTTAATTTCGTTTTCGATTTTTGCGAGATCAGCTCCGTCCTCTGCAACGACAAAGCATTCTCTTTTGTGCTTCTGGCGTGTAGTAAGCTCGGGCTGACTTCCCGAACGGACTGCTTCCATAGCTTCCTCAACAGGAACGGTATACTGGATACCTCTTTTTACTCCTTCAACGCGTCTGATAGCGTCCGAATGCCCCTGACTTACGCCTTTGCCCCAGAAAGTGTAGGTTTTGCCTGTCGGGAGTATTGATTCGGCATAAAGTCTGTTAAGGGAGAAAAGACCGGGATCCCAGCCGAGTGAGATCATTGCGAGGTGACCGCTTTCCTTAGCAGCCTTGTCCACATTTTCAAAGTGGTTTGGAATTTTTGCGTGTGTGTCAAAGCTGTCTATAACATTAAAATATTTTGCAAGCTCAGGCGTCTGCTTGGGAAGATCGGTAGCGCTTCCGCCGCATATTATCATTACATCGACATCGTTCTGCATTTTTTCCGCATCGCTGAAATTGTAGACCTTAACGCCCTCTGTAAGAGGGATTACAGTTGAGGGATCGCGGCGTGTAAAAATGCCCACAAGCTCCATATCGTCGTTTTGCCTGACAGCAAGTTCAACTCCCTTGCCTAAATTGCCGTATCCGGCGATAGCTATTCTTAATTTTGACATATAATTACCTCCTGTTATAGAAATCCCCTTATCGGTTAGCACAATAAGGGGATTTTAATATTACTGCATTAATTTCGAGTCACTGAAATTTTTAAATCAAACGCAGCCCTGAGCCTTCATTGCCTCAGCAACCTTGAGGAAGCCTGCAATATTAGCACCTGCCATGTAATTGCCGGGACAGCCGTATTCCTTAGCAGCATCGTCGCAAGCCTTGAAGATGCTTACCATGATATTGTGGAGCTTAGCGTCAACCTCCTCGAATGTCCAAGAAAGTCTTTCGCTGTTCTGGCTCATTTCAAGACCGGAAGTAGCAACACCGCCTGCGTTTGCAGCCTTAGCCGGACCATAGAGAACACCGTTGCTGAGGTAAATCTCGATAGCTTCGGGAGTTGAAGGCATATTAGCGCCCTCAGAAACTACCTTACAGCCATTGTTTACGAGGATCTGAGCACTTTCGCCGTCGATCTCGTTCTGAGTAGCGCAGGGGAGAGCGATATCGCACTTGATAGTCCAGATGCCCTTGCAGCCCTCTGTATATGCAGCGTTCTTGTGGGAAGTTCTGTCAACATATTCCTTGATTCTTCCGCGCTCAACCTCTTTGATCTGCTGAACAAGCTCAAGCTCGATTCCGTCGGGATCATAGATATAGCCGTTTGAGTCGGAAAGAGCAACAACCTTACCGCCAAGCTCCGTAGCTTTCTTTGTAGCATAGATAGCAACGTTGCCCGAACCGGAAATAACAACAGTTTTACCCTCGAAGCTTGTGCCGTTAGCAGCAAGCATTTCCTTTGTAAAGTAGCAGAGACCAAAGCCTGTAGCCTCAGTTCTTGCAAGAGAACCGCCGTAAGTAAGACCCTTACCTGTAAGAACGCCTGTAAATTCGTTGCGGAGTCTCTTATACTGACCAAACATAAAGCCAATCTCGCGTGCGCCCGTACCGATGTCGCCTGCGGGAACGTCAGTATCAGCTCCGATATGTTTGCAAAGCTCAGTCATAAAGCTCTGGCAGAAGCGCATAACTTCTCCGTCGCTCTTGCCCTTGGGGTCGAAGTCTGAACCGCCCTTGCCGCCGCCCATAGGCAGGGTAGTAAGGCTGTTCTTGAATACCTGCTCGAAGCCGAGGAACTTGATGATTCCGAGGTATACTGAGGGGTGAAGTCTGATACCGCCCTTGTAAGGTCCGATAGCGGAGTTGAACTGCACTCTGAAGCCTCTGTTAACCTGAACCTTGCCGTTGTCGTCAACCCAGGGAACACGGAACATGATCTGTCTCTCAGGCTCAACGATTCTCTCAAAAACGCCTGCGTCAATAAGATCCTGTCTCTTTTCAGCAACGGGCTGGAGGGACTCAAAAACCTCTGTTACAGCCTGAATAAACTCAGGCTCACCCTGATTTCTTTTCTTAACTGTTTCCAATAAGTCGATAAGATACTGATTTTTTAACGCCATTGTTAAAAAACCTCCTTTTTTAAATTCTGCAAAAGCAGTCTATAGAAAAATTATATCACTGTGGAAATACTTTTGCAATACTTTATTGTATCAATTTTTCCAAAAAATGCTTTTTCGGCATTTTGCACTAATACAGGAATTACTTTTGTAAAGTTTTGCCATTATTTTCAAAAGCATTAAGATACTCGCTCGCCAGATAAAGTGATCCGCAGACGACCATGATCCCGTCTTTTTCAAGAGTAAGCCTTTTTGCCAGTTTTACGGCTTGATCAAGTGATGAACACGCCTCCGCATCGGTATACTCCTCGGCAATTTTTGCAAGTCTTCGCACATCTACGGCATTTGGCGCAAAGCCGTCAACTGTAAACATTTTATTGGAGTACCGCGAAATTGTGTACACGCCGTCCTTATAGTCCTTTGTTTCAATCATTCCCATAACAGTGTATATTTTTTTTTGCAGTGAAACGGCATACTTGCGCAATATCAGCTCAAGGCTCTCAATTCCGCCCATATTATGACCGCCGTCAACTATAACAGGAGGCTTGCCGTCGATATACTGGCATCTTGCCTTTACCTGCGTTGTTTCAATTGATCTCTCAATGCTTTCCTCTGAAATTTTAAATCCCTTTGTACGCAGATATTCGCAAGCCGTTATTGCGGTCACAGCGTTGATCTTCTGATGAAGTCCCGGCATTGACAGCTTTAAAATTTTACCTTTATAGCTGAATTCTGCATATATATCATCGTTTTTTATCATCTTTGTCTTAATGCACGGAACAAGCTCTGCACAGGCTTTTTTTGCAGTATTCCGCACGATTTTCTTAACGTCCGCACAGTTGTCTGTTGAGAGTACGACAGCCGAATTTTTCTTTATGATACCTGCTTTCTGCTCGGCGATCTTTTCCACGGTATCGCCTAAAATAGTGGTATGGTCAAGTGAAATTGACGTGATAACGGCTAAAAGCGGCGGTTCAATAACGTTTGTGCAGTCCAGAAGTCCGCCTATTCCTGCTTCCAGTATGACAATATCGCATTTTTCTTGAGCGAACCAAAGTATAGCGATTGCCATTGTTATCTCAAACTGAGAGTAATCGCGACCGATTATCCGTTCTTTGACGTTCCCGGCAATTTTGCACAGGGAGTTTTCGTTGATTTCTTCGCCGTTTATGCGTATTCTGTCGGCATAATGAAGGACAAAAGGCGATGTGAACTGACCGACCTTATAGCCTGAATATATCAGCGCGTTTGAAATATATTCCACTGTCGAGCCTTTGCCGTTAGTTCCTGCAATATGGACGAATTTCAGCGATCTTTCGGGATTTCCTACGTGCTTCATGAGTTCTTGAGCGCGCGACAGATCTTTAACGGGCTTACCGGATTTACTGAAAGAGTTAATAAACTCCATAGTTTCCTTAATATCCATCAGTACGGACTCTCCTGAGTTTCAGCCTTTGCGACAGCTTCTTCGATGCTCAAACCCGAAAATTCCTGAGCGCGGAAAATTCTGCCGGATTTTTTATCGTCCACAAATGCGCCGACAAGAACTCCGGGGAGCGCGCTTTCCGGTGAATTCGGAGCATTAGGACCGCCAAGCTCAGTTCTGCACCAGCCCGGATCGGCAAGACTGATGATAACGTCTGTGCCATTATATATTGAACCGAGGTCTATGGTTACCTTGTCGAGAGCCGCTTTGCTTGCGGAGTATCCTGCCTGCTGCGGTTCAAGGTTGATTCCGCTTGTAGTATTGACTATACGTCCGAATCCGCGCTTAGCCATATCGCCGATAAAATGATAGCATATCATCATTGGAGCGATCGTATTGATCCTGAAGCTTGTTTCGTAATCCTCCGCAGGAGTCGTCAGAAATTCGTCTCTGTAAGTTACCTGTAAACCTGCATTGTTAAGAATAATGTCTGTCTGAATACCCAGCGCGTCAATTTCTTTAAGCATTTTTTCTACCTGAGTAATATCGGAAAGCTCTGCTCCAACGGAGTAAGCCTCTACTCCGAGAGACTTTACCTCATCAATAAGCTTTTGACAGTGTTCGGGGGTTCGGCTGTGAAGAACAAGATTACAGCCCTGCCGAGCCATAAATTTTGCAGAAAGCAAGCCTATTCCGCGGCTTGCGCCTGTTATCAGCGCCCATTTCCCTTTTACGTTTACCATATGTATAAACCTCCTTTATTAAGGCAACACCGCACAAAGCACGCCTGACGGCTTTGCACGTCATATGCTTGCATATTTTTCGTCATATCACACAAAAAATCCTTGACAGGCGACAGCCTGCCTGCAAATTTTTTATGCAATCTGACAAAAAATCTGACTGCGCATCTGCCGCACAATCTTTGTGCGGTGTTGCCTTAAGGAATAATTAATTTACTTATTCTCAATACTCATAATCAATACAGGCTCTGTCTGTTTTGATTGCGGCGATAAATTCGCCAAATTCTTTATGCACGGGATGTATCTGATAAGCATTGAGGTCGTCAATGCTGTCAAAATCACATAAAAGTGCGATAGTAAAATTGTTTTTAGGGGCGTCGGCAGAGTTAATAACTGCTTTTCCGTTTTTTAGCGACGGAACATTTTCGATAACTTTATTAAAGCGTGCTTTTGCTTCTACAGCGTTTTCAAGCTCAGATTTGCCGTCAATAGCTTTGAGTTTGAACATTACAATATGTTTTATCATTTGTTATACCTCCTTTAAATTTGCTTCTTATATTCATTTCTTTTGCATTTTGCTGAGGACTTCTTTTCCGCTTTAATGATAAAATTATATCAGCGCCAAATATACGAGATTCGGCAGGCGTATGTTATGCGGCGTTATAGAGAAAGGAGCATCAACGATGTGGAACATTGTAGATATGAACAATGAAAACGAGTGTAAAATATACGAGGATTTTGTGAGTACTCACGAAAACGGAACATTCACTCAGTCTGTCTATTGGTCAGACGTGAAGACAAATTGGGGGCACGAGGCGGTGATTGTTCGTGACAGTGAGGGCAAAGTTTGCGGAGCTGCTTTTGTTTTAATAAAAACGATACCGATTATTAAAAGGTCGTTTCTTTACTGTCCTCACGGTCCTGTTTACGATTTCGGAGACACGGAGACCTTCGGAGAGCTTATGGACGCGTTTAATTTTCTTGCTAAGAAATACCGCGCATATCAGTTAAAGATTGATCCGTGTATAACTGAGCAGCAACAGGAGTATATCGAGCAGCTTATAAATATGGGTTTTCGTTTCAGAGCAGACGCTCCTGAGCTTTCTACTATTCAGGCACGCAATAATTATATGCTGTTTTTCCGCGGAAGAAGTCTTGATGAGATTTTTAATTCGTTTCACAGCAAATGGCGGTACAATATACGTCTTGCACAGCGGCGCGGAGTTGAGTGCAAAGTCTGCGGAAAGGAAGCATTGGATGATTTTTATCCTCTTATGGAGGAAACGGGTAAGAGAGACGGCTTTCTTATCAGAGGAAAGAGTTATTTTTCTGCGATGCTGGATGGTCTGGGCGAGCATTGCCGCTTGTATATGTGTTATTGCGGCGGCGAACCGATTTCGGGAGCCGTATGTGTGAATTATGCAGGAAAGTCAAGCTACGTTTACGGCGCTTCGACGATAAAAATGAGAAATGCAATGCCAAATTATCTTATGCAGTGGACTATGATAAGCGACGCGCACAAAAGCGGCTGTACAGTTCACGATTTTATGGGGATCCCGTTTTACACGGATGAAACTCACCGAAATTACGGAGTATATCGTTTCAAAAAGGGCTTTAACGGCGAGGTCGTGACATATGCCGGAGAGTTTACCTACAGATATAACCGTTTCATTTCTGCGTTATCTGATGCTGTAATGTTTATCCACAGAGAGTTTATAAAGCTGCGTGCCCGCATATTCTGTTGATTTTTTCTTCTTTTAACAGACCTGTTCAATTACCGAACAGGTCTGTTATTTTTGTATAATATCGTAGCTTTCATCAATGACGGCATACAATTCGGTTGGGGTGATCCTTTCATTTAGGGGAATTGAGATCCACAGCCTCTTATTCATATGATAAGCAGGGATCGCCTTTCCCTCTCCTATGAGGATCTCTCTGACAAGGGAGCTGCATTTGACGTTCAGAACATCTATGCAGCCCTCGCCGTCAAGACCTATCTTATTTTTTGGTACGCTCATTACAAGAGCGTACCATTTTTTATTTCTGCGGTTGCGCAAAACGGCTGCGTCGGGAGTACTTGCCCAAAGAAATTCAGGCTCTGTGCCGTAATTTTCTTTAACGTATCCGAAAACCGCTTCTCTGTTGACATTCATTACTTTTTAAACGCTTCGACCGACTGCATGATCTTTGCCATTTTCTCCTGCGCGGCAGCAAGCTTCGCTTTTTCGGCTTCAATGAGCTTTTCGGGAGCTTTTGCAATAAATCCTTGATTGTTGAGCTTTCCGCTGAGGAAATCAATATCCTTCTGAACCTTTGCACGTTCCTTTTCGAGACGGGCAAGCTCCTTTTCCTTGTCAACAAGCTCGTCCATGGGAATGAAAATTCTTGCGGAATCTGTAACGGCGTTTGCTGAATCGGGAACATTAAAGCTTTCTCCGACCTCGATCGAGGATGCAGAAGCGAGCTTCTCAAAGAAAACGGTGCCTGATCTGAACAGCTCCGTGTCTGTGGTTTCAATAAACAGCTTAGCCTTTACAGACGGCGGAACATTCATTTCCGAGCGCGTATTTCTTATAGCCTTGATCGCGGAAATGATTTTCTCAAAGGCTTTTTCTTCGGCTGAATAGTCGACAGAGCTGTCAAATACAGGGTATGTCTCAAGGATTATCATGCTGTTCTCGTTTGTAAGGACCTGCCAGATCTCCTCGGTTATGAACGGCATAAACGGGTGAAGAAGCTTGAGCATTCCCTGCATTGCCCAGACAAGCACAGCTTGAGCTTTTGCCATAGTTTCGCCGCCTGCCTGAATTCTCGGCTTAGTCAGCTCGATGTACCAGTCGCAGTAAACGTCCCAGATGAAGTCGTAAATTTTCTGCGAAGCTACGCCCAGTTCGTATTTATCGAGATTTTCGTTTACTTCCTTGGCAAGTCGGTTGAACTTGTTCACAAGCCATTTATCCTCGGCTTCAAGCTCGTCGGGAAGTCCCTTGAACTCAAAATCGTCCGGAAGATTCATCATTATAAATCTTGAAGCGTTCCAGAGCTTGTTTGCAAAATTTCGCGCTGATTTTACCTTGTCGTCGATATAGCGCATATCGTTTCCCGGGGAATTTCCGGTAGCGAGCATAAAGCGGAGCGCATCTGCGCCGTATTCGTTAATGACCTCGAGGGGGTCGATGCCGTTTCCGAGCGATTTTGACATTTTGCGTCCCTGAGAATCACGGACAAGACCGTGTATGAGAACTGTGTCAAAGGGAACCTTGCCCATATTTTCAAGACCGCTGAACATCATTCTGATTACCCAGAAGAAGATGATATCATAGCCGGTAACGAGAGTATTTGTGGGGTAGAAGTAGTCGAGATCGGCAGTTTTCTCGGGGAATCCAAGCGTTGAGAACGGCCAGAGCGCTGAGCTGAACCATGTATCGAGTGTGTCGGGGTCTTGTCTCATAGGCTTTCCGCATTTCGGGCAGACTGCGCCGTCGTCCTTGGTTACGATCATTTCGCCGCACTCGTCGCAGTAGAATGCAGGAATCTGATGTCCCCACCAGATCTGACGCGATATGCACCAGTCGCGGATATTTTCGAGCCAATGGAAGTAAATTTTGTCAAAGCGTTCGGGAACGAATTTTGTTGAACCGTCCTTTACAGCCTTGATAGCAGGTTCTGCAAGAGGCTTCATTTTAACGAACCATTGTGTTGATACCTTTGGTTCGACAGTTGTTCCGCAGCGGTAGCAAGTGCCTACATTGTGGCTGTATTCCTCAATTTTCACAAGCGCGCCCTCGGCTTCAAGGTCTTCAACAATAGCCTTGCGAGCCTCGTATCTGTCCATTCCGGCGTATTTCGTATAGTCGTCAACAATAGTAGCGTCGTCGTTCATAACGTTGATAATGGGCAGGTTATGGCGGAGGCCTACTTCAAAGTCGTTAGGGTCATGAGCAGGCGTAATTTTTACAACGCCCGTACCGAAGTCCATTTCAACGTAATCGTCGGCAACAATGGGGATCTCGCGGTGAACGATAGGAAGGATCACAGTCTTGCCTACAAGGGCTTTATAACGTTCGTCGGCAGGATTTACGGCAACGGCAGTATCGCCGAGAAGCGTCTCGGGACGCGTTGTGGCAAGCTCAAGATATCCGTCCGAGTCCTTGATCTTGTAGCGGAGATGCCAGAAATGACCTGCCTGATCTTCGTAGGTAACTTCGGCGTCGGAAAGGGAAGTCTTACATTTCGGGCACCAGTTGATGATACGCTCGCCGCGGTAGATAAGCCCTTTTTCGTAGTATTTTACAAAAACTTCTTTAACGGCTTTCGAGCAGCCCTCGTCCATTGTGAAGCGCTCTCTTGACCAGTCGCAGGATGAACCGAGCTTTTTAAGCTGTTCAACGATACGTCCGCCGTACTGCTTTTTCCATTCCCAAGCGCGCTTCATGAATCCCTCGCGTCCGAGATCTTCTTTTGTAACGCCCTCCTTGCGCATAGCCTCAACAATTTTTGCCTCCGTAGCGATAGCTGCATGATCGGTGCCGGGAAGCCAGAGGGCGGAATATCCGCACATTCTTTTCCAGCGGATAAGAATATCCTGAAGCGTCTCATCGAGAGCGTGACCCATATGAAGCTGCCCTGTAATATTAGGAGGCGGGATTACGATCGTGTAAGGCGTTTTTTTCGAGTCAACCTCTGCGCGGAAGCAGCCTTTATCGTTCCAAGCAGCGTATATTCTGTCCTCAAAGTCTTTGGGATCATAAGCTTTTGCAAGTTCCTTTGCCATATAAATACTCCTTTATTATAAAATAAAATCGCCCCGAACCGTTTAAGGTTCAGGGCGAACGATTGTCCGTGTTACCACCTGAATTCAGAGCATATATGCTCCGCACTCTGTCGGGTCTTGCAACCCGTTTCTCTGTAACGTGAGAAACACGTCGACGACTACTGTTGTTTCACCGCCGAAGCTCGGAGACTACTTCCGCATATCCCTCACGCCGCCTTACACCTGCCGGCGGCTCTCTGCGCATTGGAAATATGCGTACTGCTTCTCTTCACAGCCTTTAGATTTTTTACTTGTAAAGAACTCTGACTCTGATAACTCCGTCAACAGCATTGATCTTGCCCTCGACGGAAGCGGAGATATCACCTGTAACGTCAAGCATTGTGTAAGCGAAATCCTTTTTGCTGGCGTTTACCATGTTTTCGATGTTAATGCCCTCATTGCCCACAGCCGTTGTGATCGAAGCGATCGTTGTAGGAACATTTTTGTGGATAATACAGATCTTTGTACCTACAGCGTTCATTGAAGCGTTGGGGAGATTTACGCTGTTTTTAATATTTCCGTTTTCGATGTAGTCGATAAGCTCTTCTGCCGCCATAACAGCACAGTTGTCTTCGCTCTCGGGAGTTGAAGCTCCGAGGTGAGGAAGAACGATAATGTTTTCAACGCCGAGCACAACATCGTCGGCAAAGTCCGTAACATACTTGGAAACCTTTCCGTCAGCAATCGCCTTAACGACAGCTTCGCTGTTGATAAGTTCTCCTCTTGCGAGGTTGATAAGACGAACGCCGTCTTTCATCATAGCGATCTGCTCAGCGTCAATGGTGTTCTTTGTCTGAGGAGTATAGGGCATATGGATAGTGATATAATCGCTTTCTCTGTAGATATCGTTGATGTCGGAAACTACCTTTACGGCAGGCTCGAGGTGAAGCGCAGCGTTTACCGAAAGATAAGGGTCAAAGCCAATGACCTTCATGCCGAGAGCGATGGCAGTATTAGCGATCTGACCGCCGATAGCGCCGAGACCGATGATGCCGAGCGTTTTTCCGAGAAGCTCGGGACCTGCAAATTTAGATTTTCCACCTTCTACGGTCTTAGGAGCATCGGGAGTTCCCTTGAGCGAAGCAGCCCACGCAGCAGCCTCTGTGATCTTTCTCGAAGAAAGGAGGAGAGCGCAGATAGCAAGCTCTTTAACAGCGTTAGCGTTGGCTCCGGGAGTATTGAATACACAAATACCCTCCTGAGCGCAGCGGTCAACGGGTATGTTGTTTACTCCTGCACCTGCACGAGCGATTGCGATAAGGTTATCGCCGAAAGTCATGTCGTGCATTTTTGCGCTTCTTACCATGATAGCGTCGGGATTAGCACACTCATCCGCAACGGAGTAAGCGTTTTTGTCAAAGATATCCGTACCGATAGAGGATATCTTATTAAGAGTCTGAATTTTATACATATCAATTACCTCATTTCGTATCTGATGCATATATTGCCGCATGGCATCAGCAAATAATACGTACTATAATAATACCGATCACAGTGAGAATACCGCATACGGCAGCGATCTTTCCCCTGATACTGTTTCTTTTCTTTATGCGTTCCTTAGCTTCATCGCTTAATTGGAAATTCAAGAATTTTCCTCCTCAAACTTCTTCATGAAAGCAACGAGCTTTTCAACACCCTCGATAGGCATAGCGTTGTAGATCGAAGCTCTCATACCGCCAACGCTTCTGTGACCCTTGAGATTTTCAAATCCGGCAGCCTTTGATTCCTTTATGAACTTAGCGTCAAGCTCGTCGTTGCCGGTGATAAAGGGAACGTTCATGAGCGAACGGTCTTTCTTTTCAACAGTACCCTTGAACATCTTGCTGCTGTCGAGGAAATCGTAGAGAATAGCGGCTTTCTTTTCGTTGTGAGCTTTCATAGCCTCAAGACCGCCCATTTTCTTTATCCATTTGAATACCTTGCCGCAGATATAGATGCCGTAGCAGGGGGGAGTGTTGTAAAGCGAATCGTTATCAGCCTGAGTCTTCCACTTGAGCATTGTGGGAGTTCCTGCAAGAACGTCGTCGCGGATAAGATCCTCGCGGATAATGGCGATCACAACGCCGGCAGGTCCGACGTTTTTCTGAACGCCGCCGTAGATAACTCCGTATTTTGAAACATCAACGGGTTCGGAAAGGAAGCATGAAGAAACGTCTGCAACGAGATCCTTACCCTTTGTGTTGGGGAGCTGCCAGAACTTTGTACCGTAAATTGTGTTATTCTCACAGATATAAACATAATCAGCGTCATCTGGGATATCAAGGTCTGAGCAGTCAGGAATATACGAAAAGGTTTTGTCGGCTGAGGAAGCTACTGCAACAGCCTCTCCGTACATCTGAGCTTCCTGATAAGCTTTCTTAGCCCACTGACCGGTGATTATGTAAGCAGCCTTTTTATTTTTCATAAGGTTCATGGGAACTGCCGCGAACTGCTGAGAAGCTCCGCCCTGAAGAAAGAGGACTTTATAATTATCGGGGATGTTCATAAGATCGCGGAGATCCTGTTCAGCTTCCTTGATAATATTATCGTAAACCTTTGAACGGTGGGACATTTCCATAACAGACATACCGCAGCCTTTGTAATCGAGCATCTCCTCTGCTGCTTCCTTGAGAACCTCCTCTGGAAGAACTGCCGGACCTGCGCTGAAATTATAGACTCTGCTCATAAAAAAACCTCCAATTATATTGTTATAGAACCTGTTCAGCAGCTTTGTGTATTGAATATGGCGCAATTTGGGGTAAAGCAATCGGAAAATGCGCACAAAAAGATATTGAACAGACTCTAAGAACGTAAATATTTGCCATACGCTAACAATTATACTATTTTTGTAAGAATAAGTCAAGATAAACGGAGAAAAATTTTTTAGCATGGGAAATATTCGTTAAAACAGACGAAAAAGGCTGCTTTTTTAATGCAGAATGCATAATCGCAAATGAAGCAAAAATCGCTGCCTCAGGTGTCTGTGGCAGCGATTTACATTATTCGGCGTTAAATTCGTCCTCGTATCTTTTTTGAAATTCCGCAAAAACTTCCTCAAGAAGCTCTTCGTCTTCGATGGAAACAAAGTCCGCAAATTCGGGATCGTCGCCGTTAAAAAGCATTTCAAGAATAACGACCTCGTCGTCCTCGTCGTCAAAGGGAAGCAAAACTGAAAATACTCTGTCCTTGTATTCTAAAGTGTCAAGAACCTCAAAGGAGACTTCGTTGCCGTCGTCGTCTGTGAGTGTTATATAATTTGCGTTTTCCTCGTCTTCTAATTCTTCTCTATCCTTATCAAAATCGCTCATAACATTACCTCCAAAATTAAGATAATTTAATTATATCATATTATGCAAGAAATATCAACAGGCGCGGAGATAATTTTCCCAAATTTATTTTTTTGGCGCGGACATGGGTGCAGAGGTGAGCTGATTTTGTATATCCATTCTTTTTTGAATGTGTTTAATCATTTCATAACAGTTCTCAATGCAGCATGAAAAAACTTCAGGATTATTTGACATATTGTCGTGAATAAATATTTGTATGCATATGCTCTTTCTTTTTTGAGTGAATACGCGTACATTGATAACGCTTCGATACGGCGCTTCAAAGGATTTTAAACTAAAGCCGATTGCTGATGTTCCGAAAATACAGTTTTCGTGAATATGCAAGGCGTTGTTTTTTAATATTTGGTATTTTATTCCTGATAATGAAGTTCCTATAGAAAGAAAAATTATTCCGATGATAATATGTGGAAAAAGTGTATCTGAATCAAAAAAATTATTATAAAAAAATAACATTATAAGACCTGTTATTAATAGAATACAATAACATACGATTATAATCTTATACTTTATTGCTGATTTGTGATTGTAATATGAAACTGCAATTTCTTTTCCCTTATTGAAGCTGTTTGGATCAAGATGCAAAAGCTGTTGCTCATTATTGTTTCTTGGCGCACTGCACTGGTTAGATGATTTTGAAGCTTCCGCAGCTTGAGTTCTGTGGTTTTTGCAATAACGCATAATTTAACCTCGATATGTATAAATCAAGGGCAATATGTCCACAATAGTGTTATAGGACAAATTGTCCTAATTGTCAAGCTTTTTTATTGCCTGTTTTATAATTATTATTATTATGAGGTGATAAAATGTTTGTCAGAATCAGGAATCTTAGAGAAGACAGCGATAAAACTCAAAAAGAAGTATCGGATTATCTTTTTTGCGATCAGTCCCTTTATTCCAAGTATGAACGCGGGACAAGAGTCGTTCCGGTTGAAATAATAATAAAGCTGGCGAAGCTTTACGGAACGAGTACAGACTATATTCTTGGATTAACAGACGAAAAGGAACCGTATAAAAAATAAGGCTGACGAATTTTTGTGCGTCAGCCTTTAAAATATCTAAATATAACTTGTTATTTCTTAAATTATAACATGTTTTTGTGTTTCTGCTTTTTCCTTAAGTTCTTAAAAAAATCAGATAGCAGGGCTGAGCATTCCGTCTCCATTAACCCACCTTTAACTGTGGGATGATGATTATATGGCAGCTCGAATATGGACTGAACGGAGACGGCGGAACCGCTTTTGAGGTCGTATGCGCCGAAAATAACGTTGTCGATGCGGGCGTTGATTATAGCGCCGCAGCACATCGGGCAAGGTTCGAGAGTCACATAAATTGCGCAATCGGGCAGTCTCCAGCCTCCAAGTTTTTTGCAGGAGTTGTTTATAGCTATAATTTCGGCATGAGCAAGGGCGTTTTTTCCTGTCTCGCGCATATTACGTCCTTCTCCGATTATTTCTCCGGTAGATTTTTTCACAACTACGGCGCCTACCGGAACTTCGCCTTCGTCGGCAGCCTGCCGTGCAAGCTCAATAGCTCGTTCCATAAAATGTTCCATGTTTTTCCCTCAAAAAAGAAATCTGAAAGCGGCTTCAAAAATACATATGATCGCCATGACAGAATATGGGAAAGCTTTCGCCGCCGCAGAATACCGCCTTAAAGTTGATGTGTGGGATTTATAGAGCGCGATATGATGCTTTTCTTTTGAACGTCCTGCAAGGTATATCAATATAAAAGTGACCGCTCCAACAATAAATGTTACAAGCATAAAGGTGTTGCGGTGAACGAGCGCTTTAAAGGAATTGCTGCCGGAAAGTATGATAATTGCAAAAGAGTACATTCTGTATATTATGCGAACGAAAAAAGCTGTTATGATAGTTCCGCTTCTCAGCATTCCGAGAGAGGCTACGACAGAGATGAGAATAGCCGCAGGCATTTCGGTAAAGTCTCTTGTAAGCAGGCAGGCTGTGACAGCGGTAACGATCGTGGCAAAGACATCGCCGAACTGCCTTAGCGCGGCAAAAATAGCTCCTCTGAAGAAGAGTTCGGAAACAATAGGGATAACCAGAATATTGAATATTAAATAAAATATAAAATCGGATTGTCCCCAGAAGGAAACATCGTCCGTGCCATCCGACATGAAGAAAGCGTAGATATCCTGAACGTCGTTTGAATAAGCAGCCGGGAGACAGGCTACAGTGCAAACCATAAGCGTTATTGCAATAGCATTAACGATTTCCGTTGATGATTTTACATTGCTCATGAACTCCACTCTGAACGGCAGCTTTAGCCTTGTATGAATGTAAATTGCAGGTACGAGAAGCTTTAAGACTGATATAAGTACTATCATACCGACAATTTCCGTGCTTCCGCCATAATAGCCGGAACCGAAAATGTTGACGTTTATGTTAAGTCCTAAGGCATTAAAAATCAACACAAGAAATTTGCTTATAATAGTGTCAATAACAATGGCTATCAGCATTGATATGCCGATTATGTGCATTATATTGGTAACGGCGCGTTTTTCAGCGTCAGCAAAGGTGGTGGTTTCAAATCCGCGGCTGTCGTTAAAAATGCTTTCCTTGGGATTTTTGCTGTAGTTGAAGGCAAAAGGATTTTTTTTATTTTTGCGCCAGTTTACGTATTTTTCATTGTAAGAATCGTTCTGAGTTGAAAAATCAAATTCATTGATAACGTCTATCGCCGAAATTTCATCGCCGTGCGGTGCTTTGTTCATGTTTTAAGCCTCCTTTCGCTCCGTATTGAATCTAAAGTGAATCTTTAAAATTTCCCAATATAATTTTATCATATCATGCTGCGATTAATGTTATTAATTATACGGATTTATATAAAAAAAATATTAATTGGAAATATCTTTTGCTTTGTGTTCGGGGCTGCTGCACCAAATTTGCTGAGTCATTGTGTAATACCGTATAATTCAAGCTGTATTGCAGGTTTTGTGTTTCATCGGCTTGCATTTCCGAAAAAAATATGTTATAATATAAACAGTAATATACAATTATCTTGCTTGCTGTTTTGGGCGTTTTTTGAAAGTAAATGAATTTGAGGTGAGCTCATTGGAGTTTTTAGCTGTAACCGCAGTTATAGTCGTGATATGTGTTATGATCGGAGTAAATACAGGTCTTATGGCGGCAGCAGCGGCAGCGATTATCGGGCTGCTGGTCGCTGCAATGGCATTATTTTTTATTTGGTTTTTCTTTTCTCTTATCCGTACCAAAACGGCAAAGGGATTCTTTCTGCGAATTGAAAAAAATAATAAGTATGGTTTCCCTACTGCAATTTACAGCATCGACGGAAAAGAATATCCCTGTGTTTTTCCGGCGGAGACATTTTTTATATCAGTCCTTTATAAAAAAGACAAACTGTACAGGCTTTTTTTCAGCGAAAAGAAATGCGCCGTTTTTGACAGATTTGCCTTAATTACTTGTATTACGGGATTTGTTTGCAGTATTGCTGCTGTCATAGCGGCAGTCGAGTTATATATTAAAAATTTTTAGGCAGCATCAAGGGAGGAAATTATGGAAGAACATATCTGCGGCGGATGCGGAATACACAAGGATATAGTTGACAAGGTCTCAAAAGTCATGCCTGACGAGGCCGCGCTTTACGACGCGGCGGAGCTGCTCAAGGTTTTCGGCGATTCCACAAGGATACGAATAATTTTCGTGTTGTGTCAGAGTGAGATGTGCGTATGCGATATAGCCAACATTCTTGGAATGACCCAGTCGGCGATCTCTCACCAGCTTCGCGTATTGAAGCAGGCGCGCCTTGTAAGCTCGCGCAGAGAGGGTAAAACGATTTTTTATTCTATTTGCGACGCTCATGTTAAAACGATTTTTTATCATGCAATGGAACACGTAATGGAGTGAATTTATGGAATATTTTGACTTTCATACTCATGCATTCGCAGACGCTCTTGCATCGCGCGCGATTGGAGCTTTATCGGAAACGAGCGGTATAATTCCTGCCACAGACGGAACGATCCGCGGATTGAGGGATATAATGCGGAAAAATAATATAGGCAGAGCGCTGCTGCTTCCGGTCGCGACAAAGCCTTCGCAGCAGACAGTCATTAACAATTGGGCTGCAGAAACGGTCGGAGACGGCATATATTGCTGCGGAACGATCCACCCCGACGCTGAAGATGCTGTCGAGGAGGTTCGCCGTATAAAAAGTCTTGGACTTCTCGGAATAAAATTTCATTCAGAATATCAGTTCTTCCGTCCGGACGAGGAGCGAATGTTCCCGATATACGAGGCGATCGCGGAGGAAGAGCTTATCGCGGTATTTCACGGCGGCTGGGATCCGTATTCTGAAGACGAGGTACGTGCTGCACCTGAGTGTTTTACTGTAGTAGCCGAAAATTTTCCGAAGCTTAAAATAGTGGCGG
>ULRD01041579.1_pt1 | contig 25089 bp, 36 predicted proteins | sample 1955181 | NCBI WGS metagenome assembly ULRD01 (sample SAMEA4835675, study PRJEB28245) | human gut metagenome | biome: gut microbiome; material: fecal sample | place: Denmark | collected 2008
GGCGGAATGGGTAAACGCTAATTGATGGTTAAGAGAACGGTGTGCGACAAGGATTGCTATGAACAAGTCTGGTAAATAGCTGTAAGCAATTACACCAATAAATCCGTTAGAAAATAAAAATCCATTTATCCCTATTCGTAGGTGCAGACTAACTAGCGGAATTTCATGTGTGGTTCAAATCCACACCACATCAATTATAGCGAATAGTTCAAATGGAGACACCTCTTGACGACACCAAGGGGTCACAGGTTCGATTCCTGTCTATCCGATTATCAAAAATAAGGAGATATGTCTATGGCGCAAGGAGTTAAAACACGGGACATTGATAAGTTCTCGGAGGGTGTAGCAAAATACTTGAACAGGGAATGTAGCCAAGTTAAAGCAGCGGAGATAGCCGGAATGAGCGTTCCGGCTTTTATGAAATATGTGAATAAGTTTCTAACCGGCGAAGAATTACCAGATACGCTATTCACACCAAAGAAAAGGTAATTAGGTGGTGTGATATGAGAGAATTTATTTACTTATTTGTAACGATACTTGTAATCTTATTTGCGTATATCTTATGCTTTGCCATTATATACGATATGCACATTAAATGTGCCAAGGATAAACCAAGACCACAAAAACGCAAGAAACATAGCAGAAAAGATGACACTATAACCTTAGAGCAATGCAAAGAGTTATATTATCCAGAATATAGGTTCATAGTAGTTCGCCGGAGTGCTAATGCTCCACTATATGTCTTTGCTACATTTGAGGACGCAAAAAATGAGATTAAGCGTTTAATGATGACTTCTTGTGACAGCTATTATATCGTCAACTTGGACGAGCAATAAAGAGAGAGGTACGATATGTGTGAGTTTTGCGAAAAAGATTTTATTAAAAGGGTAGACGGGTACGAAAAAGGAAAAAACTATACGAAAAGAACAAAAAGCATTTCTTATTCAAGAGATTATGAACTTAACGAAGTTAACGGAATGATATTAGTACTTGACGAAGACGGAGAAAACCGGCTGTATTTTGACAATTCAAGCTGGGAATATGCAAGAGGATATATAAAAATCAATTATTGCCCTATGTGCGGTAGAAAGTTGGTGTAGTAATGGCGGAACCTTTAAGTAAATTAGCGGAAAAATGTAAAAGTTGCCCTAACTCTGAAAAATGTGACCATAAAAGAATGGAGTTATGCGTTTTAGCGGATTTGCCAACGCAAAATCTTGCAAGTGCTACACAAGGCATTTTGATAGACAATATGTCACCTATATTGAGGGAAGCTTTAAGTCCATTTAGGTACAAAGACGAATTAGAAAAAGCACTAAATGATTTGCATTTTGGGAATATGTTTATGTATGGTGCTTAGAAAGTTGGTGGAATGATGGCTAAAGAGGTGTTGCTTGACCATTCAAGCGGAATTGTTAGATTATTTCTTGATGGTGAATTTTTAAAAGGAGTAATAAGTATTGACGGTATATCCAATATTTATCAAAAAGACACAGTAAAAGAAATTAAAATAACATTGCTAGCGAACGAAGTTAAAGTTAAACTGCCAGATGGAGAAATAAAGGATATATCAGAAATATAGAAAGTTGGCGGAAGAATGAACGATTTTTTAAAATTTTTTGATAATAAAGCAAAAGACTTTCCAATGCATCTTAAAATTACTTATAGCAAAATATGCGATTGGAATATTTTGATTTATAAAAGCGGCTGTGCTGATTATTACCCTGAAGCTAAGCGCAATGGCGGAGATGTAATAATTGTCAATGAAAGTGATTGCGACATGGAACTTTGCTTTGCTAAGGCGCATGTAAAACTGAAAGAATGGCTTTTGGAATTTAATGGCGGATATTAAGGCGGTGGAAGAATGAGTAATATACATAAATTCAAAGTAGAACCAATAGAAGGACACCAGGGATGCGCCAAAGTTACAGTTGATGGCGAACAATGCTTATGCAGTTCGTATAAAATAGAACATTATGCCGGAAACCTTCCAATGGTTAATATAAGCCTTGTTGCTGATGTACAATATGAGCAAGATGCAGAAATCAACATTGTAAACTTGCATGAAATAGCTTCACTGATGGACAAGAAAACATTCAAGGAATTTTGCAGAGCTTGGGAGGATATTCACGATGAAACATAGCAAAGAATGGCACACTTGCGACAGGTGTGGCGCAGAAATTAAAAAAGGAATACTGTGTGGAAATTCGATTACAAGGAATGGTGTTTTAAATGTCACATACGACTTGTGCCATGAATGTATGGAAGATTTTGAGGAGTTTATGAGGAATAAACAGGGATAAAACTGCCATATTGACAGAGGGCATAAAAATAAATTGTTAGGAGTGATTGAATGAAATTAAAGGTAAAGAAAAATATAATAGTTTTACCATTCACGAAAGGCGATAAGTATTATTTAATACAATTTAATTATAGCATAACAGAACGTGAAAACAGGTATGACCATGTTACAAATAGACCTATTGCTTTTGCAAAAAGTAAAATTTCTGGGTATCAAATAATTGAAAGAGAATGGACATCTTATTGGGAAATTGTGCAAGCCATTGAACATAACTTGGTTGGAAAAGAATATTTTGTAAGCGAAGAAAATGCGATTAAAGTAGCAGAGGAAGAAATGAAAAAAGGTAAAGTATCGCAGGTGGTTTTATGAAGTATACAGATACAAAGATTTGTAGCGGATATAGCCACGAACCAAAACCTTGTGAGCATATAATGAAATGTGACCTTTGTACTGGTCCCTTTGTTGATACAAACGGAAATGAACGATATGTATGCGGTCCAGGAGTTACAGATTTTAAATGTAAAAGAGATAATCCAAACTGGAAACCTTTGACAAAGCAACAATTTATTGAATTATACAAACAAATGCCGGATAGGACAGATATAAGCATTGGAGAATTGCTCGAAAAAGCAATAATTGATGGAATTATGGAGGGCAACAATGATGGAATTTCAATATAGAAAAATGACACAGGAGATAGCTAACATGGCATTAGACAATGCCACAATTAACAATATTCCGTTTTGTGAATGGATTGATAATGTAAGTAATGCTTATACAAATAAAAAGTGTAATCTGACTTCTTGCCGATACAATGCAGATGGAAAATGCACCAATGACGAGAAGAGAAAAGAATGTGTTGAGGTATCAGAAAAAGTGTTGTGCATTGATAAGAAAACATTCAGAAAGATTGATAATGTTAAACATATCGGCGATGATGATGGCAAACCGATAGAAACATCTGAATTTCACGATATGACTATTGGCATTGATGTTTCAGTTGATGCAGTAAATGAGTATGCAAAATCAATTCTAGGCAGATACCCGAAAAATAATTATGAATTTTCAAGAGCATTAGAAACAAAAATCCTAGAGGAAACAAAATCATTAGCGAATAGTGAAGAAAAGGAGTGAGATTATGTTAATAGTTGCATTGCAAGATGATGTAGACAACTTATATGCTATATGGGATACAGTCACAGACAGATTTTTAGGAGTTAATCTTGGAAAGTATGAAGCTGTCGGAATTATTATGCATCACAAGAAAAACTACACTTTTAAAAAGGCATTAGACAGAGTAGAACACCCACAGTCTTTTAAAGATGTTGCTAAGTGTTTATGTGAAGAACTTAATCGTGACGATAACAAAGTTGAGAATGCAATTCAATACTTAAAGGACATATTGTGGGAAATAGGTACTGTTAGCGCTGAATGTCTTTCGGAAAAGGACGGACAAAAAATGAGAGAGTACATAAATGTACTTGAAAACAGAATTGATGAATTAGAACGATAATTGCTGATAATCAGCAGAAAGGAATAGAAAATATGAAAAAAATATTTGTAAGCGTACCGATGAAAGGCAGAACAGGGGAAGAAATCAAAGCAAGTATTCAGAAGATGAAAAAGATTGCTGAAATATACGAGGGCGAAGAGTTAGAGCTTATCGACAGCTACATTGAGGATAACCCACCTAAAGACAGCAAAGAAGCTGTATGGTATTTAGGAGAAAGCCTTAAGAAGCTGGACAGGCTGATGTGTTTATTGGAATATGTGAAAGCTATGATTGGAATGGCTGCCATATTGAAAGACAGACTGCGGAAATATATGGCATTAAAGCATATATGATTCCGGTAAGGTATGTAATTGACGATTATAATGCACTTGTGCAGAAATTACATCCGATTTGCAATGACGCAATGCCAACAATCTAACAATATATTTACCGGCTAACAAATGGAGTTAGTCGCTAACCTAGAAAAATTATAGGCAGAGGTCTATAAGCACCTTTGCTGAAAAGTGGAGGTGCTTTTCTTTATGTCTGAATTGGAAAGTTTAATTTCTGATTGTGGAAAATACATATCCCAAAAAGGAATAGATGAAAACATCATAGAAGCCTACTACAACGTGTGCCAGCTTGCTAAGAATGAGGGCGAAATTGACACAATGTTAAAATGTACGGCTAGGGCAAAAGAACTTATAAATGGCTATTGTACAAAGCAGTTTAACGGAAAAGATATATGGGAAGTTGAAAAAGTTGTACAGGAAAGCAATAGTGAATATCCACTACTTAATCAGTTTTATGATGTATTAAAGCTGGAGAGCTATTACAATTTTGAAAGTTTTATGTTTTATATGGAACGTAAAAGGCATTGGACTAAAAGATTTTATTTTCCACGCCGTAAAACTCTTAAAGTTGTAGTTAAAGACCTTGAGGATCTTGAAAATGGGATAATCAAATTTTATGGATTGTCAATGCCATCACGTGTCGGTAAGTCTACTATATGTATATTTTTCCTTGCGTGGGTATCGTTACGCAGACCTAACAGCCATTCAGCTATGGGCGGACACTCTGGAATACTTGCAAAAGGCTTTTACAAAGAGCTTATGAACTTATTTACTACAGAAGAGTATACATTTTCTGAATTATTCTACTTTTGGAATCCAGAATATGCAAAAAAGCCACTTGTAACAGACAAAAGTGCCGATGAATTTACTATCACTCTTGGAAATCCGGATAGATTTGCAACAGTTACTTGCCGTGGTATTGATGGAACTTGGACCGGTGCAGTTGACGTATCAAAAGATGGATATTTGTATGTTGATGACTTGGTAAGGGATAGAGAACATTCATTGTCACCTATGCGAATGGAAAATACCTATCAAGAATATCTAAACAAAATGGTTGACCGAAAAAACGATGGAGCAAGAGAACTTATGGTTGGTACATTATGGAATGTCCTTGATCCATTGGAACGAATGAGAAAACAATACGAAAATGACCCACGATACAGGTTCAGAAGAATACCGGCACTTAATGAAAACGATGAGAGTAACTTTGATTATGAAATAAATGGCTTTTCAACAGCTTATTACAGAGATATGAGAGAAAAACTTGATAAAGCTGAATGGGAAGCTAAATTTATGCAAAGACCTTTTGCCCGTGAGGGGCTGTTATTCCCGACTGATGAATTAAGATATTTTAATGGAATACTTCCAGATGGAGATTTTAGAAGAATTGGAGTTACGGATATTGCGTGGGGTGGAGGAGACAGCTTGTCAATGCCTATTGGTGCAGAATACGATAATGGAGACGTATACATTTATGACTGGGTGTTTAATAAAGGACCGAAAGAAGTAACAATACCACTCGTTGTAGGTAGAATTATAGGTAATCAAATAAGGCAGACAAGATTCGAGGGCAATATTGGAGGAGATTTATATTGCCAGTATGTTGATGAAAAATTGCAAAAGCAAGATTATAAATGCTCCTGCACAAGCAGAAAGGCACCAAATAAAGTTGAAAAGTTATCAAAAATTATAGCTTATTCTGGAGACATAAAAAGAAAGTTTATATTTCTTGATAGCCATAAAATCACACAAGAACAAATGAAAAAAGATGCAGATTTAGGAATTGTTAGATATAGAAGAAATGAAGAATACCAAGCGGCTATGGATGAACTCTCTATGTTTGTAAGTATTGGAGGTAATGAACATGATGATGCAGCGGATGGACTTACACAGCTTGAAATGTTTATAGAAAATCCAAATGATGTAGCAAGAGTTGAAGCAACAGAAAATCCATTTAGGAGGTATTGATATTATGGTAACAAAGGAAGTTTTATCACAATATTCGGATTTACAGGAAGAAGTAAAAGAAGTAAGGCTAAAGATAGAACGGCTTGAAAGAGATATAAGTAAAATTGAAGCCGGGGAAACTGTTGTGGATTCTGTTTGCGGTGGAGATGGCGGTAAACAACATTTTAAAATCGAGGGCATACCATTCCCGGAATATGGCAGGAAGAAAACACTTCTATGTGCAAGAAAAGCCACATTACAGTTATTGGAAGATGACTTATTAGAAAAAACCAATGAAGTTGAAGAGTTTATAGCAAAACTTGACGATAGCAGGATGAGAAGAATAATTAACCTTAGATTTTTGGAGAACAAAAGTTGGGTTCAGATAGCACATATCATAGGTGGAAACACAGAAGATAGTATTAGAATGGCTTTTAACCGGTTTATTGAACAAAAATAATAAAAGTTGTTCGATTTGTTCGGAAACAATATTGTATTATTACGATGAAAGTACTACTCCATAGACAATCTTTAAAAAGTATCGTCACTTAATTGTGGCGGTGCTTTTTATTATGCAAAGAGGTAACAAAATGGATTTTTATAATAACAAAGATAAATCAGTTATATGCCCTAATTGCCACAAGTTCTTAACTAAGGCAGATAGCAAAGACCCAATGACGCATAAAATAACGTGCGGACATTGTGGAAAATGGATATGGTATGTACCAAACGATGAAGACAATTTCCAAATTAAGGAAGTACCAAACAATAGAACGACTTCAAGCGGTATGACATTTTATTAGGAGCAAGATATGAACACAATGTATTTTCAAGACCTTGTTAGAGGCTGTTATGGTAGAAAAATTGCATACACGAATGTAGATACAATAACTGCTAACAATGTTGTTAAGGTTATTGGAAGTACTATAGGCGTATTTAATTGGAATAAGCCAGTTATCAAGTATTTGTGGAATTACTACAAGGGAGACCAGCCTGTTTTATACAGAACCAAGCTATCTAATGAAGATATAATTAATAAAATTGTCGAGAATCACGCATATGAAATTGTTCAGTTTAAGGTAGGACAAACATATGGCGAGCCAATCCAATTTATTAGCCGCAAAGATGATGAAGCTATCAATAAGGCAGTTGACATACTCAATGATTTTATGGCGGATGCCAATAAGCAGGAGAAAGACATTAAAGCTGGAGAGTGGCAGTCGGCAACAGGTACATCATTTAAAGCAGTCCAACCTAAAAATGGAGATGTACCATTCAGAATTGTAGCACCTACACCAATGAATACTTACGTTGTTTACAATGAAAGCACAGAAGAACCTATGCTTGTTGTACAAGAACTTAAAGACGAGGATGGAAACTGGTATAAAATGGCTTTTTCCGACACAATGTCTTTTAGAATTGTTGACAGCAAGGTTGCAGAGGCTAAATTACATACATATGGCGAAATTCCTATTGTTGAGTTTCCTAATAACCACGAAAGGATATCTGATATTGAGCTTGTTATAGGTATGTTGGACGCTATTAATAATATGCAGTCTAACAGAATGGATAACATACAACAGTTTGTTGAATATTGGGTTAAGTTTGTGAACTGCGATGTGGACGAAGAGCAGTTTGAAAAAATGAAAATGAATCATGCTCTTGTTGTTAAGTCCATTAACAAAGATAACAAGTCTGATGTTGACATTATGACACAGGAGCTTAATCAGACACAGTGCCAAGTCGCTAAAGATGATTTGCTTGATAATCTTCAAGCTATCCTAGCAATACCGAATAGAGAATCACAAAACTCTGGCGGCGATACACAGGGAGCGGTATCTTTGAGAGCTGGATGGGATTTTTCAAAAACCAGAGCAAAGCAAAAAGACCCTATTGTAAAATCCGCAGAAAAAAGGCTTGCGATAGTAACTTTAAATGTATTGCGATTAGCAGGAAATGATTTAAAACTATCGCCAAGAGACTTTGATGTGCAAATTAATCATAGTCCGTTAGATAATCTCTATACAAAGACACAAGCACTTGCACAAATGCTACAAGCAGGAATAAACCCAAGAATAGCAGTTGCGACTTGCGGCTTATGGGGGGATGCGGAAAAAGTATCTTTACAATCGCAACCATATTTTGATGTTCTGTATAAAACAATAGATATGGTAAACAAAGAGATGAAAAAACAGCCAGAAAATAATCAACTTAATAATCAGCAAAATAAGGCGGTTATCGAATAATCGGTAGCTGCTTTTATTTTATACATTTTGCAGCTATGCGGTAAATAGCAGAAGACACAGCAGGAGCGACCTGCGGTAACAAAAGCGTGTGTTTAACGGAGGTAATTATGACAAGAGAAGATGTATTAAAACTTTTCCCAGAGGCAACAGATGAACAGATTACCAATCTTCTTAATCAGAACAATTCAGAAGTTGCAAAGGAAAAGAACAAGGTAAGCCAGTACAAGGCTAAAGCTGACACAGCAGACGACTTACAGAAACAGCTTGATGAAATACAGGCTGGCAATCTGACAGAGCTCGAAAAGGCAAATAAAGCCTTAGAGACAGCTAATCAGCAGATAACGGATTTACAGAAATCTAACGCTATCAGAGACCAGAGGGAAGCAGCTATGACCAATTTCAAGATTACTGCTGAACAGGCAAAAACAGTTGTTAAAGACGATGGAAGCCTTGATTACACCGAGCTTGGCAAGATTATGTCCGAAAAAGAAACGGCTGCAGCACAGGCTAAGGAACAGGAGATTGCAAAACATCAGGATATTCCAGGCAGTGGCAGTAATAAAGGTGGTGCAGACAATAAGACAAATGCTGAAAAGATAGCAGAAAACCTTATATCTAATGCACCTAAGAACAATGACGTTTTATCACATTACATTCAACAATAACAGGAGGTAAAAAATGGCAAAGGAAATGAATATGCAGTATGAAAAGACTTCATACGCAGGAGATGTTCAGATTTTAAAGAGAGAGCCTAACGAAGCAATCCCATTAACACTTGATTTTGATGGTGTAACAGCTACAAACGCACAGGGCAAGAAGATTGTCAAAGCGGGTACACCAATCGGAGCAAATGGCAAGGCTGACAACACAGCTACAGTAGTGGGTATTTTAAGGTTTGATGTAACAGAGGACAGACCGCAGGGCGTACTGCTCAAGAAAGCATATCTTAACACAAAGGTAGCGGAAGCACATTCCGGCGTTACATATGACGCAACAGTTAAGACAGCTCTTCCAATGATTGTATTTGAATAATAACAGGAGGTAAACAGATGTTAATCAATGAAGTATTAGACAGCAAGTCTATCGCATTATCAGCAACAGAAAACGCTAGTAATCAGATACCTTATCTCGGTTTACAGTGGTTTCCCGAAAGAAAGAAACAGGGGCTTGATTTAAGCTGGATTAAGACACATAAAGGACTTCCAGTATCACTTGCACCATCCAACTTTGACACAATCCCAACACTTAGGGCTAGAGAGGGACTAAGCAAAGAAAAAACACAGATGGCATTTTTCCGTGAGGGAATGACAGTTGGCGAAGAGGAAATGCTTGAAATTGAGCGTATTCAATCAGCAGACGACCCTTACCTTGCGAGTGCTTTGGCGAGCGTATATGACGATACTAACAACCTTGTAAGCGGTGCAGAAGTTGTGCCAGAGCGTATGAGAATGTCACTTCTTTCTACAAATGCAGGCCACCCAGTAATTGCCATTGTAAGTGATGGTGTTCAGTACGCTTATGATTACGATAAGGATGGCTCATACGCAAAAGACCATTACGCAAAGTTATCCGACACAAGCATGTGGAGCGATACAGCTAATTCAAAGCCACTTACAGACCTTAACAATGCAAGAAAGAAGTTACAGAAGCAGGGCAAGATTGCCAGATATGTACTTATGAACAGCAATACATTCCAGTATTTGCTTGATAATGCACAGATAAGAAACTCAATCCTTGCACAGAACCTTACAGCAACTATTGAGGTTGACGATGATACTGTTATTTCAGTAGTGCAGAAGAGAACAAAGCTCACTATCGTGCTTTACGATAAGATGTACATTGACGATGATGGCAAGGAGCAGTACTTTTACCCGGATAACAAGGTTACACTTCTTCCGGAGGGCAGTCTTGGCAGTACTTGGTTTGGCACTACACCGGAAGAAAGAACTGCAAGACAGGTAGCTGATGTAGATGTAACAGTATATGGTGTGGGTATCACAGTTGCTACAAAGACAGAGTACGGACCACCTATGAAGATGTCAACATTTGCTTCCGAGGTTGTTCTTCCATCATATGAGAATATGGATAGCACATTCGTATATGAGGTTCATAGCGAAAAGTAGGGGGTGCAACTATGAAATATCCATATATAGTGATTCATAATGGTAAATGGTATAACGCTGGCGAAGAGGTTCCGGAAAATAATAATTCCGGAGCTTCTTTTGATTATAGCAAGACAACCATTAATCGCATGTCTACATCTGATTTACAGGCTTTTGCCACAGAACAAGGTATAGACAATGCAGAAGAACTTACAGGAGCAGAGCTAAAGAAACTGTTAATTGAAAAGTTTGGATTATAAGGAGCTTGGCATGGAATACACCGCATTGGAGCAAGTCAAAATTAGACTTAAACAATTTCATATTGATACAGTCACAAACGACGATTATACAACATCTGATGTGGTAGTGTTCGATAGCAAAGAAGATAATCCAGTAATCGAACAGCTTATTAAACAGGCTACAGAAGATGTAAAAGCAAGAAGAAATTACCCTGACAGCTACACAGACGAAATGATAACCGAGGACTTAAAGAAGTTTGAGAGTGTTATCGTTAATCTGGCTGTCTACGACCATTCACAGGCAGGTGAAGCATTTATGGCAAGCTACAACGAGAATGGTGTCAACAGAACTTGGAGAGATAGAGACAGCTTATTTGTTGGGGTATTTCCTTTTGCTAAGGTTTTATAGAAGATTGTGCGTTACCAATACGGTAGCAGGCGGCACACATTAAGGGTGGTGGGCGGTGTGCCATTATTAATTATGAAAGGCGGTATATCAATGCCAATAGCAGTAATTATAAGCATTATTTCAGTTGCTTTTTCCGTCTTTTTCGGACTGTTTACGTTGGGACTTAATCTTAAGAACAGCAAAAAATCTGACAAGGCAGAACTTACGGAGCGTGTAAAGGAAAATACACGCATAAATATGAAACTTGACACAATATCAGGCAACACAACAGAGATAAAGAATGAAGTTATAGAAATGAGAAAAGAACTTAATTCTCACGATAGCCGAATTGTCAAGGTTGAAGAAAGTGTAAAGTCAGCACACCACCGAATAGACGGATTGGAAACGCGGCTTAATGAAGATAAGGAGGTATAGCAGAATGGAAATTATGCAGGTATTAATCGCAAATATGACAATTATCTTAGCGATTGTCGGGGCGTTAGCTTTTGTAGTGTCTGTAATTACACAAGTAATTAAGGGCATTGGAGTATTCAATAAAGTGCCTACAGATATTATAGTATTTATCCTGTCAATCGGTATTACTGTAGCGGCTTTTGTTGCCTATATGCAGTATGTTCAGATGACAATACTGTGGTACATGATTCTTGCGGCAATTATGGCAGGTTTTGTTGTAGCATTTATTTCAATGTATGGATGGGAAAAGCTGTCTGAATTATGGAAGCGATTTGGCAAGGATGTGAAGTAATATGCTTGACATCAATAAGCAGGCTATGAAGTATTCACTTCAAGGACAGACAGTAACTATTTACGAAAGAGATGATGACGGCAATATCCTTTATGAGGGATATACAGACACAGAGGGTAACTTTATTCCTTATCTTGATGATGAGGGAAATAAGATACCTAAAGTCCTTGAAGAAAAAACAGGTTTTTCAAAGCCTGAGGATTTTGAAGCAAACATAGCTTTCAGCGGTGGAGAAGCACAAAGTAAAGAATACGGCTTTGATACGGCTGATTTTGACGCTATTTTACTGACAGATAGGAATACATTGCCTATTCAAAAAGGCGACCTTATTTGGCTTGATAGCAAGCCTACATACACATCTGACAGCCTTGTTGACGAAACATCAGCGGACTTCACTGTTGTAGGCATTAAGCCGGCACTGTATTCAACTAAGTATATGCTTAAAGCGGTTGTGAAGTAGGTGCAATATGGCAAGACATACAATTAAAATATCCTTGTCTCAAAATTCTATAAACGAAGCTATCAGACAGCTAAAACAATATAAGGAATGGATTACTGAAAAGACTTTCCAACTTGTTAGAGAGCTTGCGGAAGTTGGAATACCTGTCATAGATGAAAATATGGCAAAAGCAAACTACACTTACGATGCAGAAGGTATCAGAAGCGGTTCCAACACAAACCATTATACATACGTCAAACTCCGGTCCTTTGGTGGTTACAATGAAGCAATACTGATTGTAGAAGGCAAAGAGCTTATGTTCATTGAGTTTGGAGCCGGTGTTTTTTACAACGGAGAAGCAGGTACAAGCCCACATCCTAAGGGCGAAGTAAATGGTATGGTAATTGGTTCCTATGGCGAAGGACACGGCGTTCAAAAGATATGGGGATATTATGCAGACAGCGGAGAACTCATTCTTACACACGGCGTAGAAGCACAAATGCCTGTTTATAAGGCTGATATGGAAATCATACAGAAATATGTTGAAGTAGCAAGGAGAGTGTTTAGTTAATGGCAAATGCTAATGATTGGGTGACAGACCTTGAAAGTACAGTTGTAGCACTTGTCAAGGCTAAGAGCTTACCACAGTTACAAAAGAAATATCCCAAGGTCAGAATTACTGACGAGGGAGAAAGTAGCGGTTCGGCAGTATTCCCTACCGTATACATTCATTTACTAACCCCAACCGAACAGGGACAAACACTTGACGGGCAAACGATTAACGCATTGTTAGCAACATTCCAAGTAGATGTCACAACTAACACAAGCAAGTCTGACTGCCGTAAAGTTATGACAACGGTTATGAACGTTTTTAAAGAGATGAGATTTCAAGGCAAAGCATTGCCGGAAACTTCAATAAACAACAAGATACATCACAGCGTGGCACGCTTTAGCCGTGTCATCGGTGCGAATGACAGATTAATTTAGCAACAAAGAGCAGAAATGCTCTTATTTTTTTATCCAACAGGAGGTAGACAAATGGCAAATGCAGTAGCAGGGTTAAGCACATTAGGCGTTACTTTTTCTTACGGCGTTGAAACAACGGCAGGAACAAAGCCAACAGCCTTTAAGTTGCTTTCAAGAATTAACTCTATTGGCGAAATCACAGTAACACCGGAAGCAATAGACGCTTCGGCACTTGAAGATAGACAGACAAGAAACATTGCCGGAAGAGATACTGTATCTGACACAGTTGCAGTTACAGTTAATAAAACAGATGAAACTATTGAGGAATGGAAAGCTGTTATTACCGCTTACAACGGTTTAACCGGCGGTAAAAGAATGTGGTTCCAGGAGATTACTCCGGGCATAACAGACGCAGAGTTTTTTGTAGCACAGCCACCATCAAAGTTACCAATCACAAGTAAGGAGCAGAACGGACTTCTTACAATGGCACTTAACCTCATTATTGAGGAAATGGTAGGTACTGACACAAAGGTAGAACCTACACCGGGGGAATAGTCAGTCAGTCACTTGATACAACAAATGCTGTTGTGACTGACGAAGAAGAAACAGCGGATTACACACCAATAGGTGAATAACAAGTCAGTAAAGGGCGGTCCAAGGACTGCCCCTTTCCTATAGAAAATACAGGAGGAAAGGAAAATAACTATGGAAATTAAAGCAAATGGAAAAGAATATGCACTTAGATTTAGTTTTGACGCAGCAGAGGACAGAACTATTGTTCAGAAAATGTTTAATTACCTTACAGGTTCTTCAATGTTTGAAGATATGGACGGAAATCCGGTTCAGAGAGCACTTGAAGGGGCAGCAATAACAGTCGGAAATATGCCACAGACTTGCATAGACGCAGTATATGCAGGATGTCTTGAAAAAAATGCTGTAACAAGAGAAGAAGCTAAGCAGATAGCAAGAGCATATTTAAGTGAAAACAAGAAAAATTACAGGGATTTATTCCTTGAAATTATAAAAGCGATGGAAGAAGACGGTTTTTTCGACCTGTCGGGAATAACATCGTCTCTGAATGCAATGGCGGAGAACATAGAGAAGCAGATGGCGGAAGAAAATCCCGAAAAATAGACATCCATAAGCTAATATGGGAAAAATATTTTCCTGTGGCTTTTGCTATGGGAATTACGATAGAAGAATTTAAGCACATGACACCTACAGAATTTGAATACTGCCTAAAAGGTTACAAAATACGGAGAAACGCACAGAACATAGACTTATGGACGTATGCTATAACCTATCTTATCCCGGCAATCAAATTCGGTGTTAGAAGTGGAGCTTGGGGAAAAGATAAGGTAGATTTCCCTAGTGAACCTATCAGCTTGAATAATAACGAAGAACCAACAGAAGATGAGATCGAGAGAAAACGAAAAGAATTTGCACTGCAAATGAAAACGATGAAGGCTAATTGGGATTTAACTCACAAAAAAGGGTAATAAGACAATAGTTTTATTGCCCTTTATTTTTTTATAAAAAGGCAGGTGCAAGGCGTGGAATTAGATTCATTAGAGATAAAAATACAAGCGACAGCAACTAAAGCGAATAATGCTATCGACAATATGATAACAAGACTTGAAAAACTGTCGGGGACATTAAACAGTATTAATGGCACATCCCTATCCGGGCTTGCGAATGGTGTTAATAGACTTGCGACAGCAATGCAGACGATGAAAAATGTCGGAACGGCAGATTTCACAAGGCTTGCCAAGAATATCACAAAATTAGGCAGTATAAACACTGTCTCATTGAACAATACGGCTAGTTCATTATCACATATTACAAGGGCATTTAGCAATTTAGCAAATGTCCCCCAAAATGCCGCAAGTATAGGCACACTTGCACAAGGAATAAGCAGACTTGGAAGCAAAAGCGTTCAAAATGCGACAGTTAATATTCCGAGACTTACAGCAAGCCTTATAACAATGCTACAACAGTTGTCAAAAGCACCGGCGGTAAGTAACGGAGTGATAAGACTTGCGGATTCGCTTGCTAATCTTGCAGCCCAAGGAAGCAGAGTTAATACGGCTTCTGCAAGCCTTCAAGGTTCACTAAACAACACAAACAAAGCTGCAAAGAGAACCCATAAAGGAGTAAAAAGCCTTGCTTCTATTTTTGGTTGGGTTATAAGAGGTATGAAAAGCCTTTGGAAGTCTATAGAAAGTACCGCAGACTACATAGAGGCATTTAACTACAAAGCCGTAGCTTTCGGGAAAATAGGCTCTGAATGGGGCAAAGAGTATGAGAAGTACGGATATGACAATGCAGAAGCTTATGCAAATAGTTTTTCAAAAAGAGTTGATGAACTCTTAGGGAAATTATCCGGGTTAAGCGTAGATGTTAAAGGTGGATTAATTAAAGCTGATTCTGCTAAAAACCTTGGGCTTAACATACAAGAGATAACACAGTATGCTTCGCAGTTAGCTTCTGTCACTAACTCATTAGGGCAGACAGGCGAAGCAACAACAGCAATAACAAAGTCAATGACAATGTTAGCAGGCGATATAAGCTCACTTTTTAACGTGGACTATTCAACAGTAGCCACAAACTTACAAAGTGGCTTAATCGGGCAGTCAAGGGCATTGTATAAGTATGGTATTGATATTACCAATGCCACATTAGCAACATACGCTTATAACTTAGGGATAACTAAGAGCGTAAGTGAAATGTTGCAAGCTGAAAAACAACAATTAAGATTTATTGCAATTCTTGACCAGTCTAAGGTATCTTGGGGCGACTTAGCAAACACTATCAACAGCCCTAACAATATGCTTAGACAGTTCAAGACAAATTTGTCTGAAACAGGAATGGTATTAGGACAAATCTTTGTTCCAGTATTGCAAAAAGTAATGCCTGTTGTAAATGGCGTAACAATAGCTTTCAAAAGGCTTCTTGTCAGTATTGCTCAATTTGCAGGGGTTAAGATTGACTTTGAGAGCTTCGGACAGAGCGGCTATAAAGATACAACAGACGGATTGGAAGATATTTCGGATGGCTATGACGGAGTAGCTGAAAGTGCGAAAAAAGCAGCTATTTCTCTTATGGGGTTTGATGAAGTCAATAAACTTTCCGAAAATAGTGATAGTAGCGGTAAAAACGCAGGAACCGGGGATATTGACTTAACAGATAAAATTGTCGAAGCCGCAAGCGAATACGAAAAAGTATGGCAGAAAGCCTTTGACAATATGAACAACAAGGCTAATGAATGGGCGGATAAGTTTGAAAGCAAACTTTATTTCCTTAAGAACATAGGCAAATTAATTGCCAATGGCGAATATTATAAAGCCGGAGAAACGATTGCTAAAAAACTTAGCAATGGTATTCACTCTTTTGGGTGGGACAAGACAGGAACATTCATTGGGAAAAGCATTACCAATACATTGGATTTAGTTGCCGGATTCACGAATAATTTTAATTGGAAACGGCTTGCAAGTGACCTTACTTCTTTAATTAACAATGCAATAAAGAATATAAAGCCTAAGAGTTTCGCAAGTGCTATTAACGGCATTTTAAATGGAATATGGGATTTTGTAACAACCTTTTTTAAGACACTTAATTGGAAACAGTTTGCTAGCTTTATCGGGCGACTCTTACAAGAAATTGATTGGGGAACTGTAGCAAAAATAGGACTTGCAGTAGGAATGGGTAAGTTGGCAAAGACGGCCGCAACAAGTTTCTTTAGCGGTTTTAAAGCTCAAATGTCGGTTGGTAATCTGGTGAGTGGAATTGGAAGCGTAGCCACTTACGCAGGCTCAAAGGTAGGAAGTGCATTTATGAGTGGACTTACTTCTCCACTTATGGCAATCCCGGCAATTACGGCAACAATTTTAATTGGGGAAAACGATTATTACAGTAGACTTGCTGAACTTTATGAAAAAGCTAGAGGAGAAGTCGATGAAACAACACAGAAGTTTGTTGATGACATTAACACCTCGAATGACAAAATAAAGGAACTTGCTGACGGAATTTACGATTCATTCCAAAAAAATGATACCACCACACAAGCTGACAAACTCAAAATAATAGCAGATAAATACTTTGAGTTAGCGGATGGTGCTGACAAGAGTACAGAAGCCTTAAAGAAACTTGATGAGTACAAAAAAATACTTATCGAAGAGGGCGGAGAACGGTTCAAAACAATACTTGAAGATGAAAATAGCAGTTTAGATGACCAGAAAGAGAAGATTTACGATGTCATAGACGCATTGAAAGCAAAAGGTTTACAGGAAGCTGCATCAAAGGGAATAACCGAGACAACAGACCTCATTATGGAACAGCGTAACACTTATGACAAAAGCAAGAGTGAAACGAAAAAAGCACAACAGAAAGCGGTTAATCTTCAAGCTGAATATCAGATTGGGCAAGACCAAATGAGGACATACCTTGCCGAACATTACAAATATGGCAATTTTCAACCTATATTAAGTAAAGACGGCAAAAAAGTCATTCAAGACACGGCAGAAGTAGCAAATAAGTTTTGGGATATGTACGACAAGTACGCAGATGAAGCATTCAACGAGACATTGCCAAACGGACTTAGAAAGTCGGATAAGAAAATAGCAGAAATAACTGCTAGTAGTAAAAACGTAGGAAAGCAGTGGCGAGACGCTACTGCAAACTACGAAGCACTTAACGAAAAATACAGGGAAAGTGCAGACGTATTGGCAAATCTTGAGACACAACTTGATTATTATACCTCTATTGCAAGCGGAGCAATAGACACCCAAACATCGTTATATGCTTATCAAGAGCAAAAAGCCAGCGATACAAAGACACGTTATAAGGAATTAGCTGAAAATATAACAAGTGTAAGTGACGTTTTGAAAAATACAGATGCCACTAGCCAAACAGTTTCAAGCAAAATGGAAGAAGGCTTTAATCCAAGTAAATGGAAAGGAATAGGAACAACTTCCGTAAGCAATTACATCAGCGGAATAGGAGACCCTGCTAAGACACAGTATGGTGTTCAAGTGGCACAACAGGTAGCAGATAAAATAGCAGGACCATTTAACACAAAATCAGAATTTGCAAGCTATGGTAAATACAGTATTCAAGGTTATCTTGAGGGATTAAAAGCCGAATGGGGTAACAGAGTTAAGAAAGGCTTAGAAACTGTTACAGATGGAATTAAGAATATCTTCAAAAAAGGATTTAAAATTTCTTCTCCATCAAAACTTTTCAAGCAATATGGTAAGTGGACACTTGAAGGATATGACATAGGTTTTGAAAATCAAGCTAGAGAAACCTACCAGATGGTAACAGGTTGGAGCGACAAGATTGCTAGTGTTCCTGAAAGCCTTGGAGAATATAATGCGGACTATTCTGCTAGTTACAGCAATGAAGTTACCGCTGAATACAGTTCGTCAGAACAGGTGGCACTTATGCAAGAACAGAACCGCCTTTTAAGAGAACTACTTAACAAGGAAACTGTAATTGTTCCGAATGAAAACGGAATCTTCAACACTGTCAGAAAACAGGCTAATGAGTATGTCAGACAAACAGGCGACTTGCCTTGGACAGTATAAAGGAGGAATAGGATGTTTTTAGAAATTAATGATGTGGATATTTCGCCTTATATTAAGTCCTTGCAGCCAAGTCACGAATCAATATGGAACAGCAAGGCAGGGCGAAGCATAGACAGTGAAGCAACGTTTGTCGGAAGAATTGTGGCGAGGAAATGGAAGCTACAAGCAAAAACGATACCTTTATCACAAGAAAAGGTAGCCAAGATAGTCGGATTGTTAGAGCAGTCCGACTTTTTTAGTGCAAAATTCATCCCAACAAATGGAACTGATTTTATTAAAAAGAATTTTTATGTCGGCTCTATCAGTACACCGGTTTACAGCTACAACAGTGAATTGTCAAACGTAAGATACAGTGAATTATCATTCGACATTATAGAAAGGTAGGCAAATGAATATGGCTTATACAAACTCACAAATTGCAAAAATGTACAATGACATTCAGGCAATCAAAAAATACAAATTTAAGGCGAATACGGCTTTTACAATAATAAAAAATGCAAAGGTGCTTAAAAATGCCATCGAGCTTTTTGATGAAGCAAGACACAACCTCTTGGAAACGTATGCTGAAAAAGATAAAGCAGGGAATGCAAAGATTGAAAATGGCAATTATGTTATTTCCAATAAAGAGGAATTTGCAAAGGAGTTCATATCTTTGCAAAATGCCGAACAGGACATAGATTTCTCAAAAATCAAACTGTCGGATATTTCAGAAATTGAGATAGAAGCAGAATTAATGGAGACAATGAGCGAATTTATTGAAGAGTAGGTGGTTGAATGTATTCTACAAGTGAAGCATTAACAAACGCAATTATTAACGGCGAACCAATTAACAAAGAATTACGATTACTTGACAGCGACGGAGTGGTTATTAAAACCATTAAGTCGCTTAAATTATATAGTGGAAGCAACAGCACAAGCAGAATACAGATAGGTTCGACCAATTCTTCTTACATAGAAGCAAGTATTGAATATGACAAGGTTCTTGCAAACAGAGAAATGGCATTATACTGCGGCATTGATAGTGAAATGATACCAATGGGTATATATAAGATAATGCAAGAGCCGACAGAAGATGACGGAATAATTTCATTCAAAGCCTATGACAGAATGAGACTTCTTGACAAGTTATATGAACCAAAAGTGGCTATTCCCAACAGCTTTAAAAATGTTGTGGATGACATTGCTAAACAATGCGGCGTTACAGTAAATTTCAGTTACACCGGTGGAACTGTCAGAAATTACATTAAAGGATATACCTGCCGAGAAATGATAGGGTACATCGCTTCTATGCTTGGAGAGTTTGCCTACTTTGATAGACAAGGTGTGCTTAATTTTGGTTGGTACGCCTGGGGAAAACCGGTCGAAAAAACACTTAGCTCATTTTGGAGTTTAAAAAAAGACAGCAATAATTACAAAGTAACAGGCGTTGAGTTTATTGCAAACAGCGACACAAGATGGCTTGCAGGCAGTGAACCTAATATCATTTATTGCTCTAACCCTCTTGCAGACCTAAAAGACGCAGAAAATGTTTATTACGGACCTATGAAAGACTTAACGTACCGCCCGGCAGAAATCAGTATGCTTGACGATATTCGCCTTGATGTGACAGACGTTGTTAAAGTGACATTACTTGACGGAACCACAATAGAAGTACCTTGTATGACACTCAATCAAGATTTTACCGCAAGCGAAACAAAAGTCAAAGCAGTAGGAAATGCCGACGGAGAAGCAAGTAATTATTCGGGACCACTTACAACGGCAATGGACAGATTGACAACTGACTTGTTATTGACAAACAGAGTGGTTGCGACCAAGGTTGACGCCGAATGGGTAAGAGCTAACACAGTAACAGCAGACAAAATAACAGCTATACAGGCTGAAATCGACGAAATAAATGCAAACAACATCACTACTGATAACTTGTCTGCAAATGTGGCTAAACTTGGTTATCTGACAGCAGATAGTGCCGTAATCAAAGGAAAATTAGACGCAAGTGAGTTATCTGCAGAAGTTGCAAAGTTAGGTTATTTGACCGCTGATAGTGCTGTGATTAAGGGCAAGTTAGATACTAGCGAATTATCGGCAGAAGTAGCAAAACTCGGCTACTTAACGGCGGATAGTGCGGTCATAAAAGGAAAGTTAGATACGAACCAATTATCAACAGAGGTTGCAAAGTTAGGCTATATGACAGCAGATGAAGCGGACATAAAGTATGCCAATATCAAACTCACAAACATTGAAACCGCAAACGTGGCTACATTGCTTGCAAATGTTGGATTGATTGACCGTGCAACCGTAGTTGAGGGACATATAACAGGCTTTCTTGACAGCGTAGAGGTAAATGCAAACAAGATAACCGCAGGAACACTTGTTGCGGATAGAATACTTCTCAAAGGTTCGGAAAATGGATTGCTTTACGCACTTAATAACCTTGGCGAACTGACAAGCACTACGGTTGACAGCTTAGACGGATATGTACTTACCGACCGAACAATCAATGCGGATAAGATAGTCGCAAGTAGCATAACAGCAAATGAACTTGATGTTGAGAATATATTCGCTGATAATGCGGTAATCTCAACGATTACTTCGCAAGAAGCATTTATCAATGCTATCAGTACGAACAGTGTGGTTGTAGGTGCAAAGAAAACCGCTGACGAGATTAAAGAGAATATCTACAGTCCGAACACCACCACGATTGACGGTGGGAAAATTACAACCAATTCTATAAAAGCTAAACAGATTGACGTTACTAACTTGTTTGCACAAGACATTACCGCAAGTGGCACAATTACAGGTGCTAAACTGTATGGTACATATCTTGAATCGACAAGCGGCAAAATTGCAGATTTCAACATTACGGAAAATGGTTTTTCAAGAGAACTTGATTGGGTAGACCAATGGAATAGTAGTGCCGCAGGCATAACAGGAAGTTACAAGGCTTGGTGTGAAATAACTCCAAACGGAAGCGGACAAATTAACATCGGTGCAGGGGTAGGAACTTTTACTTACAAATGTCCGACTATCAGATGTGGGTATTATGATAGAAGCCAAGACGGAAAAACTGTAACAAAAATAACGTCTTTTGAAACAGATATGATGGGGATTAGCACAAATTACTTTAAAGCAGACAAGATTATTAGCGACTTAATCCCAATTCCAGCAACAGACAATGTACCTACTCCGCCTGAGTATAGGGCAACTTTTCCTAATCTTGGCTCTCCACAACAAACTTGGCAAAATTTATATGTTAAAAGTATATATGTTAAGGCAGGTATAGGAGATGCAGGAGATGAAACAACAGGAAATATTGAGGCTTCTGGCAAAATCACAGCACAAGGCGACGTTATTGCAGGACTTGGAACGGATAAGCAGGTTAGCTTACAAGGGTTAAAAGATACAACTACTCAAATAAGAGGCAAGTCTATTTTCAGTATTAATAATTATGGCACAGGAGCGTCAAAAAAAGGTAGTTCAGTATCGCTTTGGAAAGATAGTGCAACCCTTAATCATGGGTTTTACATTGCGATTATATCGGCAGTAATATCAACAAATACTGGCACTAGCCGTATTGAATTATTAGCCAACGGCAATGCACTTGTGGCTGCGCGTACAAATTCAACCACTTATGAAAGAGTGCTTGCAGTACATAATTTTGGTGTTAGTGGTGAACAAAGTTTTAATTTTGAATTAGTAGCAAAAAGCCAAGACGCTAGCTCAACTGTTACTGTTCCTGGTTATAGGACCTATAGTGTCTTGATATTCAAAATTGGTTAGAAAGGCGAAGCAATGAAAGCAATAATCAATGAAAAGTTATACGATACAACAACATCAGAAGTTATTTACATAGGCGATATGGAAGCCTTGTATAAAACCAAAAATGGGGCTTATTTCAGAACTTCGAGTGAGGGAATACAACCTATGGGAATTGAAGAAGTCAAGGAATATCTCGGAATTAAAGACGTAGACGCTTACATTAAAGAATTTGGTTCTGTAGATATTGCATAAGGTAAAGGAAAGGAGACTTAATTATGTCAAGAATTTTAAGAACTGGAGAAAATCAGATAACACAATCTTACAAACAGCATTATGATAAAGTTCATTCAGGAAATGGATGGGCTATCGGTATTGACGTTGTAAAGAAAACCAACCAGTGCGATAGCATTATCGCACATACTGACGGAACAGTTATCAAAGTAATGGATAAAATGACAGGAACGAATTGCGTTCATGACCCAGAGGGAATGGGTTATGGTAATTATGTTATGATAGAGCATAAGGACAACTATGTTACCTTGTACGCTCACTTAGGAAGCGTAGCCGTTAAACAAGGGCAGAAAGTGGCTAAAGGAACTGTTATCGGGTATATGGGTAACACAGGATTCAGTTATGGAGCACACGTTCATTTTGAGGTTAGAAAATATAAGAGCCTTAACGTAACTATCGGTATTCACGATACAAGGAACTTCGATTGGCTTAATCCTGAACCTTACCTTGACGCAGATTTGCCAATTACAGAAGCAAGTAAAAATGTTGTAGGTTTCTTAGACGTTGCTAAAATGGATGGCAAGGATAGGCTGTTTGTCAGCGGATGGGCTTATGGTGGAAGTGGGGATGTCAAAATCAAAATATCCAAAGCTGGTGTGAACTATTATCTTTATGATATAAAAGCTAATCAGTCAAGAATAGACGTATTAGAAGCAGGTTATCCAACCGACAAGGTAGGCTTTAGCGATACTTGCCCGGTTGCATTAGCTGACGGAACATACAATGTAGAAGCCTACGTTGATAACGTTAAGTTGACAAACACGAAGCAGATTACAGTTAAGAGAGAGCTTGCAAGATACAGCTATGCTTCTTATCCTAGTACAAGCAATGACTATTACAGGGTTAGAAGCTCGTTTCATAACGAAAAATCAAGCAAGGGTTCGTTCCACTCATTCGCATTAGCATTTGATGAATGGGAAAGAAACAAGGATAAAGGCTATCACATCTATGACAAGTCAGGCAGACAGCTTGATTAATTGCAAAATAAAAGATGTTGTGTCGAAACTTGCGAATTGAACCGCCTTTAATCGGTTTTGTAAACGTGATAAATTAAAAAAGTCCTCTAAGGGACAATTTCAAGTTCTGGTGGGGCAATATTTGATTGGCGTTGGTATTGCCCCTAAAAAGAAAAGGTAAGGAGATTCCCTTACCTTTAATTTATGATTGCTTCTTCCTAAAGTGACAATACAAAGAGGTTGCAATCCCTAATAAAGAAGAAACTATAATCATATAAAACCCGGCTGTTCTTTCGATTGGTGGGGTTGTGCCAATAGCATTGAATAATTTTTCGGCTTCCGGGCTATATCCTATTCCTGCCGAAGAAAAAACCAATGCACAGATAAAACTAAAAACTGCACCGATAGGAGCTTCTTTATATAAGAACATAAATGCAGCCAATCCGGCTATAAGGCAACAACATCCCTCCGGAATGGATATTTTAAAAAGGTTGTAGCTTATTCCCAATGTTTTAGCAAACGGAACAAGTGTGCCAATGATTATTAAAGCACAAAGAAACATTCCGAAGTAACTTGCTATCTTATATTCTTTCTGATTATACTTTTCCTTTGAATAATGAATAGTGCAATACGGACATTGCATATATGTTTCTTTTCTGATTACAGCCCCGGTATAATCTTTAATTTCTCTTTCGTATGTGTGCATTTTATTCCCACATCTTTCACATATCATATCATCCATATAAACCTCTCCTTAGTCTTTTATAAAGTAAACTGTCGAAACTTGCGATTTGTTTATCATCGCAATAAAAACAGTTATGATATATTTATAAAGTAAATTATATGACAGCATTTTACTATTGACAATATAGAACATTTGTTCTAATATTAGGCTATCGCTATTTAGTTGTATTTTGGGAGGGTTGAAATGGAAAAAGAAGAATACAAATGTCAAATTATTACAATGATTGAGCAATGCAATAATCGCAGGTGGCTTAGTACCATATATGAGTTTATTAAAACATTACTTAACAGATAAGAAAAAGCCAAGGGTTTGCGCATTGCCCTTGGCTTTTCTTTACTTGTTTTCAGAGATTAAATCAATTAATTTCTCTAATTCGTTCCAACCCTTGTCATCTAATCGGGCAAGAGCCGAAATCAATCGGCGACGGAAATCACTTTCGTTAGTTCTTATGACTTCCCCAAGTAATTTTGAAATTTCTTCATCCTTAGAAACAGGGCTCATCATTTCTCCATT
>ULRD01030333.1_pt1 | contig 24971 bp, 22 predicted proteins | sample 1955181 | NCBI WGS metagenome assembly ULRD01 (sample SAMEA4835675, study PRJEB28245) | human gut metagenome | biome: gut microbiome; material: fecal sample | place: Denmark | collected 2008
GGAGAGTCTGGTGTTTGCCCACTGTCTCGACCACGGCATGGCGCCGCTGACGGAGCTGTATCAGGGCGAGCTGATCCCCTCCCGCGCCTTCGCCGACGGCGGGATCCACGAGGCCATCATGGCCTATGAGGACACCACGTTCTTTGAGATACTGGCGCAGGAGCTGGCGCTGCGGGATATGGACGATCCCCCCATCACGCCGGAGAACTACGATGAGGTGATGGCCCGGATGGAGACGTATCTGGGGGAATTCGAGCAGCACGGCACCGACAACATCACCGTGGATATGGACGACTGAGCAGCATGAAGCGCTCCGGCCTTGCCGGAGCGCTTCTTTTTTGCTTATTCCTCGTTCTCCGCCAGATACCGCGCCACATAGACGCCGCTGGCCGACGCGTGGGACAGGGAGTGGGTCACGCCGCTGCCGTCGCCGATGACGAACAGGCCCTTGTGGGGCGTCTCCAGATTCTCGTCCAGCGCCACCTCCATGTTGTAGAACTTTACCTCCACGCCGTAGAGCAGCGTGTCGTCACTGGCGGTGCCGGGGGCGATCTTGTCCAGCGCGTAGATCATCTCGATGATACCGTCCAGAATACGCTTGGGCATCACCAAGCTCAGGTCGCCGGGGGTGGCCGCCAGCGTGGGGGTCATGAAGCCCTTTTCAATGCGCTTGGGCGTAGTACGCTGTCCGCGGATCAGGTCGCCGAACCGCTGCACCATCACGCCGCCGCCCAGCATATTGCTGAGCCGCGCGATGCTCTCGCCGTAGCCGTTGCTGTCCCGGAACGGCTCGGTAAAGTGCTTGGACACCAGCAGGGCGAAGTTGGTGTTCTCCGTATGCATGGCCGGGTCCTCGTAGCTGTGGCCGTTGACGGTGACGATGCCGTTGGTGTTCTCGTTGACCACCGCGCCACGGGGATTCATGCAGAACGTCCGCACCTTGTCCTGATACTTCTCGGTCTTATAGACGATCTTGCTCTCGTACAGCTCGTCGGTAATGGGGGCGAACACCTCGGCGGGCAGCTCCACCCGGACGCCGATATCCACCCGGTTGGAGTTGGTGGGGATCTTCAGTGCCTCGCATACGGACTCCATCCACTTGCTGCCGCTGCGTCCCACGGAGATGATGCACTTGCGGCCGCTGAACGTACCCTTGTCCGTCTCCGCCTCGTAGGTGCCGTCCTCCGCGATGGTCAGTGCCTTCACCGGCGTCAGGAAGTGGAAGTCGATATGCTCCTTCAGCTGGGCGTACAGATTCTCCAGCACCTTGTAGTTGATATCCGTACCCAGATGCCGCACGGAGGCGTCCAGCAGGTGGAGATTGTTTTGCAGGCACAGGCGCTTGAAGCCGCTGTCCGCCGTGGAGTACAGCTTGGTGCCGGCGCCGCCGCAGGCCACGTTGATGTCGTCCACATAGTGCATCAGCTCCATGGCCTTCTGCTTGCCGATGTACTCGTACAGCGTGCCGCCGAACTCGTTGGTCAGGTTGTACTTGCCGTCAGAGAAGGCGCCGGCGCCGCCGAAGCCGTTCATAATGGCACAGGTCTTGCAGTGGATGCAGGACTTGATCTTGTCGCCGTCAATGGGACAGTGCCGCTTCTCCAGCGGGTTGCCCGCCTCCAGCACGGCCACCTTCCACTCCGGCTTCCGCTGCATCAGCTCATAGGCGGAGAAGATACCGCCGGGGCCTGCGCCGATGATCAATACATCATATTTCATCAGAAGATTACCTCCTTCACATTTTCAACCAGCATACAGTATACCCGAAGTATCGGCAAGGCGCAATTTCTTTTTTCTTATTCCTCACATTTGTATTTCAAATCACGCGCGAATCTGCTACAATGAGGAAAACAAACAGGGGGTACGCTTATGAGCCGTGCAGACCAGATCTTCAAGGAAAATTGCCGTGACATCCTGCAAAACGGGGTGTGGGACACCGACCAGCAGGTGCGTCCCCACTGGGACGACGGCACGCCCGCCCACACCGTAAAAAAGTTCGGCATCGTCAACCGCTACGATCTACGGGAGGAGTTTCCCATCCTCACCGTGCGCCGCACCTTTTTCAAGACCTGCATCGACGAGCTGCTGTGGATCTGGCAGCAGAAGTCCAACAACATCCACGACCTGCGGGGCCACATCTGGGACAGCTGGGCGGATGAAAACGGCTCCATCGGCAAGGCCTACGGCTACCAGTTGGCGGTGAAGCACCAGTACCCCGAGGGGGAGATGGATCAGGTGGACCGGGTGCTGTACGATCTGAAGCACAACCCCGCCAGCCGCCGTATCCTCACCAATATCTACAACTTTCAGGATCTCCACGAGATGGCGCTGTATCCCTGCGCCTACTCCATGACCTTCAATGTCTCCGGCAACACCCTCAACGCCATCCTCAACCAGCGCAGTCAGGATATGCTGGCCGCCAACAACTGGAACGTGGTGCAGTACAGCGTGCTGGTGCATATGATGGCGCAGGTGTCCGGTCTGGAGGCCGGCGAGCTGGTTCACGTCATCGCCGATGCCCACATCTACGACCGCCATGTCCCCATCATCGAAAAGCTGCTGGAGCAGGACGAGCATCCCGCCCCCCGCTTCGTGATGGACAAGTCTATCTCCGATTTCTACCGGTTCACACGGGACAGCTTCTCGCTGGAGGGCTACGACCCCCAGCCCTTTGAGGACAAGATCCCCGTGGCCATCTAAGGAGGAACGCCCATGTATGCCATTGCAGCCGTTGACCAACACTGGGGCATCGGCCGGGATAACGCCCTGCTGTTTCACATCTCCGCCGATATGAAGCGCTTCCGCGCCCTGACGGAGGGCAAGACCGTCCTCATGGGTCGCAAGACCCTGCAATCCCTGCCCGGCGGCAGGGGACTGCCCCACCGCCGCAACATCGTCCTCACCGGCGACCGGGACTTTGACGCGGAAAATGCGGAGATCGTCCACTTCCCCGTGGAGGCGGTGTTTCAGGCCGGGGAGGACGCATGGATCATCGGCGGCGAAAGCGTCTACCGCCGGTTTCTGCCCCTGTGCGACCGGGTGTATATCACCAAGATCTTTGCCGACGGTCACGCCGACGCCTTTTTCCCCGATCTGGACGCCGACCCCCAGTGGCAGGCGGACAGCGAGAGCGAGATCATGGAGGAGGACGGCCTGAAGTACCAATTCGTGGAGTATGTCCCCGCGCCGGAGGAGGCGCTGCTGCCCTCCCCGGCAGAGGATGTGCAGGAGTCGCCTCTGTTTGCGCCGCCTGCCGACTTCTCCGCCTTCAGCGGTTTCTGACGCCATGGCCGATCTCAACACCGACATCCGGTATATCAAGGGCATCGGCGAAACGCGGGCCAAGGCGCTGCACAAGCTGGGCATCGCCACGCTGGGCGATCTGCTGTCCTACTTCCCCCGCCGGTGGGAGGATCGGACGCTGGAGCGCCCCATCCGGGAGCTGCCCGTGGGCGAATACGCCTGCGTCCGGGCCATGCTGGCCGGCGACCCCACCGCCAGCCGTATCGCCGGCGGCCGCACACTGGTAAAGGCGCGGGCCGTGGACAGCAGCGGCGTGCTGGACGTCGCCTTTTTCAATCAGGAGTACCGGAAAACCAGCCTCCACAAGGGGGAGACATATATCTTCTACGGCAAGGTGGAGGGCGATTTGCTGCGCCGCCGCATGACCAACCCCCTGCTGGAGCCGGAGGGCCGCCAGCTGCTGACCGGGCGCATCATGCCCATCTATCCCCTGACCGCCGGTATCACACAGTCTCGGCTGGCGGAGGCCATGCGGCAGGGGCTGGATGCCTGCCGTGACCTGCTGCCCGACGCGCTGCCCGATGCGGTGCGGCAGGCGCATCACCTGTGCTACGCAGGCTACGCCTACGAGAACATCCACTTCCCCACCTCGCCGGAGGCGCTGGATATCGCCCGCCGCCGTCTGGTGTTTGAGGAGCTTTTTGTACTGGCCTGCGGTCTGCGGCTGCTGCGCGCCCGCCGGGAGACGGGACACGGCCCCGCCTGTGACAACGTGGCCTTGACGCCCTTCTACGACGCCCTGCCCTTCGCGCTGACAAATGCCCAGCGCCGCGCCGTGGAGCAGGCCGTGTCTGATATGACCTCCGGCCGCCCCATGAACCGGCTGTGTCAGGGCGATGTGGGCAGCGGCAAGACCATGGTGGCCGCCGCCTGCGTCTGGTTCGCCGCCCAGAGCGGCTGGCAGTCGGCGCTGATGGCGCCCACGGAGATCCTGGCCCGCCAGCACTATGAAAATCTATCGCCGCTGTTCGCCCGCTTCGGGCTGCACTGCGCCCTGCTCACCGGCTCCACCCGCGCCAAGGAGCGCCGGGAGATTCTGGCCGGTCTGTCCGACGGCAGCATCGACCTGTGCATCGGCACCCACGCCCTGCTGACCGGGGATGTGCAGTACGCCCGGCTGGGGCTGGTCATCACCGACGAGCAGCACCGCTTCGGCGTGGATCAGCGGGCGGCGCTGTCCAAAAAGGCCGCGTCCCCCCATATGCTGGTGCTGTCCGCCACCCCCATCCCCCGGACGCTGGCGCTCATCATCTACGGCGATCTGGACGTGTCCGTCATCGACGAGCTGCCCCCCGGACGGCAAAAGGTGGACACCTTCGCCGTAGGGGAGAAATACCGTCAGCGGCTGAATGCCTTCATCCGCAAGCAGGTGACCGAGGGGCATCAGGTGTTCATCGTCTGCCCGCTGGTGGGGGAGGACGACCATCTTCCCGACGAGCGGAAGGCCGTGACTGCCTACGCCCAGAAATTACAGGACGAGGTGTTCCCCGACCTGCGCGTTGCCGTGCTCCACGGGCGCATGAAGGCCAAGGAGAAGGAATCCGTCATGGCGGCCTTCGCCGCCGGAGACAGCGATATTCTGGTATCCACCACTGTGGTGGAGGTGGGCGTGGACGTACCCAACGCCAACCTGATGGTGGTGGAGAACGCCGAGCGCTTCGGCCTCAGCCAGCTCCACCAGCTCCGCGGCCGCGTAGGCCGGGGCAGCGCCAAGAGCTGGTGCGTCCTGCTGTCCGACAGTGACAATGAGGATACCCGCCGCCGTCTGAAGGTGCTGACGCAGACCAACGACGGCTTCAAGATCTCTGAGGAGGATCTGCGCCTCCGGGGGCCCGGCGACTTTTTCGGCCAGCGGCAGCACGGTCTGCCCACGCTGAAGGCCGCCGATCTCAGCTGCGATATGCGGCTGCTGGAGGAGGCGCAGTCCGCCGCCAACGATCTGTTGGACGGCGACCCCTCCCTGTCCGACCCCACCCATGCCCTGCTGCGCCGGCGCATCGACCGCCTGTTCGCGGTAAGCGAGGGCGGCTTGAACTGAACAAAAAAATGGACGGAGCGCCGCAGGCGTTCCGTCCATTTAAATGCCGGGCGAAAGGGGGGAGCCCGACAGGGGGAAGAGCATATTCACAGAAAGCATCGTGTCCGCAAGTCAAACACAATACTATGCTTTTTGCATATTGTACCGCAACAGTCCTGTCTTGTCAACGCTTTTCGCGGTTCTCTTTTCCTTTTTCTGGTACCTCCCCCGCCCTGCGCGCCGGCGGCGACGCCCCCCTTGTCTGCCCGGCCGCGCCGTGTTATACTAAGGAAAATTTGTGAAGGGAGGGGCGTCATGACAAAGGACGAGCTGCGCGCCAAAGCCAACGATCTGCCGCTGCTGCCGGGGGTCTATCTGATGATGGACAAGACGGGGCAGGTCATCTATGTGGGCAAGGCCAAAAAACTGAAAAATCGGGTGAGCCAATACTTTCAGGACACCGCCTCCCACAACGACAAGACCCGCCGCATGGTGTCGCAGGTGGATCGGTTCGACACCATTATCGTCCGCTCGGAATTTGAGGCGCTCATTCTGGAGAACTCCCTGATCAAGCGGCATATGCCACGCTACAATATCCTGCTGAAGGACGACAAGGGCTACCCCTTCGTGCGGCTGGATGAATCGTCCGAATACCCTCGCTTCACGCTGGTGACCCGTCCCGCGCAGGACGGCGCCCGGTACTTCGGCCCCTTCGGGGGGCGCAGTGAGACGCGGCACGCCATCGACGCGGTGTGCGCCGCCCTGCGGCTGCCCACCTGCTCCCGCCGGTTTCCACGGGATATCGGCAAGGAGCGCCCCTGCCTGAACCACCATATCGGTCGGTGCGACGGCTTCTGCCGCCCCGACGGGCCGGACGCCGCCGAGTACCGCCGCCGCATCGAACAGGCGGTGCGGCTGTTTGAGGGCCGGCTGCGGCAGGTGACGGCGGAGCTGACCGCCCGGATGAACGACGCCGCCGAGGCGCTGGACTTTGAGCAGGCCGCCGCCCTGCGGGATCAGGTGCGGGCACTGGCTGTCCTGTCCAAGAACCAGAAGGTCATCGCCGGCATCTGCGCTGACACCGACGTGTGGGGCGTGTACACCGGCCCCGCCCGGGCCGGCTGCGCCGTGCTGCACATCGAGGACGGCGACCTGCTGGGCCGCCGGGTGGAGGTGCTGCCCGCCGCCGAGGACGACGCCGCGCTGCTGAGCGCCGTGGTGACCCAGTACTATCTGGATCGCGAGGTGCTGCCCCGGGAGATCCTGCTCCCCCTGCCCATCGAGGATATGGACACCCTGTCCGCCCTGCTGACAGAGCGCTGCGGCCACGCCGTCACCCTCCGTATACCCCAGCGCGGCCAACGCCGGGAGCTGCTGGACATCGCCGGCCGCAATGCCCGGGAGGAGGTGGAGCGTGTCACCTCCGACGCCGAGCGCACCGCCGGGACACTCCGGCTTTTGCAGGAGCTGGCGGAGCTGCCCGCCCTGCCCCGCCGCATGGAGAGCTACGACATCTCCCACACCGGCGGCGCCGATCAGGTGGCCAGCATGGTGGTGTTCGTGGACGGGCGGCCCCTGAAGCGGGACTACCGCCGGTTCCAGATCAAGACCTGCACCGGCGCCGACGACTACGGTGCCATGGCGGAGGTGCTGGAGCGCCGCTGCCGCCGGTATCTGGATGGCGATGAAAAATTCGCCCCGCTGCCTGACCTGCTGCTCATCGACGGCGGCGTGCAGCACGCCCGCGCCGTGGAGACGGTGCTGGAAAAGCTGGGACTGACCGTTCCGGTGCTGGGCATGGTGAAGGACGACCGACACCGTACCCGTGCGCTGGTCACCGCCGACGGCCGGGAGATCGGTATCCAGACGCCCCCCGCCCTGTTCGCCCTCATCGGCCGGGTGCAGGAGGAGGTACACCGCTTCGCCATCGCCTACCACCACCAGAAGCACACGAAAAGCGCCTATCGCTCCCAGCTGGACGGCATCCCCGGCGTGGGCGAGGCGCGAAAAAAGCTGCTTTTGCAGCGATTCGGCACGGTGAAGGCCGTCCGTGCGGCAGACCTGCCCCAGCTGGAGGAGGTACTGCCCAAGCCCGCCGCCCGCGCCGTCTACGATCATTTTCACAAGGAGACCACACCATGAGATATTACGCCACCCTCGGCCCGTCCTGCTGTGATACCGCCGCGCTGGCTGCCCTGCTGCGCCGAGGCATCACCGGCTTCCGGCTCAATCTGTCCCACACGCCGCTGGCGGCGCGGACGGACTGGATCGATGCCCTGCACGCGGCAGAACGGAAGACCGGCCTGCGCGCTCAACTGATGATCGACCTGCGCGGTCCGGAGGTGCGCATCGGCGATATGCCCGTTCCTCTGCCGCTGGCGGAGGGTGCTGCCGTCACGCTGGGCGCGGACATCCCCGTGGACGGCGACGTGCTGGACGCTCTGCGTCCCGGCATGACCGTGCTGCTGGACGACGGTGCTATGGCGCTGACGGTGGTAGACGGCGGTGTGTGCCGCGTCACCCGGGGCGGCACTCTCACCGGCCACAAGAGCCTGACATTGGAGGGTGTTGACCTTCGCCGCCCCGCTCTGTGCGAGGCAGACCTTGCCGATCTGTCGCAGGCGGCAGCGCTGGGCGTGAACGCCGTTATGCAGCCCTTTGTCCGCAGCGCCGGCGACCTGCGCGTGGTGCGGCAGACTATGGCGGAGAACGGCCTTGCCGACGCGGAGCTGTTCGCCAAGGTGGAGAACCAGCCGGGGCTGGACGCCCTGCCGGACTGGCTGGCACTGTGTGACGTGGTGACCATCGCCCGGGGCGATCTGGGCAGCAGTCTGCCGCTGGAGCGGCTGCCCGCCGCCCAGAAGCGCATCGCCGCCCTGTGCCGCAGCCACAGAAAGCCCTTTCTGGTGGTGACCCAGCTGCTGCACAGCATGATCGACCACCCCTCCCCCACCCGCGCGGAGGTGCTGGACATCTACAACGCCGTGCTGGACGGCGCGGACTGCCTGATGCTCACCGGCGAGACGGCGCAGGGCCGCTACCCGCTGGAATCGGCGGACTGGCTCATCCGCGTGGCACAGGAAGCGGAAAAAGTACGCTGACGTAAAAAAGAACGCACCGGTACACCGGTGCGTTCCTTTTTTACTCGATAAGTTCCCCGTGCCTTTTCGCGCACGGCTTATTCGCCGATCTGGTTCTCGATCAGATCAGCCAGTGCGTCCACGGCCTCCTTCTCATCCACGCCGTCAGCGATCAGCGTGATGGTGGTACCCTGTACGATCCCCAGGCTCAGCACGCCCAGCAGACTCTTGGCATTGACGCGGCGCTCCTCTTTCTCGACCCAGATGCCGCTCTTGAACTCGTTGGCCTTCTGGATAAAGTAGGTGGCGGGTCTGGCGTGCAGACCGACTTCATTCTTGACCGTGATTTCCCGTGTATACATGGAACAGCACTCCTTATGCAGCAATTTTACAGATTTGGCCAAAAAGGCAAGCTTACAGTATCCCTATTATACCGAAACACCCGCTGTAATGCAATGGGCATTGATACGAAATTTGTACTAAGCCCTATGATTTTCCCTGAACAATTCGTCGAATTCGACAAAATGCGGCGGTCATTTCAGCTCCACCACCGTCACGCCTGCCTCTCCCTCGCCGTAGCGGCCCAGCCGGAAGCTCTTGACGGCCCTGTTTTTCTTCAGCATCTGGTGGACGGCAGCCCGCAGTGCGCCGGTACCCTTGCCGTGGATGATGGTGACCGAGCCCAGCTTAGAACGCTGTGCCGCGTCCAGATAGTTCTCCACCACGCTCTCCGCCTCCAGCGTCTCCAAGCCCCGGATATCCAGCTCGGCGGAGGCGCGGGCGCCGGTGTTGATCTGCACCGTGCCGCCGCCGTTGGCGGCGCGGGACTTGGCGGCCTGCTTTTTCTTCTCCTCGATCTCCTCCGCCGTCTCCAAAAGGCGCACCTGCGCGGCCTTGACGGTCATCTTCATCTTCCCTGCCTGCAAAAGCAGGGTGCCGTCGCCGTTGACCGCCAGCACCGCCGCCGCCGTCCGGACACCCGCCAGCTCCACCGTGTCGCCCACGGCGATGGGGCGGCTGGGCGCCGGGATGGGCTCCTGCTCCTCGTCGTGCTGGTGCAGCGCCGCCTCTGCCTCCTTCAGGCGGCGGCGGACGTCGGCCTTGCCGTCGTTCACCGTCTGATAGTCACTGCGCTGCTGCTGCTTCCGCAGCTCATCCAGCTCGGCAAATACCTGCTCCGCCTGCTGCTGCGCCTGCCGCACGATGCGCCGCGCCTCGGCCTCGCCCTTGGTGCGGGCGTTGTCCTTGGCCTTTTCCATCTGCTCCCGGAACGTCCGGGCCTTGCGGGCGTCCTCCTCCCGCTGCTGCCACAGGCGATCTGCCTCGGTCTGGGCCTTTTCCAGCCGCTGACGCTTCTCCTCCAGCTGGGTCAGCACGTCCTCAAACCGGACGGATTCGCTGTCCATCTGCGCCTTGGCCGCCTCGATGACGCTCTCGTCCAGTCCCAGCCGCCGGGAGATGGCAAAGGCGTTGGACTTGCCGGGGATGCCAATCAGCAGCCGGTAGGTGGGCCGCAATGTCTGTACGTCGAACTCACAGCTGGCATTCTCCACCCCCGCCGTGGTCATGGCGAAGGTCTTCAGCTCCGCATAGTGGGTGGTGGCCGCCGTCAGTGCCCCCTTGCTCCGTACGTCCTGAATGATGGCGATGGCCAGCGCCGCGCCCTCCACCGGGTCGGTGCCCGCGCCCAGCTCGTCGAACAGGATGAGGCTCCTGTCGTCTGCCTGCTTTAAGATCTCCACCGTGTTGGCCATGTGCGCGGAGAAGGTGGACAGGCTCTGCTCGATGCTCTGCTCGTCGCCCACATCCGCCAGAATGCGGGAGAACACCTGCACGGCGCTCTGGTCTCCGGCGGGGATGTGCAGACCGCACTGAGCCATCAGGCTCAGAAGCCCGATGGTCTTCAGGGTCACGGTCTTGCCGCCGGTGTTGGGGCCGGTGATGACCAGCGTGTCGAACCGGCCGCCCAGCTCCACCGTCACCGGCACAGCCTTGGCCTGATCCAGCAGGGGATGCCGCGCCCGTTTCAGGTCGATGCCGCCCCGCTTGCGCACCATGGGACGCCCCGCGTCCATGGCGTAGCTCAGCTGCGCCCGGGCAAAGATGGCATCCAGCTGCACCAGTACATCGTAGTTATAGAGGATCGTCTCCCGCTGGGCGGCGCACTCGCCGGACAGGATCCGCAGGATACGGTCGATCTCCTTGTCCTCCTTGGCCTCCAGCTCCTTCATCTCGTTGTTGGCCTGCACCACGCCCATGGGCTCCACAAACAGTGTGGCGCCGGAGGAGGATACGTCGTGGACAAGTCCCGGCAGACTGCCCTTGCACTCCGCCTTTACCGGCACCACGAACCGCCCGTCACGCTGGGTGATAAGCGCCTCCTGCAGCACCTTGGCGTAGGAGGGGGAGGAAATGATGCGCTGTAAGATCTGGCGGCCCTTGGTGGCCGCCACCCGCATCTGCCGCCGGATATCCGCCAGCTCAGGGCTGGCGGTGTCGGCGATGGTCTCCTCGTCCAGAATGGCGCCGCGTATCCTGTCCTCCAGATACTTGTTGGGCCGCAAGGCGGAGAACAGCCGGTCGATGGCCGTGGGCTCGCCCTGCCGATCCGCGTCGTAGTCGCTGACCCGCCGGGTAGCGGTCAGCACCCCGGCGATGTCCAGCAGCTCACGGGTATTCAGCATGCCGCCGTGGTCGGCGCGGTTCAGCGGCTGTGCCACGTCCTTCACGCCGGTGAAGGACGGGCTGCCATGGAGCCCCAGACGGGTCTTGGCCGCGTCTGTCTCGTCCAGCAGATGGCTGACCGTCTCCGCCTCGGTGGAGGGCCGCAGCCTGCGGCACCGCTCTTTGGCCTCGTCGCTGACAGCCCGCTGTGCCAGCATCTCCAGCACGGCGGGCAGCTCCAGCGTCCGCATGGATTTTTCAAATAAATCGCTCATATGTATGTCCTCACGTTACCCCAAAAGGGATTTGTAGTAGTCCAATGTCCGAAAGCTCCGCTCCAGCTGGCTGGCGGCAAAGGCCTCCCCCGCGTGATCCAGCTCCCGCAGCGCCGCGGGCTCCAGCGTGAAGGCGTACAGCCGCCGGCTGTCGCAGTACAGGATATGCCGCAGTGCCGCCAGACCCGCCGCCGTCAGCGGCATACTCAGACCGCCGGGCTGCTTGCAGCCGCCGCAGTGTACCACGCCGCGGAGCACATCCAGCATAGGTGCCTCCGGCGCCTCCCGGCCGCACACGGCGCACGCCGACGCCAGCGGCTCGAAGCCCGCCAGCGCCAGCAGCCGGAACTGGTACGCTGCCTTCACCAGCTGTGGCTCCTTGCCCAGATAGCACAGGGCATACAGCGCGTTCAGCAGCAGCGACAATATCTCCGGCGACGCCGTCTCCTCGGCGCAAACCGCCTCCGCCAGTTCCGTGAAGTAGGACGCCAGCGATAAAAGCACGATGTCCTGCCGCACGCCGTCGAACAGCTCCAGCGTGGACGCCTCGTCCAGCATATACCAGTTTCCCCGCTTGTACAGTGTCAGCTCTGAGTAGGCCAGCAGCTGGCTGGCGGCGGCGATACGGCTGTTTTTCCGCCGCGCCCCCCGCGCGATGAGGGGAATCTTCCCCATATCCGGCGTCAGCACCGTCAGGATCTTATCCGATTCCTTTGTCTCCGTGACCCGCAGCACAAGGCCGGTGGTCACTGCTTTTCCGTTTTGCATACCGCCTCCTGTTGGCCGCGCCACAGCAGATACGCCTCCGGTGCGCCGGTGTCGCAGAACAGCTCCCAGTAGTCCATGGCCGTCACCTCCCTGCCGTTAGCATGGAGGTCTGCGGCGGAATTATCACTGGGAATGCCTGGTGTTGGTTTTTTCCTCCGGCGGCAAGGGGCCGTTCCGTGCCTGCGGGCGCGGGTCACTTTTGGCCCCAGCCCCAAAAGTACCAGAAACGCCGTTCAAACCTGCGGTTTGAAAATCCGCCCGCGCCCCGCACATGTGGGCTTGCCGTTCTGCATCCCGCGCGAACGCGGCAAAGTGTAGACCACCCGAAATGTGGAATTGATCTGCTTCTGTCCCCGCTGCCGCTGAACGTCCAAAATGTAGAACTGCGCAGCGGCGCATTTCAGAGTAAAAGCGGCAGCGCTCAGAGAAATACGTCATTTCAACATTTCGGACGAACCAGAATACGGCAGCAAGCGGCGGAAGGAAATCCAAAAACCATGGGTTTTGGGCGGCGTTCTTTCCCCCATTTCTTTCGCTGCTGAAAGAAATGGGGCCGCCGGCGGCAAAAAGGAAATAATTTTGCCGCTGTTGGCAAAAGTGGGTCGCGCCGGAGCGCGAAATCTCCCTGCCGCGCCCGGGGGCGTGGAATACCCTCACTCCTCCGTATACCCCTGACTGCGGATAAAATTCGGGTTGTCCCGCCAGTTTGCCCCACCCGATGTTCCATCGGGCGGGGACCCCATTATTTCACCGCTTTACGGCGGAAATGAATCCCGCCTACGGAATTCTCCGAATTCACGCCGCACTCGCAGCGGCTCGCTGCCGCTCGCAGGAAAACTGGCTTCTGGTGCCGCTTAAGACTCTTACTCCTCCGTATACCCCTGACTGCGGATAAAATTCGGGTTGTCCCGCCAATTTTCCTTGACCTTTACCCACGTTTCCATGTACACCTTGGTACCCATGAACTTTTCGATGTCCCGCCGGGCCTGCGAGCTGATGCGCTTGAGCATCTCGCCGCCCTTGCCGATGATGATGCCCTTGTGGCTGGCCTTTTCGCAGTAGATGGTCACATCCAGATCGATGATGCCGCTGTCCACCCGCTCGGAGAACCGCGTCACCTCCACCGCCGTGCCGTGGGGGACCTCCTTGTCCAGACACCGCAGCATCTTCTCCCGCACGATCTCGGCGCAAACCTGGCTGTCCGCCTGATCGGTGGTCATGCCATCGGGGAACAGCTGCGGCCCCTCCTGCGCGTATTTTTCCAGCTGGTGCATCAGATCCTCCAGCCCGTCGCCCGTCCGGGCGGAGATGGGGATGATGGCGTCAAAGCCGTCATACGCCTCACTGTACGCGGCGATGACCTCTAGCAGCGCATCCTTCTTCTCCACGGTGTCGATCTTGTTGATGCACAGCACGCAGGGCAGGTTCTCCTCCCGGATGCGCTGGAGCAGAATGCGCTCCGGCTCGCCCACATGGGCGATGGGCTCTACCAGCAGCAGCGCGCACTCCACGCTGCTCAGGCTCTCCCGCACCACCTTGACCATGTAGTCTCCCAGACGGCTGCGGGGCTTGTGCAGACCCGGCGTATCCAGCAGGACATACTGGGTATCGCCCCGGTTCACCACGCCGTAAATACGGTTGCGGGTGGTCTGGGGCTTGTCCGACACGATGGCGATCTTCTCGCCCACCAGTGCGTTGGTCAGACTGGACTTGCCCACGTTGGGCCGTCCGCATACCGTGATCATCGCCGTTTTCGTAATGTGTTCCATCAGGTGATCCTCAACTTTCTTTCATTTGAGCTTTTTGTGTTTTATTTCCGTTCAAGGCCCAGTGCGGCCATGATGGTCTCCTCACGCGCCCGCATCTGCGCCTTCTGCTGGCCCTCGTCCATGTGGTCGTAGCCCAGCAGGTGCAGCACAGAGTGGACAGCCAGATACGCCAGCTCACGCCGGTTGCTGTGGCCGTACTCCTTGGCCTGCGCCTTCACCCGCTCCAGCGAGATGGCCATGTCGCCCAGCGGCACATAGCCCGTCCCCGGATCGGCGTCCTCCTGCCCGGGCAGCTGGCCGGGCGTCAGCTCGAACTCCGGGAAGCTCAGCACATCCGTGGGTCTGTCCACCTGCCGCATCTCGCGGTTCAATTCCTGTATGCCCGCGTCGCCGGTGACATATACATCCACCTCGCAGGGTACGTCCACGCCCTGCTGGTCGAGGGCCGTGCGGATGACCCTCCGCAGGAAGCTCTTGGTGCCGTCGCTGACGCCGGGAACGTCCGCCGTCACCGGGATATAGTGTCGTTTCATTTCTTTTTCTCCTCGAATTTCGCGTAGGCCTCGATGATGCGCTGCACCATCACATGGCGCACCACATCCTCTTTGGTGAGCTTGCAGACCGCTACGCCCTCCACATCCCGCAGCACCTTCATGGCCTCCTTCAGGCCGCTGACCTTGTCGGCGGGCAGGTCGATCTGGGTCACGTCGCCGGTGATGACCACCTTGGAGCCAAAGCCCATACGGGTCAGGAACATCTTCATCTGCTCGCGGCTGGTGTTCTGCGCCTCGTCCAGAATGATAAAGCTGTCGTCCAGCGTGCGGCCGCGCATATACGCCAGCGGCGCCACCTCAATGTTGCCCCGCTCCAGATACTTCTGATACGTCTCCGCGCCCAGCATATCGAACAGCGCGTCGTACAGCGGCCGCAGGTAGGGGTCTACCTTGCTCTGTAGATCGCCGGGCAGGAAGCCCAGCCGCTCGCCTGCCTCCACAGCGGGGCGGGTCAGGATGATGCGGTTCACCTGCTTGTCCCGGAAGGCGGCCACCGCCGCCGCCACCGCCAGATACGTCTTGCCCGTACCGGCAGGCCCCACGCCGATGGTGACGGTCTGCTTCATGATGGCGTTGACGTACTCCTTCTGGCCGATGGTCTTGGGCTTTACGGGACGTCCCTTGCTGGTGATGCAGATAACGTCCTGCGTCAGCTCGCTGATGCGCTCGGCCTGTCCCGACCGCACAAGCCCCGTCACATAGCGCACGTGCTGGTCGGAGATGCTCTCGCCCTTGTTGGACAGCGTCAGCAGCGCCTGCACCGCCTTGACCGCCAGCATCACATTCTCCGGCTCGCCGGACACCACGATCTCGCCGCCCCGGTTCACCACCTGTACCTGAAATTCCGTCTCCAGCAGGCGGATGTTCTCATCGAAGGAGCCGAACAGGTTGACGGCCTCCTCCATACGTTCAATGCTGATGCGTTGTTCCATATTTGGGTCTTTACCTCCCCATATCCTGTATATCCAGCGGCGATGATACGCCGATCTGTTCCTCACACTCCGCGTGGAGCGTCACCACCAGCCACACCCCCTGCCGCACCGCATCAAAGCGGTGGTGCAGCAGGTTTCCGTCCCGCTGCGCCAACTCCGTGCGGAGCTGCGCCATAAGCTGTGCCTCTCCCTCCGCCCGGGCCTCCTCCGGCGAACGCTCCGTTTCCCCGGCGGCATAGCGCACGGTGCGCTCCGTCACCAGCGTCACCGGCAGCGTCAGGCCAAAGGGCAGCCGCGCCTGATGGTACAGGGTCATTTTATCACAATCGGGGCCGGTCATGCTACCCTTTCCGTAGATTTTTATGCGGTTTCTTCCCACATCCACTGCCAGACGCGTGACCGCCCCTGTCTCCCGCCCCTTTTCCCGCACCGTCAGCGGCACGGACACCGACAGCTCATACCACGTCCGCGCCCACACCTGCCCCATACCGTGGAGCAGCCGGTAGCCCCGCCGGTCGGAGTCCACCACACCGGAGATCAGCACCTGTCCCGCCGTGACGGTGCTGCCCGCCATGACCTGTGCCTCCCCGTCCAGCGCCTGCACGCCGGTGACAAGGCCGTCCCGGGCGGCCACCACGTTGGTGATCTCCCCGTCGGTGTAGAGATGGGGCGGCCGCTGGCGCTCCACCACCTGCACATGGGCGGTGCAGCCCCGCATATTCACCGTCAGCCACACCACATCCGGCAGCTCCAGCAGCACATGGTTGCGCAGCTCCTCCTGCTGGATACGGCTCCGCGCTCCCAGCGCCACGCCGTATTTTTCCAGCGTCCGCAGGATCGTTTCCGTTGGCACGGTGTCGTTGCCCGTCACCTGAAAGGCCCAGATATGGGTGCTGCCCAGCGCCATCGTCAGCATCAGCAGCCCCGCCGCCGCCAGCAGTACATACCGCCGCCTGTACTGCCGCCACACCTCCGGCGCGCCCTCCGTCCGCACCACGGTGAGCACCGCGTCCGTCTGCGTCAGCACCTGCCGCAGGCGGGGCAGCTCGGCACGGTCGATGGCCGCCCGCAGCCGCAGCTCCGACAGCCATGTCAAGCTCCAGAATGGGATACCGTGGGCGGCGCAGAGGTTCAGCACCCGTTCCGGCGCGGCGCTCTCCACCTCCACCGTCACCTGCCCCCGCAGATAATTCAGCACCTTCCGATACATGGCCGTCCCTCACTCCACCAGCTCTACGCTGCGGATGACGCCGTTGATGCGCAGCTCCTCATCGGTCATCACCGCCAGCTCCAGCCCCTCGCCCTGCACCCGCACCACCACCGTCCCGGCGTTGATGTCCACCGCCTCGGTGCTGTACGCCAGCACGCCGCGGTGCCGGTCGATGTACAGAGAGCGGTTGCCCAGCAGCTCCATACGCGCCACGCCGGATGCCAGATTCACCGGCAGATCCAGCCGGTCCATGGCCTGCTGGCTGACCTGCGCCCATTTTTTTGACAGCTTTGCCATATACGCACCTCCGATGCCCGTTCGCGGGTAAAAAAGCCTATGCACCCGGGACGGGAAACTTGCCTGTCCCCGCGCATATCCAGTGTGGAAGGGCGCATAGGCTGACAGCGGTGATGTGCTTGAAAAAAAGGCTTTTCCCGGCGGCAGCCGCCTGCTCCGGCGTATTGGCACTGCTGCTGTTGACCTGCGGAAATACGGCGGCGCAGGGGGTACGGGACGGGATATCCCTCTGCCTCGCCTCCGTCATACCGGCGCTGTTCCCCTTTTTCGTGGCGGCGCAGCTTCTGACGTCGCTGGGCGCGGCTGAGGTGCTGGGCCGGGCGGCAGGCCCGCTGTTCCGGCGGCTGTTCTGCATCGACGGTGCCGGCGCCGCCGCGTTTCTTCTGGGGCTGATCGGCGGGTATCCCGTGGGCGCAAAGGCCGCAGGGAGCCTTGTGCGGCAGGGGTTCCTCTCTCCGGAGGACGGTGCGCGGCTGCTGACCTTCTGCAACAACGCCGGACCGGCGTTCATTCTGGGCATCGTGGGAAACGGTGTATTTCACAGCTCCCGGGCAGGGGTATGGCTGTATCTTCTCCACGCCGCCTCCGCCACGGCGGTGGGGCTGCTCCTGTGCCGCACTGGAGGGGCGACGAAGCCGCCTGCCGTCCCCCGTACCGCCTCGGCCGGTACGCAGCGCAGCGCGGTCATACCGGTGAAAAAGCCGACCGCCTCCCTCGCCGCCGCGTTCATCGAGGCGGTGCAGAGCGGGGTGCGTGCCATGGCGGGCGTGTGCGGCTTCGTCATCTTCTTTCTGGTGCTGCTGCGTCTGGCGGAGGGGGCTTTCGGTTCGCTGCCGCCGCTGGCGGCGGGGCTCCTGGAGCTGACCAACGGCATTTTGCGCCTGACGCCGGACCGGCGCGGTTTCATCACGGCAGCGGGGCTGCTGGGCTGGGGCGGACTCAGCGTACACGGCCAGACGGCGGCGGTGCTGAGCGGCTCCGGCATCTCCCTGCGGCGGTATCTGCCCGCCAAGGCCTTGCAGGGTGCGTTATCGGCGGTGCTGGCTGCCGCCGTGTGGCGCTGGGTGCTGTGAAACGCCGGACGCTCCTCCCCGCGCGCAAAAAAAGAGACGGCTGCGCCGTCTCTTTTTCGTGTTTGCAGTTTTCCGTGGCGATGTGTCTCAGCGCTGCCCCTTGTCGTAGGGGATACCCTCCGCCTTGGGCGCACGGGACTTCTTGGATGTGAACGCCAGCACCACCAGCGAGATGATGTAGGGCATCATGTTGTACACCGGGCCGGGGATGTTCATGGCCTTCAGGAAGTCGAAGCCGGCATACACATTGGACAGCGCCCGGAACAGGCCGAACAGCAAGGCCGCCAGCGCGATGCGGGTGGGCTTCCACTGGCCGAAGATCATAACGGCCAGCGCCAGGAAGCCAAAGCCGGCCACGCCGTATTCGAACCGCCACTCGGACACGCCGGCGGTGATGAACACGATGCCGCCCAGGCCGCCCAGCATACCGGAGATCAGGACGCCGGCCCAGCGCATCTTATAGACGTTGATGCCCACGGAGTCCGCCGCCTGGGGATGCTCGCCGCAGGCCATGAGGCGCAGACCGAAGCGGGTCTTGTACAGCACCACATAGGCACCGATCAGCAGCAGCAGCGTCACCAGCATGAACCAGCTGAACTCGAAGGAGCCGATGTTCACCACAAACGCCTTCTTGGCGCCGGCGTACTGGATGATGGAGGACACGTCATCGGGGTTGGCGGCGGTGTTGATGGCCTTGACGATGACGGTGGCGCCGGCGGTGCCCAGCATGTTCAGGGCTGTGCCCACGATGGTCTGGTCCGCCTTGAAGTTGATGCAGGCCACGGCCAGCAGGCTGGAATAGACGGTGCCCAGCAGCGCGGCGGCCAGCAGCACCACCACGATCATCGCAAAGGCAGAGGAGTTGGCGGGCATGTAGCGCATGGCCAGCGCGCCGCCCAGCGCGCCCATGATCATGACGCCCTCCAGACCCAGGTTGATAACGCCGGAATGCTCGGAGAAGCAGCCGCCCAGTGCCACCAGGATCAGCACGGAGGCGAAGATCAGCGTATATTGCAGCAGCAGTACCATTACTGATCCCCTCCCTTCTCCGCAGATGTGTCTGTTTGCGAGGCGGCCTGTTCCGCCGCCTTCGCCTTCTGGATGGCCTTTTCCTCACGGCGGGCGATGGCGCTGTTCATGGCGTACTTCATAAACAGCACGAAGCCGCACAGGTAGATGATGACGGCGGCGATAAGGTCGGAGACCTGTGCGCAGTACATGGTCTTATCCACATACGCGCCGCCGGCGGTGATGTGCTGGATGAAGAAGGAGGCCAGAATGGTGCCGATGGGGTGCAGGCCGCCCAGGAACGCGGCGGCGATGCCGCTGAAGCCCATGCCGGGCACGGAGGAGGCGGTGCACTGCCACTGCTCATAGCCGGTGAGGTAGAACATGGAGGCGCCCAGCGCCGCCAGCGCGCCGGAGATGGCCAGCGTCAGGATGATGTTGCGCTTTTCCGCCATGCCGCAGTACTTGGCGGCGTTCTTGTTGTTGCCGGTAGCCCGCAGCTCGTAGCCGAAGCGGGTCTTTTCCAGCACCACCCAGACAAGGATGGCGATGACCACCGACAGCGGCAGCGCCAGACCCACATACTTGTTGTCATTGAACAGCGCGCCCAGGCCCAAAGAGGGCAGGATGGCGCCGGGGTTGGTGTCCGCCAGCACCACGGTGTAGGGGCTGGCCACCTCCTTGACGTTGGTCAGGAGCATATTGGTCAGGTAGAGGACGATCCAGTTCAGCATGATGCCGGAAATGACCTCGTTGACGTTGCAGTAGGACTTCAGCAGGCCGGAGACAACACCCAGCAGGGCGCCGCCCACCATGGCCAGCAGCATACAGGGCAGCCAGCTCCAGCCCCACGCCAGCGCGGCGTACAGGCTCAGGGCCACACCGGCGCAGTACTGGCCGGCGGCGCCGATGTTGAACAGGCCCACCTTGTAGGCGAACAGGATGGCCAGCGCGCACATCAGCAGCGGCGCGGTCTTGACCAGCGTGTTGCCCAGGTACTTCAGCTGGGTGTCGGAACGGCTGTACGTCAGGAAGTTCTTCATGACGGTGGCGATGGCCTCTCCGGCGCCGTTGGGGTTGATGAACAGCAGCACGATGTAACCGATGAGCATGCCCAGCACCACACACACCAGAGAGGCCAGCAGGGACTGGACGCCGCTGTTTTTCAGGAGATTCTTTTTCATGCCGTCACCTCGTCTCTCTTGGCGCCGGCCATGTACAGGCCCAGCTCCTCCTGGGTGGTCTTTTTCGGGTCAAGCTCGCCCACGATCTCGCCCTCGTACATGACGAGGATGCGGTCGGGCACGTCCATGACCTCGTCCAGCTCCAGCGATACCAGCAGGACGGCCTTGCCCTTGTCCCGCTCGGCCACCAGCTGCTTGTGGATATACTCGATGGCGCCCACATCCAGACCGCGGGTGGGCTGCACCGCCACCAGCAGCTCGGGATCGCGGTCGATCTCACGGGCCACGATGGCCTTCTGCTGGTTGCCGCCGGACATGCTGCGGGCCGCGGTGACGGGGCCCTGTCCGCTGCGGACATCGTACTGCTCGATGAGCTTTTCCGCGTATTTGCGGATGTTGTCCCGGCGGAGGAATCCGGCCTTGTCGGTGAACTCCGGCTCGAAGTACCGCTGGAGCACCAGATTGTCCTCCAGCGAGTAGTCCAGCACCAGACCGTGCTTGTGGCGGTCCTCAGGGATGTGGGACATGCCCATGGTGTTGCGCTTGCGGATGGAGGCGTGGGTGATGTCCTTGCCGCAGAGGGAGATCTTGCCGGAGGCCAGCGGCTCCAGACCGGTGAGGCCGTAGATGAACTCCGTCTGGCCGTTGCCGTCGATGCCGGCCAGGCACACGATCTCACCCCGGCGCACCTTCAGGCTCACGTCGCGGACGGCGTTGTTCTTATGTATCTTGCTGGCCACGGTCATATGCGCCACGTCCAGCACCACGTCGCCGGGGGTGCAGGGCTTCTTCTCCACATGGAAATTGACATTGCGCCCCACCATCATGGCGGACAGCTGCTCCATGGAGGTGTCCTTCGTCTCCACGGTGCCCACACACTTGCCCTTGCGCAGCACGGTGCAGCGGTCGGCCACGGCCATGATCTCGTTGAGCTTGTGGGAGATAAACAGAATGGACTTGCCCTCCGCCGCCAGATTGCGCATGATCTCCATCAGCTCGTCGATCTCCTGGGGCGTCAGCACGGCGGTAGGTTCGTCGAAGATGAGGATCTCGTTTTCGCGGTACAGCATCTTCAGGATCTCGGTACGCTGCTGCATGCCCACGGTGATGTCCTCGATCAGCGCGTCCGGGTCCACCTTCAGGCCGTATTTCTCGCTGAGGGCCAGCACCCGCTGGCGGGCCTCCTTCTTCTGGAGGAAGCCGTGCTTCGTGGGCTCCACGCCCAGGATGATGTTGTCCAGCACGGAGAAGCACTCCACCAGCTTGAAGTGCTGGTGGACCATGCCGATGCCCAGTGCATTGGCGTCGTTGGGATCTTTGATGGACACCTCCACGCCGTCCTTTTTGATGATGCCCTCCTCGGGCTGGTACAGGCCGAACAGCACGCTCATCAGCGTGGACTTGCCGGCGCCGTTTTCGCCCAGCAGGGCGTGGATCTCTCCCTTTTTCACCTGCAGGGTGATGTCGTCATTGGCGATGATACCGGGAAACCGTTTTGTGATGTGCAGCATTTCGATGGCATACGGTGTATCCAAGTTTTCGCCCTCCCTTCCGTTTTATGGCCCGCCGCTTACGCTGTGTGCGGGGACGGAAACCATGAATATATTCAGTATACTATACTTCCCGGCATAAAGCAAAGTTTTTTCGGAGTTTTGACGATACTTTTGACGATACCGGTAACGGCAATTGCTGGAAAACGCGCAAAAAAAACAGAGGCTGCGGATGCAGCCTCTGTTTTTTACGGTAAGTACAGGCTTACTTGATGTTGCCCAGATCCTCCACCGTGATGACGGTGGCGAAGTCGGAGGCAGCCTTGGTGGTGTCGTTGCTGACGGTCAGGGTGCCGTCGAACATGGCCTTCACCAGAGCCTTGTAGTCGTCCTGGGTGAACGCACCATCAGCCCACTGGGTGGACTCCATGGGGATCTGGACGTAGTTGGCAGTGGGATCGTCAGCGGACACCAGACCCAGCGTGTCGATCTTGGCGGAGTACTTCTCCCAGTTGCCATTGACGATGACATCGGTCAGGGTGTCATAGGTGGCGGGATACAGACCCTTCATGGCGGAGGTGACGGTCAGAGCCTTGTAGCCCTCGACGGTGGCGGCATCAGCGCCCTCGCCGGCGGCGTAGTTGGCAATGACACCGGCCTGGTCAACGTCAACACCGATGACCTTGGCGCCCTCGACCTTCTTGGCGGCGTCAACAGCGGAGGTGTAGATACCGCCGCCGCAGGCGAACACGACCTCAGTGCCGCCGGCATACCAGGTATCCATAGCGGCAGTGATGTCGGCATCACCGGAGAACTGGTTGCCGTAAGCATAGTTCAGCTTGACATCGGTCAGCTTCAGCTCGGCGGCAGCAGCGTCAACGCCCTGCACAAAGCCGTAGCCGTAGCGCTGGACAGCGGGGACAGCCATGCCGCCCAGGAAGCCCAGGTTCTTGTAGCCCAGCTTCACAGCAGCGTAGCCGGCCATGTAGCCGCACAGCTCTTCCTGATACACAGCACAGTACAGGTTGGCGGGAACCACAAAGCCCTCGCCCAGGTCACCGGCGGACACGTCCAGCGCGATGAACTTGACATCGGAGAAGTTGGGGGCGGTCTCCGCGATGGCGGCGCCGAAGGCGTAGCCGGGCATCACGATGACGTTGTAGCCCTGGTCGATAGCGCTCTCGATCATGGCCACACGGTCGGCGGTGTTATCGCCGGCGGGCTTGAAGTACTGGAAGTCCACACCGTTGGCCTCCGCGAAAGCCTTGCAGGCCTCGTAGGTGGTCTGGTTGAAGGACTGGTCGGTGATGTCACCGTAGTCGGTGATCATGGCGACCTTGTAGGTGGTCTCCGTGTTATCGCCAGAGTTGTCCGGATCCTGGTTATCGGGCTGCTTCTGCTCGCCGCAGGCGACCAGAGACAGAGCCATGACCAGGGCCAAAATCAGAGCAAGAAACTTTTTCATGATTCTTAATCTACCTTCCTAAATTTTTTTATTTTCACGCCTCGCGGCGGGAAAACCAAGTGTGCGGAGGAGAGGTACCCCTCTCACCGCAGGGTGCATTATAGCAGATTACTTTACAAATAGCAAGCCATTTCCATACTTTTCAGGGACATTCTAAACAAATTTTACAGTTAATTTGCATTTCGTTTGTGTGAAGCGCACGGTTTTCTTACTTCGCCGCCATTTTCACCGCGATCTCCAGACCGATCTTCATCATGTTGGTGAAGGTGTTCTGGCGGTCGTCGGCGGACAGCTCCTCGCCGGTGACAAGGTTATCGGAGATAGAGCAGATGGCCAGCGCCCGCTTGCCGGTATAGGCGGCGGTGCAGTACAGGCCGGCGGCCTCCATCTCCACCGCCATGACGCCCATCTTGGCGTAGCGCATATTGCGTCCGGCGGCGTCGTAGAACGTGTCGGAGGAGTAGAGATTGCCCACGGGCATCTTTACGCCCAGCTCCTTGGCACTCTCCACGGCGGCCATCAGCAGGTCGAAGTCGCAGATGGGGGCGTAAGCGCCGCCCAGCTCGTACTGGTCGGCAAAGCTGGAATTGGTGCAGGCGCCCTGACCGGCCACCACGCTGCCCAGCTCCAGATCGGCGCGCATGGCCCCGGCGGAGCCGACGCGGATGATATTCTCCACGTCGTACTGGGTGTACAGCTCATAGGAATAAATGCCGATGGAAGGGATTCCCATGCCGCTGGCCATGACGGAGACAGGCACGCCCTTGTAGGTGCCGGTGTAGCCCTGCACGCCGCGGACATTGTTGACCAGCTTCGGCTCGGTCAGGAACGTCTCCGCGATGAACTTGGCGCGCAGGGGGTCGCCGGGCATGAGAACGGTCTTAGCGAAATCGCCCTTAGCGGCGTTGTTGTGGGGGGTAGGCATAGTGATTCCTCCTTATATAATTATTGTTCCATGGCCTTGACGGCCTTGACGATACGACTGGTACCCAGACGATCCGCGCCCAGCGCGATGAAGTCCCGGGCGTCGTTGAGGTCGGCGATGCCGCCGGCGGCCTTGATCTTCACATGGGGCGCCACATGGGCCTTGAACAGCGCCACATCCTCGCGGGTGGCTCCGCCGCCGCCGAAGCCGGTGGAGGTCTTGATATAGTCCGCGCCGGACTCGGACACCACGCGGCACAGCTCGACCTTCTCGGCGTCGGTGAGCATACACGTCTCGATGATGACCTTCAGCAGCTTGCCGCCGCAGTGCTCCTTGATGGCCTTGATCTCGTCCAGCACCTGCTCATACAGGCCGTCCTTGACCCAGCCGATGTTGATGACCATGTCGATCTCCGACGCGCCGTTCTTCACGGCGTCGGTCGCCTCAAAGCACTTGGCGGCGGTGGTATCGTAGCCGTTGGGGAAGCCGATAACAGTGCAGATGGCGATCTTGCCGTCCACATATTCCGCCGCCTGCTTCACATAGCTGGCCGGGATGCAGACGCTGGCGCAGCCGTACTTCACGCCGTCGTCGCAGATGGCCTTGATCTCCGCCCATGTGGCGGTCTGGCTCAGCAGCGTGTGATCCACGCGGCCGAGGATATTTTTCAGCTCTTCGTTCATAGAAAAGGCTCCTTTCGGGATTTTTCCGCTCATATAGAACGATTATAGCATAGGCGTAAAAAAAAGGCAACTCCCTGCCGGTTTCCGGCGTGACGCGCGCGTCATGCTCCGATCACACCCCGCCGACACAACCGAAAAAAGAGGAGAGGGAACTTCCCTCTCCTCTTTCAAAAAGCCGGTGTTGGCGCGGTTTTGCTTACTTCCCGAAGTAGCGGTTCAGCAGACCCTCGAAAGCCTTGCCGTGGCGGGCCTCGTCGCGGGCCATTTCATGGAC
>ULRD01038212.1_pt1 | contig 24574 bp, 25 predicted proteins | sample 1955181 | NCBI WGS metagenome assembly ULRD01 (sample SAMEA4835675, study PRJEB28245) | human gut metagenome | biome: gut microbiome; material: fecal sample | place: Denmark | collected 2008
CGTCTGGGCTGGACGCTGGAGGAGCTGATGGAAAAGACCATCCTCGCCATGCGCAGCTGCGAGGCGCAGGTCAACGAGGAGCTGGCGTCCATCACCTGAGCCGCCCCATATACGAAAAAGAACACCCTGCATGAATACGCAGGGTGTTCTTTTTGTCGTATTATACTATTTGTTGTCCTTATTCGATGGCCACGATGTAGTAGTACACCGGCTGTCCACCGGGCAGCGCACTGACCTCCGCATCGGGACACGCCGTCTGGAACAGCTGGGCGGCGCGGTCGGCGTCCTCGTCGGACACGCCCTCACCGGCATAGACGGTGATGAACTCGGCGCTCTTCTCCACTGCCAGCTGGGCCAGGCGCTCCAGCAGCACGTCAAGGCTGCGGTCGGTACCCAGCAGCTTGCCGTCGCACAACGCCAGATAGTCCCCCTCGTTGATGGCAAAGCCGTCGAAGTCGGAGTTCCGCGCCGCATAGGTGATCTGCGCCGTGGTGACATTGGCCGCGGCGTCGGTCATGGCCTGCAAAATATTCTGCGGATCCGGCTCCTCCGTGTCCACGCACATCATGGCGGAGATGCCCTGCGGTACGGTGGCGGTGGGGACAACGATGACCTCCTTCTCCGTCAGGCCCACGCACTGCTGGGCCGCCATGATGATGTTCTTGTTGTTGGGCAGCACAAACACCACCTCGCTGGGGGTCTGGTCGATCTCCCGCAGGATGGCCTCGGTGGAGGGGTTCATGGTCTGGCCGCCGGACACGATGCGATCCACGCCCAGATCGCGGAACACGGCGGCAAGGCCATCACCGGCACAGACCGCCAGAAAGCCATACCGCTTCTCCGGCGCGGCCACGGCGCAGGCGCCGTTCTCCAGCTCCTTCTCGATGGCGTCCAGATCGTCGGTGGACTGGGCCTTCCGGCCTGCCGCCAGATCTGCCGCCTGGGTGCGCATATTCTCGATCTTCGCCAGCTCCAGCGTGCCGTACTTCTGGGCCTCGTTCAGGGCGTCGCCCGGCGTGTCGGTGTGGACATGGACCTTGAAGGACTCGTCATCCTCGCCGATGACCAGACTGTCACCGATGCTGCCCAGATAGGCGCGCAGGCCGTCCAGCGGACGATCCGTGGTCTTGCGGACAGTAAACACAGTGTCGAAGGCGAAGGTGATGTCCTCGTCGCCGATGGCGGCAAAGTCCGCCTTCTCCTCGGTCTGCTCCTCCACCTCCGGGATCTCCTCGCCCCGCAGGGCGCGGAGCATACCCTCCAGAATGATGAGGTAGCCCTTGCCGCCGGCATCTACCACACCGGCCTTTTTCAGCACCGGGTTCATCTCGATGGTCTCCGCCAGCGTGGCGTAGCCGGTCTTGATGGCCTCCTCCAGCACGTACTCGGCGGAGTTCTGCTCCCCCGCCGCCTCCAGCGCACGCTGGGCGGCCAGACGGGACACGGTGAGCACCGTACCCTCCGCAGGCTTCATCACCGCGCCGTAGGCGGTGGCGACGCCCTCCTGCATGGCGGCGGCCAGCTGTGTGCCGTCCGCCTCCGCCGTACCCTTGAGCACCTTGCTCATGCCCCGGAACAGCAGAGACAAAATGACGCCGGAGTTGCCGCGGGCGCCCCGCAGCAGGCCGGAGGCCGTGACCTTGGCGGCCTCGTCCACCGTGGCGGGCTGGCACTTGCGCAGCTCGTTCACCGCCGTCTGGATGGTCAGGCACATATTGGTGCCGGTGTCGCCGTCCGGCACCGGGAACACGTTGAGATCGTTGATGGTCTGTTTCTGCTGGGCAATGCACGCGGCGCCGAAGGCGACCATCTGCTTGAAGGCGCCGCCGCTGATCCTATCTGTCATGTCGTATTTCTCCTTCTTAGCGATGTCACACCGTGACGGAATCCACGCAGACGTTCACCGTCTTAACGGTGACGCCGGTGTTGAGATTGACCACATATTTGACCTCGCTCATAATGGAACGGCAGACAGTGGCGATATTGACGCCGTTTTCCACGATGATATGCAGCTCGATGGAAACGGTACCGTCGTCGTTGTAGGTGACCTTGACGCCCTTGCTCATGGCCTCCGGGCGCAGCAGGTGGACAAGACCGTCCGTCACGCTGCGCTGTGCCATGCCCTTGACGCCGAAGCAGTTGGTGGCGGCCGCGCCGGTGATCGTGGTGAACACCGCGTCGCTGATGGTGATCTCACCGTACTCAGTGGGAACTTTTATCATATCTGACTTCCTTTCTTCGGAAATAGTAACAAATTAAATATAGGCGCAATTTAATACGGTATATTATATACTACTTTCCCCCGGAGTACAAGAGAAATTTCACCGCGCCCTGCCGCAGCGCCGAAAAAAGCGGAGAGCGGCAGGTCATGCCGCTCTCCGCCTCCCTTATTTTCGCTTCCGAGTCAACCGCGGTTGCCGAAGAAGTAGTTGTAGAAATCCTGCCAGTTATCCCAGTTTCCGGGCATCTGGCCGCCGCCGTTGCCGCCGTTATTGCCGCTGCTCTGGGTGTTGTCCTCCTCGGAGCCGGTGTTCTGGGGCTGGGCGTCAAAGGTCAGCTCCACCTCGATATACTGCCCGCCGCGGTAGACGGTGAGGGTCACGGTGTCACCGGCGCGGTAGCCCTTCATGGCGGCGGACAGATCCTGCCGGGAGGTCAGGGTCTTGTCGCCCATCTTGGTGATGACGTCGCCCAGACGCAGACCCGCCTTTTCACCGGCGCCGCCCTCCACCACGGAGTAGACGAACACGCCCTCCGTGACGTCGATATTGAACTGTGCCGCCATCTGCTCATTCATGGTGCCGGCGGTGATGGCCATGTAGGCCTTATCCGTCACGGCGCCGTTTTCCATAATGTCGGTGATGATGCTGCGCACGTCACTGATGGGGATGGCGAAGCCCAGACCCTCCACAGTGGTGCTGGAATAGCTGGAGTACTTGGCGGACACGATGCCCACTACCTCGCCGTACAGGTTGACCAGCGGGCCGCCGGAGTTGCCGGGGTTGATGGAGCAGTCCACCTGGATCATGTTGAAGGGGGTGCCGTCCACGTTGATGGCGCGGTCACAGCTGGACACGATGCCCTGACTCATGGAGAACGTCAGCTCGCCCAGCGGGTTGCCGATGGCCAGCACGGTGTCGCCCACGTTGACGTCGGCGCTCTCGCCCAGCGTCACAGGCTGCAAGCCGGAGGCGTTGATCTTCAGCACCGCCACATCGTAGTCGCTGTCGCCGCCGATGACGGTGGCATCATAGGTGTCGCCGTTATACAGCGTCACCTGCACGGAGCTGGCGCCGCTGACCACATGGTAGTTGGTGACCACATAGCCGTCCTCGGTGATGATAAAGCCGCTGCCGGAGGAGGCGGTCTGGGTCTGCTGGCCGAAGATGTTGGTGCTGGTGGCGGAGCAGTTGATGGACACGGCGCTGTTCACCACGGAGGCGTACACCGTCGCCGGATCCATCTTCGTCTGGCCGTCCACCTTCTTCACCTGCACCGTTACCGGCTGGCGGTCGCTCTGCTGGATGGTGGTTTTGCCGCTGTTGCTGCCGCTGCCGGCGATGGCCGCGCCGCCCCAGCCCGCCAGACCGCCTGTCACGGCACAGGCCAGGATCAGCGCCGTCACCTTTACGGCGGCGCGGTGGAAGAAGCCCTGCTTTTTCGGCTGCACCGGCGGCTGCACCGGCACCCGGTTGGGATCGGGGGCGTAGTCGTCGTGGGGCAACTGATCCCGATTGGTATAGCGGTACTGGTCGCTGTTTCTGAAATCGTCGTTGTAGTACATAAAGAATGCCTCCTTTTTCGGCAAGTTCTGTGTTTTGGCTTGTAGCGGTGGGCAAATCGTGGTATGATACCGCCGCCGGAAACTGTTTTCTTTTCTATATCTATTAGGATAAACAGTTTCCTTAATCCAAGCTTTAAGTTTTCGCTGGAAATTTTAACTTTTTGAAAACGAGGTGAACGCCATGCTGCGGATCGACCAGCTGCGGCTGCTGCCGGATGAATCGGAAGATGTGCTGCTGCACAAGTGCGCCCGGCTGCTGCGGGTAGAGGTGTCGGCGCTGACAGGCCTGACGGTGCTGCGCCGCGCCATCGACGCACGGGAGAGCCTGACCTTCGTGTACACCGTGGCGGTCTCCGCCCCGCAGGAGGCCGCGCTGCTGCGCCGCTGCCGGGACAAGCGCGTCACCGCCTACACGCCGGAACAGTACGCGCTCCCCGCCCCCGTCTCCCCACCGGAGGTGCGCCCCATCGTAGTAGGCGCAGGGCCTGCCGGACTGTTTGCCGCGCTGGTGCTGGCAAAATGCGGCGCACGCCCCATCCTGTTGGAGCGGGGACAGTGCGTGGAGCAGCGGCAGCGGGACGTACAGTGTTTCTGGGCCACCGGTGAACTGGACACGGAGAGCAACGTCCAGTTCGGTGAGGGCGGCGCCGGGGCGTTTTCCGACGGCAAGCTGAACACCGGCACCCGCGATCTGCGCCACCGCTTCATCATGGAGGAGCTGGTGTCCTGCGGCGCGCCGGAGAGCATCCTCGCCGACGCGCTGCCCCATGTGGGTACCGACAAGCTCCACATCGCCCTGCAAGCCCTGCGGCGGCAGCTGTTGGCGCTGGGCGCAGATATCCGCTTCGGCGCACGGCTGGAGGGGCTGACGGTGCAGGAGGACGCCCTCACCGCCGTCACCGTCCGGCAGGGGGAGCAGCTTTACACCCTCCCCGCCCGGCAGGTCGTGCTGGCGCTGGGTCACAGCGCCCGCGATACCTTTGAGATGCTGTACGACGCGGGTCTCGCCATGGAGCAGAAGCCCTTCGCCATGGGGGTGCGCATCGAGCACCGGCAGTCGGCGGTGGACGCCGCCCGCTACCGGAGGCTGGCGGGTCACCCCTCCCTGCCCCCCGCCACCTATAAGCTGTCCTGCCACCTGCCCAACGGACGCAGCGCCTTTTCCTTCTGTGTCTGTCCCGGCGGACAGGTGGTGGCCGCCGCGTCGGAAGCGCGGCGCGTGGTCACCAACGGCATGAGCGAGTACGCCCGCGACCGGGAGAACATCAACGGCGCGCTGCTGGTGAACGTCACCCCCGCCGACTTCCCGGACAAGCACCCTCTGTCCGGTATCTGGCTCCAGCGGCAGCTGGAGGACGCCGCCTTCGCCTTGGGCGGCGGCGACTACCGCGCCCCCTGCCAGCGGGTGGAGGATTTTCTGGCACACCGCCCCTCCACGGGGCCGGGGAATGTACAGCCCAGCTATCTGCCCGCCGTCACCTACACCGACCTGCACCGCTGTCTGCCGCCCTTTATCAGTGAGACGCTGGCGCTGGCGCTGCCGGAGCTGGGGCGGAAGCTCCGGGGCTACGACGACCCCGATGCCCTGCTCACCGGTGTGGAGACCCGCTCATCCTCCCCGGTGCGGCTGGTACGGGATGAACACTATGAGGCCAATATCCGCGGCGTGTACCCCTGCGGCGAGGGCGCCGGCTATGCCGGCGGTATCCTGTCCGCCGCCGCTGACGGGATGCGCTGCGCGGAAAAAATACTGGAGGTATACAGATGAAGAAAATTGCCGTTCTCGCAGATTATTTGGAGCCGTCTCACCACGCGCTCATCGACAGCACCGCCGCACGCTGCGGCTTTGCGGTGGACTACTACCCCGACTGCCGTGTGCCGGCGGAGTTGGCCGGCACCTATGAGGTGGTGCACGGGATGCCCAAGCCCGGCGACCTGAAGGCCTTCACCGGCATGAAGTGGTTCTGCGGCAGCTTTGCCGGCGTGGATGCCTATCTGGATGACGCCCTGTACCCCTCGCCGGAGGTGATGCTGAGCAACTCCTCCGGCACCTACGGCGTCACCATCGCCGAGCATCTCATCATGGTCACGCTGATGCTGCTGCGCCATGCCCCCGCCTATCTGCACCACGCCGATACCCACCGCTGGGGGCCGGTGATGCCCATGCACTCCCTCATCGGCAGCACCATCACGGTGCTGGGTACCGGCGACATCGGCACGGAGTTCGCCCGCCGCGCCAAGGCCATGGGCGCCAAGGCGATCCGGGGCGTCCGCCGCACCAAAAAGGCCGCCGACCCCGCCTTTGACGGGGTGTTCACCCACGAGGAGCTGGACAGTCTGCTGCCGGACACCGATATTCTGGTGATGGCGCTGCCCTCCACGGCGGACACCGTGGGCATCCTGTCCCGCGACCGCATCGCCCTGCTGCCGGAAACCGCGTATGTAATCAACGTAGGCCGCGGCACCGCCATTGACCAGCCCGCGCTGGTGGAGGCGCTGAACGCCGGAAAGCTGGCAGGCGCGGCGCTGGATGTGTTTGAGAAGGAGCCCATCCCCGCGAGCGACCCGGTGTGGGACGCCAAGAACCTGCTTATCACGCCCCATATCTCCGGCCAGATGAGTCTGGGCTACACCCGCGGCAAAAATGTAGCCCTGTTCTGCGAGGATCTGGAGAACTATGCCGCCGGCCGCCCGCTGAAGCGGTATGTGGACCGCAAGATCGGCTATTGAGCCGCCCTGCAATGGAAAAAGAGAGGCGTTCCTCCCGGAACGCCTCTCTTTTTTTCATCTCACAACAGTCTGCCCACGCCCACGAACAGGCAGCCCAGTCCGAAAAAGGCGATGATGAGCAGCAGCACCACCGGCCAGAACCGCTTGCCCATGACTTGCGGATCCATAAAGGGGTAGGGGTAGCAGTGCTTCGTATGGCCGATGGGCTTTCCCGTGGCGCCCCGCGCCATACCGAAGGCGAAATACGCCAGCGGCAGCGCCAGCCAGTACAGGGCGTGCCGCACCGTCAGACCGCTCTTGTCCTGCCACAGCAGCCACTGCACCACCGTCAGCCACGGCACGATATAGTGGACGCACAGGTTGCCGAAGCTGCTCAGCCCGATATCCGACAGGCTCTTGCCGCTCCGCGTGGCCGACGGCACCAGCACCCACTGGTAGATCAGGTGGGTCACGAAGATGCACAGCGTCATGCTCAGCGCCATGCCGGGGGCGCTGAGCAGCCGGAACACGCCGCTGCCGGGGAAGAAGCTGCTGACGCCCAGCGCCAGCTGGTACACCGCCAGCAGCAGGTTGCTCAAATTGGTGTAGAACACGAAAAAGCCGGGGCGGATATGACCCGTGGCGGGCAGGGTGGAGTGGAACGCCAGCCCCCCCGCGCCCAGCAGGAAAAGAAAAATCGCCGATATGCCCAGCATCATTCCACCCTCAGCTCCCGCAGCCGCGCGATCTCCCGGGCGTATCCCGCCAGATCGTTGGGCGTCTCCAGAATAAAGGGCAGCTCCCGCAGCGCCGGGTGGTTGATGATGCGGCCAAAGGCCGCCTCCCCCAGATACCCCTCGCCGATACGGGCGTGGCGGTCCTTGCGGGCGCCCAGCGGGTTCATGCTGTCGTTGATATGCACTGCCTTCAATTTTGCAAGGCCGATGACCCGGTCAAACTCCGTCAGCACGCCGTCGATGTCCCCGGCGATGTCGTAGCCCGCGTCTGAGACGTGGCAGGTGTCCAGACAGACGCCCACCTTTTCCCCCAGCTCCGTGCGGTCGATGATCTCCCGCAGCTCCTCGAAGCGGCCGCCCACCTCCGAGCCCTTGCCGGACATGGTCTCCAGCAGCACCGTGGTGCGGTATTCCGGCCGGAGGATGGCGTTGAGGGTCTCCGCAATCTGGCGGATGCCCGTCTCCACCCCCTGCTCCGTGTGGCTGCCGGGATGGAAGTTGTAGTAGTTCCCCGGCAGGTATTCCATACGCTTCAGGTCGTCCGCCAGCGTCATCCGGGCAAACTCCCGGGTACGCTCCGTCCTGGAGCAGGGGTTGATGGTGTAGGGCGCGTGGGCCACCAGCGGCCCGAAGCCGTTTTCCGCCAGCAGCGCCAGCAGCGCCGCCGCGTCGTCGGGGTCGATGGCCTTGGCCTTGCTGCCCCGGGGGTTGCGGGTGAAAAACTGGAATGTGTTGGCGCCGATATCCAGCGCCGTCCGCCCCATGGCCAGAAAGCCGTCGGAGGCGGATAGGTGACAGCCGATCGTCAGCATGGTGTTGCTCCTTTCAGATGGCCAGCGTCCCTACGTCCGCTCTGCCGTTTTCAATGGTGAGGAGGCCGCAGGTGGGGCGCAGCGGATCGCCGGCAGCGCCGGGGTTCAGCACCAGCAGCGCGCCGTCGTTGTCCACCATGGGACGATGGGTGTGGCCGAACAGCAGCACCTGCGCGCCGCACTCCCGGGCGGCCCACACCGCCCGCATCACGTCGGACTTCACGCCCCGTGTGTGGCCGTGGAGCATCAGGATACGCACGCCGCCCAGCTCGATGAGCCGCTCCGGCTGGTCGCAGCTGCCGTAGTCGCAGTTTCCCGGCACACCCTCCATGGGCAGCATAGGAAACGCCTGCCGCAGCTTTTCCAGATCCCGCTGGCAGTCGCCCAGATGCAGCACATAGTCGGGGTGGGTCAGCTCCACCGCCCGTATCAGGTTATCCACCTTGCCGTGGGAATCGGATACCACTAAAACCTTCATAGCTCCCTCGCAATCTGTATTCTCAAAGGGCATCTTACCACAAAACGGTTGAAAATACAATTCATTTCCCGTATGATGGTAGGGAGTGAAAGGAGGCGGTATCATGACCGGAGGTGTGGTGGAGCTGGATCTCCACGGCATGAATACCTATCAGGCGCAGATCGCGGTGGACGCTGCCCTGCGCCGGGCTGGTCTCGGCACCTATCGGCTGCGGCTGATCCACGGCTATCGCGGCGGCACGGCTATTCGGGATATGCTGTGGCTGACCTACGGGCATCGCAGCCAGGTCAAGCGCATGGTCAGCATCAGCGAGGGCGTGACCGAGCTGGTGCTGCGGGAATACTGAGAAGGAGCGTGGCGGTATGCGGCTTGCGCAGATACAGATGGCAGTCACGGCGGACAAGGTGGAAAACCTCCGGCACGCGGAGGCGCTGCTGGCCTCCGTAAAGGGGGCGGACATGGCGGTGCTGCCGGAGATGTTCTGCTGCCCCTACGACAACGGCTGCTTCCGCGCCTACGGCGAGGCGGCGGGCGGCGCGGCGTATCAGATGCTGTCCCGCGCCGCTGCGGAAAACCACCTGTGGGTGGTGGGCGGCTCCATCCCGGAGCTGGACGGCGGCAGGGTGTACAACACCAGCTATGTCTTTGCGCCGGACGGACGGTGCGCGGCACGGCACCGGAAGATGCACCTTTTCGACATTGACGTGGACGGCGGCCAGCGGTTCCGGGAGTCGGACACCCTGACCGCCGGGGACGATGTGACGGTGTTCGACACGCCTTGGGGCAAAATGGGTCTTTGCATCTGCTTTGACCTGCGGTTTCAGGAGCTGTCGCGGCTGATGACGCTGGCGAGGGCGCAGGTACTGCTGGTACCGGCGGCGTTCAACATGACCACCGGCCCCGCCCACTGGGAGCTGCTGTTCCGGCAGCGGGCCGTGGACAACCAGCTGTTCACCGTGGGCGTCTCTCCGGCCCGGGACGAGGCGGCCTCCTATGTGGCGTGGGGCCACTCCATCGTCTGCGACCCGTGGGGCGCCGTCCTCCACCAGTGCGGCGCCGGCGAGGAGGTGGCGGTGATGGAGCTGGACATGGCGCAGGTGTCCGCAGTACGCAGACAGCTCCCCATTCTGTCGGCACGGCGGACGGATATCTATGAGATTCGAAAAAAGTGATTGCCAAGGCATGGCAAAGCGTGTATAATCGCAAAAAAATACGGCGGAGGTCCTATATGATGAAAAAGAAATATGCAGAGATGACAGCGGCAGAGCGGCAGGCGGAATACACCGCCGTGCAGAAGGAATACGAGGACGCCAAGGCGCTCCATCTGGCGCTGAATATGGCACGGGGCAAGCCGGGACGGGAGCAGCTGGAGCTGGTGATGCCCATTCTCGGCGTGCTGACCCGGTCGGAGCAGTTTCTGTCCGACGGCGTGGAGACCCGGAACTACGGCGAGGTGGCGGGTATCCCTGCGGCGCGGCGGCTGTTCGCGGATATTCTGGGCTGCAAGCCCGAGCAGGTGTTCGTCGGCGGCAACGCCAGCCTGCAGTTGATGTACGACGCCGTCTCCAAGGCATTCACCCACGGGATGCGCCACAGCGAGAAGCCGTGGAGCAAGCTGGACAAGGTGAAGTGGCTCTGCCCCGTCCCCGGCTATGACCGGCACTTCAAGGTGACGGAGAGCTTCGGTGTGGAGATGATCAACATTCCCATGACCGCTGACGGCCCCGACATGGACATGGTGGAGGAGCTGATCCGCGATCCGGCGGTAAAGGGTATGTGGAACGTGCCTAAATACGCCAATCCCGAGGGTGTGGTGTACAGCGGGGATACCATCCGCCGTCTGGCGGCCATGAAGCCCGCTGCGCCGGACTTCATGCTGATGTGGGACAACGCCTACTGCATCCACGAGTTTGACGGCGACTTCGTGCCGTTCCCCGATATCATCAGCCTGTGCGCCCAGTACGGCAACGCCGACATGGTGTACGAGTTCGCCTCCACCAGCAAGGTGACGTTCCCCGGCGCGGGCGTGGCGGTGATGGCGTCCAGCGAGGCCAACATCGCCTATCTCACCAAGCTCATCAATGTCCAGACCATCGGCTTCGACAAGATCAACCAGCTGCGCCATGTGCTGTTTTTGCAGGACAAGGCCCACACGCTGGCGCTGATGCGGCAGCCCCCCGCCGTGCTGGCCCCCAAGTTCCACGCGGTGCTGGACGCGCTGGACCGGGAGATCGCCCCGCTGGGCATTGCGGACTACAAGCGTCCCGTGGGCGGCTATTTCATCAGTCTGGACGCTATGCCCGGCTGCGCAAAGCGGACGCTGGCGCTGTGCAAGGAGGCGGGCGTCACCATGACCGGCGCGGGCGCCACCTTCCCCTACGGCGTCGACCCCAGCGACAGCAACATCCGCATTGCCCCCTCCTTCCCGCCGGTGGCGGAGCTGGAGCAGGCCATCGCCGTGTTCTGCACCTGCCTGAAGCTGGCGGCGCTGGAAAAGCTGGGTATCTGAAGCTAAAACGCGCATAAAAAAGAGCTGCGGCGCTGCCGCAGCTCTTTTTTATGCATTTATCCTCTGCCGCTGACACGTAGGCGGTTGAGGGCGCGGGCCAGATTGCCCTGCGCCAGCTGATACTCCGCCATGCTGCGCTTCTGCCGCAGCTGCTCCTCCGCCTCCTCGCGGGCGCGGAGGGCGCGGTTCACGTCGATATCCTCCGGACGCTCGGCGGCGTCCACCAGCAGCAGTACGCGGCCGTCCTCGATCTTGAACAGACCGGGCGCCACGGCGGCGCGGCGGTGCTCGCCCTCCGCCGTCTCGAACCGCAGCTCACCGGCACAGACAGCGCCCACGGCGTTGCTGTGGTTGGCCAGAATGCCGAACTCGCCGTCGGTGGTAGGCACCACCAGCGACACACATTCGCCCCGGTAAAACGGAACGCTGGCCGCCAGAATATCCAGATGGAACGGGGCCGCCATCACATGCCGCCTTTCTTCATCTGCTCCGCCTTGCGGATCACGTCGTCAATGGTACCGGCGTTGAAGAAGGCCGCCTCGGGATACTCGTCCATGCTGCCGGACAGGATCTCCTTGAAGCCGCGCAGCGTCTCGTGCAGGGGCACGAACACGCCGGGTGCGCCGCTGAATTTCTCCGCCACGTAGAAGGGCTGGGACAGGAAACGCTGGATGCGGCGGGCGCGGGCGACGGTCTTTTTATCCTCGTCGCTCAGCTCCTCCATACCCAGAATGGCGATGATATCCTGCAGCTCACGGTACTTTTGCAGCGTGGACTGGACGGCGCGGGCGATGTTGTAATGCTCCTCGCCCACGATGTCCGGCTCCAGAATGCGGGAGGTGGACTCCAACGGGTCCACGGCGGGGTAGATGCCCTGCTCCGCGATCTTACGGCTCAGTACGGTGGTGGCGTCCAGATGGGAGAACGTGGTGGCGGGGGCGGGGTCGGTCAGGTCGTCGGCGGGGACATACACCGCCTGTACGGAGGTGACGGAGCCGTCCTTGGTGGAGGTGATGCGCTCCTGCAGCGCGCCCATCTCGCCGGCCAGCGTGGGCTGGTAGCCCACGGCGGAGGGCATACGGCCCAGCAGCGTGGACACCTCACTGCCCGCCTGGACGAAGCGGAAGATGTTGTCGATGAACAGCAGCACGTCCTTGTGCTCCACATCGCGGAAATACTCGGCCATGGTCAGGCCAGACAGCGCCACGCGCATACGGACGCCGGGGGACTCGTTCATCTGGCCGAAGACCAGCGCCGTCTTGTCGGACACGCCGCTCTCCTGCATCTCACCCCACAGGTCGTTGCCCTCGCGGCTGCGCTCGCCCACGCCGGTGAAGATGGAATAGCCGCCGTGCTCCATGGCCACGTTGTGGATCAGCTCCTGGATCAGCACGGTCTTGCCCACGCCGGCGCCGCCGAACAGACCGATCTTGCCGCCCTTGGGGTACGGCTCGATGAGGTCGATGACCTTGATGCCCGTTTCCAGAATATCGGCGGCGGGCATCTGCTCGGCAAAGGTGGGGGCGCTGCGGTGGATCTCCCAACGGGGGGCGTCGGCGCTCACCGGCGCCTCGCCGTCGATGGGGTCACCCAGCACGTTGAACATACGGCCCAGTGTGGCCTCGCCCACCGGTACGGAGATGCCGTGGCCGGTAGCGGTAACGGTCAGGCCCCGGCTGAGGCCGTCGCTGCCGGCCATCATGACGCAGCGCACCGTCTTGTTCTCCAGATGCTGCTCCACCTCCATGGTGTAGCGCGTGCCGTTTGCCTCCACGGTCAGCGCCTCATTGATGGCGGGCAGGCTCCCCTCCGGGAAATGTACGTCGATCACAGGGCCGGAAATGCCCGTGATGGTTCCTTGTTTCATTGAGGTCAGCCCTCCTTTTCTTTCTTGCTGCGCTGGGCGCGCTCACCGGCGGAGACCTCGGTGATCTCCTGGGTGATGGCGGCCTGACGCGCCCGGTTGTACTGCACGGACAGATCCTTCAGCAGCTCCTCCGCGTTCTGATCCGCCGCGTTCATGGCGGTCATGCGGGCGCTCTGCTCGCTGCAAAAGCTGTCCACCAGCGCGCTGTAAATAAAGCCGGTCAGGCAGCTTCGCACCGCGTTATTCAGCACGGCGGCGGCGCTGGGGATAAACTCGAACACGGGGTCACCGGCGGTATCTGCCTTGGCGGCGGAGAATCGCTCCCGGTGCAGGGGCAGCAGCTGCGCCTGACGCACCGTGGCCTCCAGTCCGTTTTTCATATCCGTGTAAATGACGTGTACGGCGTTGATGGCGCCGGCATCGTACCGCTCCAGCAGCAGCTCACCGATCTGGCGGGCGCGCCGCAGCGTGGGGTTCTGCGCGGTGTAGAGAAAGCTCTTTTCGATGGGGATGCCCCGCTGGGTGAACCAGCGGCGGCCGTACTCGCCCACCACATACAGCTCCGCGCCCTCGTTGGCGGCGAGAAATTTCTGCGCCTGCCGGATGGCGTTCTGGTTGTAGGCGCCGGCAAGTCCCTTATCCGCCGTGATGAGCAGGCAAGCGGCCACGCCGGGCAGCGGCTTGCTGTTCTCATCATAGAGATACCGGCTCGCCGCAGTGTCGTCGGCGTTGAACACGCGGCCGATCTCCTTCTGCAACGCGTCGAAGTAGGGGCGGGTATTGCTCAGATCCGCCTTGGCCTTGCGCAGCTTGGCCTGGGAGATCAGGTACATGGCGTGGGTGATCTTCTGGGTCTGCCGGACGCTTCCGATGCGGCGGCGGATCTCACTTGTGCTGGCCATGGCCTCACCGCCCGCCTGCGCGCCGGAACTTCTCCAGCGCGGTCTTTGCAAAGTCCACGATCTGCTGGCGCACCTCGTCGGTCAGCGCCGCGCCCTGCTCCAGCTCCTGCATGAGCTGGGACCGGCCGGCGGCGAACTCGCTCAGAAGGTAGTCCCGCAACGAACAGACCTGCGCCACCGGCACCTGCTGATAGATGCGGGCCATGGCCGTCACCAGCGTGACGATCTGCTGGGCCTGACTGAGCGGGCTGCACCGGCCCTGACGCAGAATGTACATCAGGCTCTGGCCGTAGGCCAGCTGGTTCTTGGTGTCCTCGTCCAGATCGCTGGAGAACTGGGTAAAGACCTCCATCTCGCGGTACTGCGCCAGATCGAGGCGCAGCGTGCCGACCGCCTTCTTCATGGCCTTGGTCTGAGCCGCGCCGCCCACACGGGACACGGAAAGTCCCACGTTCACGGCGGGGCGGTGGCCGGAGAAGAACAGGCTGCTCTCCAGAAAGATCTGGCCGTCGGTGATGGAGATGATGTTGGTGGGGATGTAGGCGGACACGTCGCCGGCCTGCGTCTCCACGATGGGCAGGGCGGTCATGCTGCCGCCGCCCCGTGCGTCGCTGAGGCGCGCTGCGCGCTCCAGCAGGCGGGAGTGCAGATAGAACACGTCGCCGGGGTAGGCCTCACGGCCGGGAGAGCGTCCCAGCAGCAGGCTCAATGCACGGTAGGCGATGGCGTGCTTGGAAAGATCGTCGTAGACGATCAGCACGTCCTTCCCCTTGTTCATGAAATACTCGCCGATGGACGCGCCGGCATAGGGCGCGATATACTGCATGGAGGCGGACTCACCGGCGCTGGCGCAGACGATGATGGTGTACGCCATGGCGTCGTGCTTGCGCAGCATCTCCGCGATCTGCGCCACAGAGCTGGCCTTCTGGCCGATGGCCACATAGATGCAGATCATGTCCTTCCCCTTCTGGTTCAGGATGGTGTCGATGGCGATGGATGTCTTACCGGTCTGGCGGTCGCCGATGATCAGCTCACGCTGGCCCCGTCCGATGGGGAACATGGAGTCGATGGACAGGATACCGGTCTGCATGGGGGTGTTCACCGGCTGGCGGTCGATGATGCCGGGCGCCGGGCTTTCGATCATACGGTAGTCGTCGGCGGGGATCTCACCGCCGTCGTCGATGGGCGCGCCCAGCGCGTCCACCACGCGGCCGATCATGGCGTCGGACACGCCGATACCGGCGGTCTTGCCGGTGCGGTACACGGCGCTGCCCTCGCTGACCTCCTCCACCCGGCCGAACAGGATGCAGCCGATGCGGTGGCCCCGCAGTTCCTGCACCATGCCCCGGATGCCGCCCTCAAAGAGCAGGATCTCGCCGTAGGCCGCGTCCTCCAGGCCGTCCACATAGGCGATGCCGTCCGCCACGGACAGCACGCTGCCCACCTCGCGGGCGCAGACCTCCGGCACCCAGTCCCGGACGGTGTCGCGGATCAGCGGGATCACGGACTGCTCGCCGGCCTTCAGCGCGGCAAGGCGCTCCTTCAGCTGGCCCAGACGCCCCTCCGCCGTCCAGTCGATGACCTCGGAGCCGATCTCGATGCGGAAGCCGCCGGACGCGGTCTTATCCTCCTGCCACGAAAGCTCCACCGGCCGGCCGTATTTCTTCGCCAGCACTTCCTCCAACTTGGCGCGCTGCGCGTCATCGGGCGGGCAGACGCTGAACAGGTTGGCGGTCAGGCGGGGATCATTCGTGCTCATGCTTCTCCTCCCCCTCGGCTGCGTTTACAAACGCGTCATAGGCGTGGGAAGTCTCCTTCGCCAGCAGCTTCTCCATGGCGGCCTCCGCGATGGACACGGCCTCGCGGTTGGCCTCTGCCACGATCTTCTTGCGGTCATTCTCCGCGTTCTCCCGGGCGGCGGCCACGATCTTGTCCGCCTGCTCACGGGCGGCGTCACGCTGCTGCTGGGCATAGGCCTCGGCCTCCCGGGCGGCGGCGGCGCGCTTCTCATCCAGCTCCGCGTCCAGCGCGGCCTGACGCTGCTGCATGGCCGCCTCCATCTCGGCAGTGGCCTTCTCCCGCTCCACGGCGGCGGACTCCATATTCTGATAGTGCTTGGTGCGTTTATCCATGAAGTTCTTCACCGGCTTGAACAGCAGCAGGTACAGACCGCCCACCAGAATGGAGAAGTTGAACAGATGCAGCAGGATCTGCTGCCAATCAATATTCAGTGGGATATTATTCATAGCGACTCTCTCCGTTCCTTACAGCACAAAGATGATAAGGATGACCACCAGCAGGGCGTAGATGATGGCGGTTTCCAGGAACACAAGGCCCAGCATCATGGTGGTGCGGATCTTGCCCTCGGCCTCCGGCTGACGGGCAATGCCCTCAGCGGACTTGGAGATGGCCATGCCCATGCCGATGGCGCCGCCGGCGGCGGCCACGCCGATGGCGATGGCGGACGCCATGGCCTTGGCGCTGTCAACGCTGCTGTCGGTGGTCTGCTCCGTCTGGGCAGGGGCATCGGCGGCGGGCTCGGTGTCAGCAAACGCGGTCACGGTGAACAGTGCGGTCAGTGCCAGCACCAGGCACAGCAGCAGGGCAACAGCCTTCTTATTGGTCAGTTTCTTCATGATCTCTCTTTCCTCCGTCAGTTATTTACAGTTTCAGCTTTAACTTTTTTGGTTTTTTTGGGCTTGGGCGCGTGCTTCTCCGTGGTCTCTCCGTAGAACATGGAGGTCAGGGTGGTGAGAACATAGGCCTGGATCAGCGCGTGGAGCAGGGTGAACAGCACCGCCACGACCACGGGGATCACATAGCTCAGTGTCACATAGTAGTAGACCAGCTCCGTCACCAGCAGACCGCTGAGCAGCGCGCCGAACATACGGAAGCTCATGGAGATGGGCAGGGAGAAGTCCTTCAGGGCCTTGCCCGCGCCCTTGAGGCCGTTGGCCACGATGCCGCCCACCAGAATGACGCCGTAGGACAGGCAGCCCAGGGAGATGGCTGCGTTCACATCGGACAGCGGGGCCGGCAGGGCGATGGTGTGGCCATTGGTGGTGATGGCCTGGAAACCGAACAGCTCAAACAGCGTGCCGATGAAGATATACACACCGGCGCCGAAGATGTAGGCACCCAGGAACTTGTTGCGGTGGGGGCTGTTGCCCTTGGCCATGCCGTCGAACATACCCACCACGGTCTCGATAGCCATCTGCAGCTTGCCGGGGGCCATCTTGAAGCGGGGGATCACCAGCAGCCGCAGCAGCAGCGCCGCCAGCAGGATGACACCCACTACCACCAGCGAGGATATGTACGCGGGATTCACGTCCTTCAGTCCGAACAGACTGATGCGGTTCGTCCCGTGGAGCACTGCGTCACGCATGGCCTCCTGCACCGATTCCGACTTCCCGTGTCCGGGAACCAGCAGGGAACCGGCCAGCAGAGCCGCCGTGATCAGCAGCCACCCCACGATGAACCTTGTTTTCTTCTTTTTTTCCATTCCTTTATCACCTTCACATACGATCGGGATTTTGTGCCGCTGCGTCGTTTTTACGGCACCTGCGGCACGACCATGCCCCACCGTGTTTTTTAACGGAATCTTTACACGGCGAGTCACCATCTTGACGCTATGTTCCCTATTATAATGAAATCTTACCTATAACACAAGTATTTTTTCGGCAAGTCTGTCCAAACACTCCCTCTTTTTTCACCGAAAACGGGACAAGCACCAGAAAATGTCCAAAAACAGCGGGAGCCTGCGGATACCGCAGGCTCCCGACGGGTCATGATTTCCTTTTTTTGGCAAATGTCGCCTTTTTGCGTGGGGACATCTTGCCCTTCTGCGCCGGCTGTCGCGCCGTGGGTATACCGCGGCGGCCCCGGTTGCCTGTGGTCTCCTTCCGGGGGCGGCGGGCAGGACGCTCCGGTCTCTCCGGCTTGGCGGGAGGCTGACCGTAGGGCTCGCCCTTCCGGGGACGCAGCAGGCACTCCTTCCCGTAGCCGATCAGGTCGGTGCGCCCCGTCTCCTCCAGTGCCTCCACCACCAGCGCACGCTTTTCCGGGCGGGACCACTGAAGCAGCGCACGCTGCATGGCCTTTTCCTTGGGATCCCGCGCCACATACACCGGCGACATATCCCGGGGGTCGATGCCGGTGTAGTACATACAGGTGGACAGGGTGCCGGGGGTGGGATAGAAATCCTGCACCTGTTCCGGTGTCCGGCCGTTCTTGTGGAGGAACTCCGCCAGCTTCACCGCGTCGCTGAGGGTGCAGCCGGGATGGCTGGACATCAGGTATGGCACCAGATACTGCTCCGTGCCGTCCTGCTCGTTGAGCTTTTTGTACTGCCGCCAGAACTTCAGAAACACGTCGAAGTGGGGCTTGCCCATGTAGTCCAGTACCGAGCTGACACAGTGCTCCGGCGCCACCTTCAGCTGGCCGGAGATGTGGTACTGCACCAGCTCCTTGAAGAAGTCCTTGTTCTTGTCCTGTAACATATAGTCGTAGCGGATGCCGGAGCGGACGAACACCTTCTTGATCTTGGGAAGCTGCCGCATTTTTTGCAGCAGCTCCGTGTACTCGGAATGGTCGGCGTCCAGATTGGGGCAGGGCTCCGGCGCAAGGCAACTGCGGTTCTTGCACATACCGCATTTCTTCTGCTTCTGGCAGCTGGTGTGGCGGAAGTTGGCGCTGGGGCCGCCCACGTCGTGGATATAGCCCTTGAACTGGGGATCCTCCGTCAACAGCTGCGCCTCCTCCACCACCGACTCGATGGAGCGGCTGGTGACCATGCGTCCCTGATGGAACGCCAGTGCGCAGAAATTGCAGCCGCCGAAGCAGCCCCGGTTGTGGGTGATGGAAAACCGCACCTCCTCAATGGCGGGGATGCCCGCGGTGTACATGGGGTGTACCTCCCGCGTATAGGGCAGGGCGTACAGGCGGTCCAGCTCCTCCCGGCGCAGGGGGCGGGCGGGGGGATTCACCACCAGCAGCCGCCCTTCGCAGGGTTGGAGCACGGCGCAGCCCCGGATGGGGTCGTGCTCGTCGTATTCGATCTTCGTGGCCCGGGCGTAGGCCTCCTTGTCGGCGCAGACCTCCTCGTAGGAGGGGCAGGGTGCCTTATGGAAACGGCAGCCGCTGTCGTCGGCGGCGATATAGGCCGTGCCGGGTACGTCGGTGATCTCCTGCACCGGCGTCTTTTTGGCAAGACGCCGGGCGATCTCCGCCGTGGCGCTCTCGCCCATGCCGTAGACCAGCAGGTCGGCCGGGGCGTCGAACAGGATGCTCCGGCGCACTTTATCTTCCCAGTAGTCGTAGTGGGCGAAGCGCCGCAGCGACGCTTCCAGTCCGCCGATGACGATGGGCGTGTCGGGGAACGCCTCCCGCGCCCGGTTGGTATAGACGATGGTGGGGCGGTCGGGACGGTGTCCCATCTCGCCGCCGGGGCTGTACAGATCCCGTGTGCGGCGGCGCTTGGCCACCGTGTAGTGGGCCACCATGGAGTCCAGATTGCCGCCGCCGATGAGCACGCCGTACCGGGGCTTTCCCATGGCGCGGAATGCCTCCGCCGAGTGCCAGTCCGGCTGGGCCAGGATGGCCACGCGGTAGCCCTCCGCCTCCAGCAGGCGGGCGATGAGGGTGGTGCCGAAGCTGGGGTGGTCGATGTAGCCGTCGGCGGTGACCACCAGAAAATCATAGTAATACCAGCCGCGCTCGATCATCTCCTCGCGGCTGACAGGCAGAAATATCTCGCCTCTTGTCATGGGGCAGCTCCTTTCAGGGACGGTATTCCGCCGGGATCGGCGGCAGCTGGACGCGGATGTCCTTTTCCATCACGTCGCCCTCCAGCGGGTAGAAGCCCAGACGGGCGAAAAACCGGCGCAGCTCCCTATCGCCGCACCGCAGGCGCAGGAACTCCACGCCGCGATGCCGGTAGTACAACAGCACGCGGCCCATGGGAGTAAAGGCACGGCCGGTGCCGCGATACGCGGGATCCAGCCAGTACCAGCCCAGCCAGCCGATGGCCGGTTCCTCGTCCGGCAGCAGCTGGAGCGCGCCGATAAAGTCCTCCTCGCAGCGGATGCCGATGGCCTCGCCGCCGTCGGGGACATGAAAGCGCCGGCGCAGCTCCTCCGGCAGGGGGACATAGTCCTCGCCGGGATCCACCATCTTGGCGCTGCGCCACCAGCTCTGGCGGGCAAAGGTGGACAGTCCCCGCTCCGTCAGGTGGCTGTTGTCGTCGCGGTACTCCACCCGCAGCGCCCCGTCGTCCCATGTCAGCAGGGATACGGCGGTGTTGTCGCCGTGTGCCGTGTCACCGATACCGGACAGCGGAACGCCCTGCAAGGTACCCAGCACGATACGCAGCGCAGCGCCGTGGGAAAATACCGCTACGGTGCCGCCGTCATGAGCCGCGCCGATGCGGTGCAGGGCGGGGATGTAGCGATCCAGCACGTCCTGCGCCGTCTCGCCGCCCTCCACGCGCCACAGATCCACCCGGCGGTTGAAGTGGTACATCTCCTCCGGGTGCAGCTTGTTCAGCTCGTGCCACGGATGATCCTCCCATACGCCCATGTGGATCTCCCGGAAGGCCGGCTCCAGATGGAGCGGCAGCGCCTTGGGCAGCCAGATGGCACGGGCAGTGATCTGTGTGCGGTACAGGTCGCTGGCGTACACCGCGTCGATGTCCACATCCTGAAACCGCTGGCGCAGCGCGTCGATCTGCTGGTAGCCGCGGTAGTTGGTGATCAGTCCGTTGTGCCAGCCGTGGGCGATGCGGTAGAGATTGCCCTCCGCCTCCGCGTGGCGGATGAGATAGATCTTCGTCATACCACCGTCACCCACTGCTTCATCTCGCGGACGGCGCTGTCCACGGCCGCCGCTGCATCCGGGGCGAATTGCAGGTCAAAATCCACGGTCATCGCACCGTGGCCGTACTCGTCAAAGGCAGGGACGGCGTTCTCACCGTCGCACTCCGGCAGCAGCAGGAAGGACTTGGGACACAGCCGGCGCACATCCCGGATATCCAGACTGTACCCACTGCCCACCACCAGAGACGCGCCCCGGCGGGCCATCTGCTCCGCCACCGCCAGATACAGCGGGCGGTCGCCGGCCATCAGGCCTTGCACCTCGCCGCCGCTTTTGTTGCAGGTGCGCACCAGTGCGAAGGGCGCCTGTTCCCCGGCGTCGCAGCAGTCGCTGCCCATGTAGGGGTCCACGGTGATGGCGTCGGCGCCGTAGCTTTGCCACAGGGCAGGTGCCTCCGCGCCCATGCCCAGAATGACGTACAGTCCCTTGGCGTGGGCGGCGCTGACCAGATTGGCCAGCACATCCGCACCCATGGAGCCGTAGCGCAGGTAGCTGGCGCCGTGGAGCATGACGGCGGGCAGCTTCTCCGCCGCCGCATCCAGCAGCATGGTGCCGTGGTAGCGCAGCGCCTCCGCATCAGCCATGGCGCCGGGGCCGAACATATCGGTAAAGTTTTTCAGAATTTTGGGGCTGAGCTTGTCCAGCTCCGGACGCAGGCCCAGTGCCAGCGGCGTTTTCTTTTCACGGATACGCTGCTGCAAGACGGTAACGGACATGGTGACGTCCTCCTTTTGTGTCGCAAAAAATATATTAAAGTTTATTATAACGCGGCGCGGGGTGATTTGGCAAGAAACACCGCGTGTTTTTTTACACCCGACGGGAGATACTGCCACTGTACGGAAAAGGAGTGATGTAAGATGAACATGACCGCATTTCTGCGGGGCGTCTGCGTCGGCATGGTGGCCGGCGCGGCGGCGGATATGGCGGCGCACCCCTACCCGAAGGCCAGAAAAACCGCTGTGGGCAAGGCCATGCAGCGGATGGGTAACGCTCTGGATTCGGCGCTGGTCACCGTCACATCCATGCTGCACTGAGGGATCGCAGATGCCGGCGGCGGAGGGAAACGGCTCCCTCCGCCGCTGCTCTGTGCAAAAAAGCCGCTTTTTTCGGGAAATTCCATCTTGACAAGACCGCTTTTTTTGTTATAATAGTCAGTGCTGTTCGTCACAGAACTGAATATATGCAGTGGTATCGAAGAGGTCATAACGAGCACGACTGGAAATCGTGTTGTCGTCAAAAGCGGCACGAGGGTTCGAATCCCTCCCACTGCGCCAACGAAAAACCCTGTAACCATGCCGGTTACAGGGTTTTCTTTTATGCCAAAATGGGGGTTTGACCATAATTTTGACCACAAATGTGGCTACTGACCCTGTTTTTCCTCGCCTTTAGCGAGTCCTCTGAAATGCTCCTGTATACCACCCACCACCTCGCGTTGCCGCTTCTCCGAAGGATGGGCGTACACGTCGAGCGTCATCGTTGCCGTGGTGTGGCCCAGCATGTCCTGCAGAGATTTCACGTCCGAGCCGATGGCGATCGCAACGGTGGCCAAGGTGTGCCGCAAGTCGTGGGGACGCAAATCCGGGCGCCCAATTTTTTCGGCAATTCTCTTGAAGTGCTTGTAGAACGTCATCGGGATTATATAGCGGCCAAGGTCGTTTGTGAAAACCAAATTCCACTCGTTATCCCACAGTTCGCCGGCCAGCTTCGCATTTTCCTCCTGCCGCTTTTTCTCGTCTTCCAAGCAGGCTACCGCATCCTCCGTTAAGTAAACTGTGCGCTGCTTTTTCGTTTTTGTCGCATTTTTGATGAAGTATGTACCGCTCTTTTGGCGGTCCTTCTGGAGCTGCTGCTCAACAGTAATGCACTTGCCTTTGAAGTCCACCTTGTCCCACGTGAGTCCAAGACATTCGCCCTCGCGTATGCCGGTGAAAAGGCAAAACGCGTAAGCGTTTTTGAACTCCGGGTCCGCTTCGATGGCCTTCAGAAATGCCGGAATTTCATCGTCAAGCAGCGGAGTAATTTTATGTTTTTTACACTTTTCAATGTCTAAATTTTCGCAGGGATTTTTGACAATGATGCCCTTCTTAACAGCATAAGCTAAAGCTGTATGGAGCACCGTGATGACGTTCTTGACGGTCTTCGGGGAGAGCTTCTTCTTTGACAGCGTTTCTGCCATATCTTCGATGTCGCCCGGCTGCAAGCTCTGCACACGAATCCCGCCCAAATTAGGGTTGATATGATTTTTGATGATACCAGCATAACTTGCAACGGTCAGCGGCTCTCGCTTCATTTTGACTCTTTTTTCGAACCACTCATTTACGCACTCTGCAACCGTTACTGTGCTATTATCACAGTAGGCACCCTGCTTTACTTCGTAGAGGAAGGCAATGGCTTTGTCCATCGCCTCCTTTTTTGTTGCACCATAGAAGCTCTTGTATTTCCTTTTGCCATCGCTGCCGAACCGCCGCGTATCAAGAACGCGCGCCTCATAACGACCGTCCTTCCGCTTAAAAACGCTAATGCCGTCTCTGTCAGAACACTTTTTGTTCATAGTCCTTCATCCTTTCTAATGAAATGTATTAGAAATAACGGCATTAGTGCCAGAGTGCCATGGAAATAATCATCTGCGAATTCGTCCCTACTGTGACTAATCGCCAAGTAAGAGGATATTCGCCTTCAACAAAATCGTGTGGGTTAAATAAAGGATGAAGATTAAGTTGTGGTTCTGCTTAGGTGCAATTTGCGGTGCGTCACTCCTCCTTGCTCATTTTCTTTTCAACCGTTTCATCAAATGCAGTTCTCCATATTAACTCTGCATAGCCATCCGCACGTACGATTGAGTAACTACGGCGGTTCAAAAGGACTTCTCGTATTGCTCTTTCCACAAAATACTCTGAAAGTTCCAGTTCTTTTTTGTCCTTTGCTATTTCTTTGATTTGCTCTATTTCACGGTAATCGAAGGCATCTCCTAATTCCGCTCTTACCTTCTCCACGGGGTAATTGCGAACGAACTCTTTGTGCTCAATATCTTTTTTTACCAATGCCATAAAAGCCGTGTAGAACTCCTTGCTTGTAATTAGTTCACTGAAAAAAGTCATATAGACCTTGTGTGGCAAGCCGTTTCTTATGACATTCACATCATGCAGCGTGACTGCTGCTTCTACCGATAGTCCTGTGTAATCATGCACGATTTGCGCGGCATCTGCTTTGTTCTCCGAGATACCCAGCAGATAATCAGCGGTCACATTGAACGCCAGCGCGATTCGCCGCAATGCGTCTGCGCCCGGTAAGGCTTTCCCTTGACGCCATGTTGCCACAGCCGCTGGAGAAGCCCCCAGCATTTCAGCTACCTCAATGCCGTTCTTTCCAGATTCAGCAATCAACGAAGAAAATCGCTTTACAAACTCATCGCTGCTATACTTATTTGTGTTTTTTATATTCCCCATATTTTTGATTTTCCTTCTTTTTGTGGATTTATAGTAGTATTGCTCCTTCCCAGTAAAATATGCCCTTTACGTGTTTCATTATACTCCTTTCACACCGCCATGTCAAATAAAATATTATTTATTTTGTTCCGAAAATTTCTGTTGCAAAATTCAAGATTATGTGTTATCATGCGTTTACAAAAAATATTTTTATAGGAGGAACATTATGAACAATCGTGCCATTTCAATTACCGAGACAGCCGAGGCGCTCGGTGTGTCAAGGCCTACCGTCTACAAAATGATTAAGGACGGAAATTTCCCCGCGCTCCGGTTAAGGCGTCGGATTGTCATTCCCGTCGAGGCTCTCAACGAATGGGTAAAGACTCAGAGCCAAAGCGGATTTGGTGCTACCGGCCAATGCTAACCACCAGCAAGGTCACCGGCGGATCAGAGATCCGCCGATACCCTCCCCTTTACTAAC
>ULRD01051681.1_pt1 | contig 24536 bp, 24 predicted proteins | sample 1955181 | NCBI WGS metagenome assembly ULRD01 (sample SAMEA4835675, study PRJEB28245) | human gut metagenome | biome: gut microbiome; material: fecal sample | place: Denmark | collected 2008
CAGCTTGCAGTGGGCGATATGTTCTATATCCATGTGCTGGGTGAGGTGCTGGCATACAAGGTGGACGCCATCCACACGGTATTGCCCACGGACACGAGTCTGCTGCAAATTGCGGATGGCAAGGATTTGGTCACGTTGGTGACCTGCACGCCGTTTGGCATCAACACGCACAGGCTGCTGGTACGAGGCCACCGCATTCCGTACACCCCCGAACAGGCAACCACTGCCGCCGCAGAAAAACCAGCCGCATCCTCGTGGACACGGCACTACCTTACCGGCCTGGCCATCGGCCTTGGCGCGGTGGCGGTAATCGGTGGTGCTTACTTTTTGGTAAGGAGGGTGCGCCATGCGTAAGATGCCTTTTGCGCTGGCGGCGTTGTTGGCGGTGGTAGGTATCTGCGTCATGCTGTGGCCGGTGTTTACGAGACACAAGCTGCAAGCCGACACAGATGCTGCCGTGCAGAGCTTCCTCGAAGAACGAAAGCCGGAGCAGCAATATCCCGAACTGCTGGCGGCTCTACAAGAGTATAACCGCCAGCTTTACGCAGAAAAGCAGTGCAACCTTACCGACCTCGAAGCCTGTGAAGAACCCGCCGCCGACTTGACCGCTTACGGTATTGAAGATGAGATCATCGGCGTGTTGGAGATACCGGCTATGGAACTGACCATGCCCGTCTATCTGGGCGCGTCCGACGCTCGCCTTGCCGCAGGCGCGGCAGTGCTGGGCAACACCTCCGCACCCATCGGCGGGGACAGCACCAACTGCGTCATTGCCGGGCACCGGGGCTGGCGCGGTGCGGACTACTTCCGGCACATCGACCGTTTGCAGGTGGGGGATTCTGTTACGCTGACGAACCTATGGGAAACGCTGACCTACACAGTGGCCGACATTCAGATCATCCAGCCCCACGAGGTGGATAAGATCAAAATTCAGTCAGACCGCGACCTGCTGACGCTGCTGACCTGCCATCCCTACGCCAGCGGCGGCAGGCAGCGGTATGTGGTCTATTGTGAACGAGCTGAACATTAGGAGAAAACTCGTGAAAAGAATACTCTGTAGCATACCGTTATAACCGCTGTAGCAGCCATTTTTCTTATCAAGTCGTATGATAACAGTATCACATGAAAACAGGAAGTGCCCTTCAGATTATCTGAAGGGCACTTCCTGCGCTTTAAGGTTTTGGATTACACCTGCCATTCAAGGGTGGATATGGGCGCGATAGTATTCCACACCACCTGTTTCCTTCACAAGAGGTTAGCTGTCTCGTTATCGGATCCTTCAATCATGACCGATCCCTTGCGTTATCTGATTACATGAAACACACTTGACCATCTATGACGTATTTGTCTATATATATACTATACCAAATAATAAAGAGCTTAAGGGGGCAGGTCATTGACCAGCTCCCTCGATTTTTCTATTCACACACTTAGACTTGGCGGTTACCCTCCATAATCGCCAAGTCTAACTACAGGTTGGAGAAAAGCTGTAGTCGAGATCTCGGCCGCGTTTTTGACTAACAAGAAAAGCATGCGAGGAGAGCCAGAGAGAGGGGGCGCTGTTAGAAGTCCTTAACGGGTGCTGTTGGCACATTTCGTCATTCCTATCTGGACAATATAATAGGTACTAGCAGGAATGATGAAGGATGGTATATGCACATGATGGAAGCAAAAGAGCAGCTACAGCGTATCATTGGGAACAACATAAAACTTTCTCGTATCGCTCAAGGATATACGCAAGAAGTTTTGGCCGAACGAGCCGAAGTCTCTGTCGAACACCTTAAGCAAGTTGAACGCGGCAAAAAGATGTTGAGTGTTGAAAGCCTTGTAAATGTTGCTAAAGCTCTTCAAGTTAGTGTTGACAGTCTGATCTATGAGCAAACTATCAATAGTGCGAAGAACGATATCGCTCAAATGCTTGTGTCCATCGACAATGACGATTCACAACGACTATTGGATCTCATTCGATATGTTAATGACAGATTTCTTAAAAAACGGTAATGTGATCCCGTACCTCTCCAATACTGTAATGAGGTTTTACTATCCAAAAGATTGTAGGTCAGCGGCACGGCTAAATCATAAATGCCGCTGGCACGGGAAAGTGGGGCGAATACTATGACGTCGGAGCAACGCATAATATTTAGTGAAATCTACATCGATAACAGACCGAAGATGCTGCGATACGCAAAAATGAACAAGCTATGCGCACCTGTTGCCGAAGAGCTTGTACATGATACCTTCCACGACGCATGGAGCAGGTTTGGCAATTTAATCAACCACGAAAACATCGGAGGTTGGTTGATGCAGACCTTAAAGAATAAGATGCGGAACTATGCCCGCGCCAAGCGGCGTGAAGCAAACCTACTGGTTGATTACGGCGATAGATCCGAAGATATTGCGGCATCGGGCAACTTTATTAACGCGTTGATCGTGAGTGACGCACTTTCCGCAATATACAGATTTGTCTATGATAATTTTAAAGAGGATGACATCACGATGTTCCGACGAATCTTCATAGAAAATGTCAGTCATGCGGAAGTGGCGGCAGAACTTGGAATTACCGTGTGGTCGAGCCAAAAACGCCTTGAGCGTATACGGAAACGAATCAGAGAGGAATTTCCTAATTTTTAATAATGATTTTATGTCAGAGCCTTGCCAACATCTACATATATGAAGTGAAGGAGGTTCAGAAAATGGCTACATCAAAAAATAATGATATGTACTCCTATCTGGACCAATTGAGTACGCAGGAACTGGAAGATCTCCTGCAAGAAGATATGGAAGCTGCCGATGGCGGAGATCTGGATATGGTTATGTACATCATGGAGGTGATTGAAAAACGCGAAGGTGGCATCAGTGAAGCCGACAAAAAAGCCGCCGCCCAAGCCCTTGAGGAATTTTATAACAGCTACGCCATCCCTGAAGGTGATGGACTGCAGATTTATCCCTGTGATACTCCAGACTGCAACGTTCTTGATCCCGATCCCATAGATTTCACGCACAAAACAAGGCATTCCCGCTTTTCCATCCGTAAAGCGCTACTTCTTGCGGCGGCACTAATTTGTTTGTCGTCATTGATTGCTTGCACTGCTCTCGGGTTTGAACGGGTTTTTCAGATGGTTGGTAAATGGACGGCCGAAGTGTTTACATTTGAAAATCAGTACACCGGCGACCTGCCAGAAGAAAACAATAGCCCGGATAACCTTCCGCCCGAGGATGCTCGATATGCCACCATTGAAGAAGCTCTCGATGCCTATGGCATTACCGAACAAATTGTGCCTGTGTTCCCGGAAGATTACGAAATTGTTGCTGTTAATGTTAGTTCGCCCGAACACAGTGACTACATCAATTTTTCTACTTTATACCGAGAAAACGATAGGTACATCGTGTTTCAAGTCATCTATTTTACGCAGGCACATGCATTTGACTTTGAAAAAGATGATACCGTAGTCACTGAGTACCAACAAGGCGGCCTTACCTACTACTTCTATCAAAATAACGCATCTAATTGTGTTACATGGTTCAACAACAATCTGGAATGCTTAATTGCTACGGATGCATCTAACGATATTCTTTTTTCAATGATTACATCTTTACAATAATAGGAAAGGATTTCACAAGTCTATGCGTAATAAAATCAAAGCTTTCATTTCGACGTCACTGGCTACACTCCTACTTCTCACTATGCTAATTGTCTCTGCGAGTGCGACAGAAGCACGTGCTAGTGATTTAATTTTAAATCGCTCATGCAAAGTTACTGCAGCTGGTAGCGGCAAAATTGCCGTTACATTCTCCGTTACGACATCCGGTATTGTGTCTCGCCTAGGTGCACAAAGCATGAAGTTCTACTCGCAAAATGGCAGTTCTTGGACTTTTGAAGATTCTTATGGACAATATGAATCTGGCATGAGCACCTCTAATAATTATACATTCGACAATACGGTCTATTATCAGGGGACTTCCGGCGTCAAATACAAAGTTGTTGTTACTTTGTTTGCTACGAATTCAAGTGGTACAACTGACACGCGAGCTTATACACTCTATGTGACCGTTTGATAAGCTTATCGCAAGATTTGCAACAAATTACTCATAATATCTGAAAACAACACATACTTACTTAGATAATACTTAAATCTGTGCATCCCTATTGCTGCCAAAAGAACAGATTTGCTGGAAACGTGTGGCGGCCATGTAATAAAAATACGAGGCGACTGCTGAAGTGAAAACCTCAACAGTCGCCTAACTTCTAATAATTAGCTTAACCGGCTCATGGTTTCGGAGGTAAAATGATAAAAAAACTTGCCCAAAAATCAACTTACTTCTATAGTTCTCATGGCATTATTGATGTAACTCAACACGACAGCTATATTTATTCGTTTGAACTCCTCTTTTCGACAGTCTTTAATTTCATAGGAATTGCAATTGTTTCTTGGTTAGCCGGAAATTTACTTTATGGTGCATTATTTGTCCCTACATTTTTGACCATTAGATTATCAGCAGGTGGATACCATGCTAAAAGGCATATTACATGTATACTGGGATTTAATTTCATTTATGTTGGCTTCTGCATGATTTTAGTATCGCTGCCAATTTCTCTTTGCCCAAGTTATATTGCAGCAGCTGCGCTGATCTCTCTAATTTTGATTCTATTGTTTTCACCGGTAGAAGCCCCAAACAAACCACTCCAACCTTACGAACGAAAGCGGCAGCGCAAACGGAGTATAGCTCTAGCTTCTTTGATTATTTCCATCGCCCTTATAGCTAGTCTTTTTTTTAGTCGCTTGTTGCCATTAATCTGTTGGTTTATATCCGGACTTCTCTGTGCAAGTCTTTTGCTTCCATATGCTAAACTACACAACTCGACTGCATCAATGACAAGTTAGATTCCCACTTGCTTTTGCTTCGAACTTGTCCGCAATTAAGAGACAGTTATTATAAAAGTACGTCGCCTCCAGTATTCTTCCACAACAAAGTTTTCCACCTGCCCATCCCATTTTCTCTGCGGTACAATAAACCTGTACTTTAGGTGAAAGCATAAAGGACGGAGCAGAGCAGGCACGGGCGAGAAAGGAGGTAGGTTTTCCTTCTTCGTTCTGACTAAGACTTGAAGTATGTAAAAATATAGGACATCAAGAAGACCGTAATTGCCTTTTGGGGCAGTTACGGTCTTTTTTCATTGTCCGGAAGAAAGGAGATTTCAAAATGAATGGCACCTATAAGAAGTAAGCTGATGGAACTCAGCTACAGCGACCCCAAATTTCAGATCCGACTGACCGGCTACGCAGATACCGTTATCATCGACAGCGGTACGCAGCAGACGATCAGCGCCATTCGCTTCGGCGGTTATCCCGAAGTCGTGCGGGCTCTATCGGACGCCATATACGGCGGCGCGTCGGTGGAGCTGAAACAGGACGATACGACTCTATATCTGGATTGCAGGCCCAAAGGCTACCGACGGCTGCTGTCCCACGACGGGATATATGCCGTTGCGACCCTGATGGCCAACGATGACAGCCAGACGGAGGAGAATACTGCCGACGACAGCGATGAGGACGTCCCTGAAAACCCACGCAAATGCTATATCTTTTGTCCGCCCGGAGACCGTGCGAGTCTGTTCGCTGAGGTAGACCGGAAAACCGCCGCACCGCTGATCCCTGAGTTCCAGGGCTATGTGCTGGATTCTCTCATTGCCAGCGGCGATCTGCGGCAGATGAAAGTGCTTTCCTTCACTGAGCGCATGGAAGCATGGTCATTGACACTGCTGCCAGAGGATCGAAACGTAACGGACATTCTGGAGCAAGGGCTCAAAGATGGGAATATCACCATTCCTGGTGCTGTCCCTGATGCGGCAGACGGCTTTGCGGAGGTAAGCAGCGTGACCAGCTATCTGAATACCTTTGGCGTTACTGTGGCCGACCGTATCCGCAGCCAGTTCGTTCCCAAGTTCGATCCGGCGTCGGAGCCGCTTTCGGAAGAAATACTGGAGGTCAACGATTACATCCACGAAAAAGCCGGCTATTCCCTCTATGATGCCCAGCTTGCGGTGACGGAGGCTGTCAAACGGCAGCTTTGCCAACAAAAAATGGCACTCATTGTGGCGGAATGCGGCAGCGGCAAGACCAAGCTGAGTGCAGCAGCGACAGGAGCGTTGAACGCACTCAAAGGCCGCGGGACTGGCAAATCCTTCAACCTTGTCATGTGCCCTTCACACGTCACAGGCAAATGGGTACGTGAGATCGCAGAAACGCTGCCGGATACCTATGGCATGGTGGTCAAAAGCATCACCGACGTGGATCGGCTCTTTGACCTGTACCAACGTGGGGATAAAAACGTATATGCCGTTTTCAGTAAAGAACGTGCCAGAGACGGTTACATGCGTTATCCCGCCGTGCTATGGAGCCGCAGAAAGCGCGGCTTTGTCTGCCCGGACTGTCTGGGACTCATTGAGATGGAGACCAGTGGCGACGGCACAAGATACATGGTACCTTCGGACCAGTTTTTCTTCCAGAAGGAGCATCTGGCAAACCACCTATGCCCTCATTGCGGCACACCGCTTTGGGCTCCGGTCAATGACCGGCGTCAAATGCCGTGGATAAAAATTGGCGGGTATGGCTGGGTGTTCCGGCCACAGGCTGCTATGCACCTCAACCGCACGAAAAACGAACACATTCTGGATCAGCTGCGGCAGCTCGTGGAGCATCCGGAACGCCCGTATTGCATCAAGGGCGCGCACCGCCGCTTTCCGCTGAGTACCTACCTCAAGAAGAAGTACCGCGGACGGATCGGCAGCTTTCTCTGTGATGAGCTGCACGAGTACAACAACGACAGTGGACAGGGCGATGCCATGGCAGAGCTTTACGGCATCAGCCGGAAATTCATCGGCATGACCGCAACGCTGATCAACGGTTACAGCTCCGGCATTTTCCACCTTCTGTACCGGATCGTCCCCGGACTGATGCAAAAGGATGGAAAGTCCCACGATGTGCCTTCCCGGTTTGATGCGGAATACGGCGTGGTGGAAAACACCTATGAGATCACCGACGCGGACTATAACTCCAACCGCCGCAGTGCCAAAAGCAAAAAACGCTCACGGCAGCTCCCCGGTGTTTCTCCGCTGGTATTCTCCCGCTTCTTGCTGGAGTGTACGGCATTCCTGTCGCTGTCCGATATGGGCAAGGATCTTCCTGATTACGAGGAAATTCCCATACCACTGACGATGCCGAAGCCAATCGAAGAGGCATACAAAGAAGTGGAACGGGAACTGACGTCAGTCCTGAGAAATGACCGTAAGGCGGCCAATAAGATCTTGTCCGCCTATCTCAATCTGTTGACGGTGTATCCGGATCAGCCCTATGACCAGCCGGAGATCATCCACCCCATCAGCGGCTGCACCATCGTGAAGCCGGAGGACATGGCAGACTTCCAGACCGTCCTCCCGAAAGAGGAGAGGGTGCTGGAGATCGTGCGGGCCAAGATCGCCGCAGGCGAGAGGGTAATGATCTACACTAGCTGGACACGGACAGATACCCAGCGAAAGCTTCTGGGACTGCTGCGTGAGGAAGGCATCCGAACGGAGATCCTGAGCACACAGATCGTCCCGGAAAAGCGGGAGGATTGGCTCAGTAAGAGGCTGTCCGCAGGCACACAGGTCGTTATCACCAACCCCAAATGTGTGGAGACCGGTCTTGACCTGAACGCCTTTACGACGCTGATCTTCTACTCCATGGGCTATAACCTGTTCACCTTGCGGCAGGCGTCGCGCCGGTCATGGCGCATTAACCAGACAGCGCCGAGAGTCGAGGTCTATATGCTCTATTACGCCGACACCATGCAGGCGAAGGCGATGAAGCTGATGGCCTCTAAGCTGGCTGTGGCCGGGCTGATCGAGGGGACTTTCTCCGAGGAAGGGCTGGCGGCCATGAGCGACGTGCAGGACATGACCTCGCAGATGGCAAAGGAGCTGATGCTGGGCATTAAGGACAATGTGGAGGATATTGCCGCCACCTTCAAGAAGATGGCCATTATCAACCCGCACCGCGCAGTAAAGCAGCTTCCGAAGCCGATCACTATTCAAGAGGAAAGGGTGGTCGAAGTACCGCAGTCCGAAAGTGTCCGTGCCGCAGATACCGCAGCGCGGCAGGTGCTCTATGATGGCTTGCTGCAAGCATCGAGAACCGGCAGGAAACCGAAACACACCGAACTGGAGGACCAGCTCAGTATGTTCGATACTGCCGCGTAAAGGAGGAATATTTTTGAATTTTACCATTGAAAGGGCGGCGTTTCTGACTGCCGCCAAACGTGCCGCACAGCTGGTGCCGTCCGCATCACCGTTGGAGGTGCTGAAGTGTGCGTTGCTGGAGATCGACACAGGAACGCGCGCCCTGCACATGACCGCCACCAATATGGAGGTGACGCTGCGGCAGGACGTGCCGCTGCTGGCCTATGAGGGCGGTGATACCACATTCGCCATTGATGCCAAGCTGCTCTCCGCCATGCTCGCCAATCTTCCGGGGAATACGGTGGAGTGCTGCAAGGGAGACAAGGATACGCTGGCACTATCCAGTGACCATGCGTACTATCAGGTACCAACAGCCAGCGGCAAAGGTTTCCCACGCATGAACATCACTGCTCCTGAAAGCGTGGTGAAGCTCAGCGGTGTTCCGTCCATGGTACGCCGTGCGGCGTTTGCCACAGACCCGAACAACAGCAATATGCCCCTGCTGCGCTGCGTAAACCTCCGCCTGACCGCTGATGGTCTGCGCGCCGTTGGCAGCGATGGCGTTTGCATCGTTTCCGCAAAGGGAGATAAGCAATGTACCGGAGATCAGACGTTTCTTATCCCCGCTGCCAACCTGGAAAAGCTGGCCCAGCTTTGCGAGGAAAAGGATACATTTTCCGTTGGCATGGCTGACAGGCAGCTCGTCTTTGTGAAAGAGGGTTTTCAGTTTGCCGCACGGCTCATGCACGGCAGCTATGTGGACACAGACAGTCTCATTGCGGGGACACAAAACACATTTACGGTGCTGAGCGATTCCGAGGAGCTGCGCCGCACATTGCAGACGGCTACGGCCGCGTGTATGGACAACAGAACGATCCTGCACTTTGATGGGAACCGGCTGACCCTTCGCTGCACCGGTGAGGTCGGTTCCTCCAACGCGGCATTGACGGTCATTCCTCTGACGGGACAACCTGCCGGTGACTACTGCTTTGCGGTAGATCGACTGGATCGCTGCCTGCGGGCACTGCGCGGCACCGTTACGCTGGGTATCGCCCAGACGGGAATGCTGACGCTCTCCACGGAGGATGCGTTCTATATGCAGACGCAGCTCCGCATGACCGCGTCGAAAGCAAAGCCAGCCCGCAAAAAAGCCGCAAAGGCTGCGTAAGGGGGCGTGCGGTTGGAGATACCCCATATTTGCCGATACTGCGGCGGTATTGTCCGCCTTGTACCGGCAGAAAGCGTCTACGGCGATTCTGCCGTGCGGCTGGGTCTGAAGGGCGAAAAGCTGTATCAATGTCAGAACTGCAATGCCAGAGTAGGTTGTCACAGGGGGACGATTCGTCCCTTGGGTGATCTGGCCAATGAGGTGCTGCGTCTCAAGCGCATCGAAACACATCAGGTTTTCGACGCTTATTGGACGGAACACGGCATGAGCCGGACACAGGCGTATCGCTGGCTGGCAAAGAAAATGCACCTTCCTGAACGCAAGGCGCATATCGGCGGTTTTGAGATGCACCAATGCCAGAAGCTTATTGATCTGTGCCGCGGAAACAATGAAACGAAGGAGGATGTTACGATAGTATGACACTGCGAGATAAAATGCTGGCCGTGATGCAAGACGTCAACAGCCAGGTGGTGGAACGTGAAGAACTGGTCGAGTTGATCGCCATTGCGCTGCTGACGCGAAACAACCTGTTCATTCTCGGCAAGCCCGGTCAGGCCAAGAGCCTGTCCATCAACCTGTTCCGCCAGCGGATCACCGGGGCGCGGCAGTTTGAACGGCTGCTTTCCAAGCAGACCGATGAGGATCAGCTTTTTGGCCGCATCGACCTGTCCAGTCTGATACCCGGCAGCGTGCCGGATGCTGTGCTGCAGGATGATGACATGCATAAGACTCTGCGCCGAGATCTTCAATGTATGGTGGACGGTCTCGGTGCGAGGAAAGATGCGCCGGACACCTTTGCCATGCTTGAAAAGGCAACGGATAAGCTGCTCGGCTACCGAAAGGCCGTGGCCGCGCTGCATCAAAACGAACCCGTGGTACAAACCGCCGGCAAAATACCGGAGGCAGACATCGTGTTCCTGGATGAAATATTCAAGGCCAACGATGGCGTGCTGAACTCCCTGCTGACAGCACTCAACGAACGAAAGTATACCAACGAGGGGCGTACCTATCCCATTCCGGCAATTTCCTTCTTTGCCGCGTCCAACGAGATACCTAACTTTGCCGATCCGCAGGAACAGATCCTGGCACCGTTGTATGACCGTTTGCAGATCAAGGTGGTGACAGAGGACATTGCTGACCGCGATAAGCGTCTGTCCGTCCTCAAGAGCAAGCAGAGCGGCGGCGATGGATCGCTAAATGCCACGATCTCGCTGTCCGAGCTGTACGCCATGCAGCAAGAGGTGGCCGCCATCCCTGTGCCGGACGCTATCAATGAGCTGGCTGACGATGTGCTTTGTGAACTGCGGGGCAACGGAATCGAGGTGTCCGACCGCAAATATCTCAACTACTACCCGCTGGTGCAGGCCAAGGCGTGGCTGGAAGGACACGACAGGGTGGAGCCCAAAGACCTTCTGATCCTCAAGTGCTATCTCTGGCAGGCGCCCGGCGACCGGCCCACGGTAGAAAACACGCTGACCCGCCTGTGCGTCAATCCCTTGCAGGATAAGGTAAACAGTATCCTTGCCATGGCGGTGGAGGCGCAGGAGGATTTCAACACAGTTGTTGTGGATGGCGGCAATCCCAAGGCTGGCAGCAAAGCACTGCTGAAGCTGCGCGGTGAGCTGCTCCAACTCTATAAACGGCAGCAGGAGCTATGTGCCGCCGCACAGTCTGACACTGAAAAGGACATGGTGAACAAGCTCCTGAACGATCTGGAGGCTATCAGCATGGCCGCTCACAATGCGGTGAATTTCACCTATATCCCGTTGGAGCAGATGGCTGCTCTTCAATAACTACATTTTTGGAGGAACGATTTATGCTGAACAAGATTTTTGTGATGGGCCGCTTGACCCATGATCCTGAGCTGCGCCGCACCGGCAGCGGTACGCCGGTATGCAGCTTCTCTATTGCCTGTGACCGCGATTTCAAATCGCAGTCCGGAGAAAAGGAGACCGACTTCTTTGATGTGGTGGCATGGCGTGCCACTGGAGAATTTGTCAGCAAGTATTTTACCAAAGGCCGTATGGTCGTGGTAGAGGGACGGCTCCAGATCCGCGAGTGGCAGGATAAGGAGGGCAACAAGCGCCGCAGCGCGGAGATCAACGCTGATAATGTCTACTTCGGCGATTCCCGTCCGGCGCAGGCCGAAGGATCGTCTGGGCACGGTGAGGCAGACGCTTTTAAGGATTTCCCACCGCTGGATGATTTTCCGTCCGCTGCGGGCAGTTCTGACAAAGAGCTGCCGTTTTGATCCTATGGGATAATGAATTAGCAGGGGGGAGGCTCACACCTCCCCTCTGCGGATAGGAGATGCTTTATGAATACCAATAGGCGAAAAACCTTTCGGACAATAACGGATGTACTGCATTCCCCCATTGCGGAGCTTGCGGCACTTCGGAGAAAACCGGCACAGAAAACCGACCGGGTGATGCGCTCCAGCAAACTGGAAGACAGTATATACGCCGAGCTGCGCGAGGATGATACAGAAATGGATATGACGGAGAACGCCGCGGCGCAGAAGCTCAAGTCTTTCCCCGCTCTCTCACGCGATGTGTTTCAATCCCTGTATTCGTTGGCCCCGCGCAAAAACGGCACGGATATGCTCACCGCTGCGGCGCAGAAATTCAACGCGCCCATCCTCGACCACATCTCTCAACAGGACGACTATCCCACGCTGAAAAACATCTGCGAGGGACGTAGTCTACCCGCCTATGAAGCGGCGGCGGAGTTCACCAGTCGAGCCGCCGAAGAGTTGGACGGACTGTTGTCTGAGTTGGGCGGTGACAAAGGTGCATTAAATACCCTCGAAAAGCTGGAAACGGCACGGGATGCCGCGGCAGAGGGCCTCGCCAAGCTGCTTGACGCCCAAGCTAAAGGAGAAACGACCGAGCCGGATAAGCAGGCACTGATAAATGCTGCCAACCGGCTGGACAGCAAGCAGCGGCAGGTGGAGGCTGTATCTCAGGTGTTGGACACGACCATGCTGCGCCAAACGGATACGGTCGATCTGGCGGTATCCGCCGCCGTGCAGGCTGCCACAGAGCGGGCACAGGAGGTACAGAGCATCATCGGCGCATGGAGCGATGAACCCTCGAATATGCGCCGCACGCCTGAGAATCTTGCACTGCTGGAAAAGGTACGGCAGAGTCCGGTGCTAAGGGATGTTTCCAAGTATCTGGGTCGCTTCCGTGAACTTCTCGCGCAGACCAAGAAAAACAGCTACGCCTATGGGCGGGGTGAAACCTACTCTCTGGAGTTAGGTAATAACCTGTCCCGTGCGCTGACTTCGGAGCTTGCCATGCTGGCCACGCCGGAGACTATCCCGCTATTCCTGCGGAAGTATCAGCAAAAGCAGATCAAACAGTATCATCGGCGCGAACCTATTTATAAAGGTATGGGCGACATTATCTGCTGTCTGGATGAGTCCGGTTCCACCGAAGGCGAAGCTGCGGCCTGGGGCAAGGCGGTAGCCATGACCCTGCTGGAAATTGCCGCAGAGAGCCGAAGAAGCTTTGCGCTGATCCATTTTGCCGGAAGCGGCAGTTGTCAAGTGGACATATTTCGTCCAGGCGAATACACGCTGGAGGATAAATTGTCCGCTGCGGAAACATTCCTCGGCGGCGGCACCAACTTTGAACGCCCCATTTGCGAAGCGATCCGGCTGATGGAGATGGAAGAGGAAGACTTTGAAAAGGCCGATGTGGTTTTCATCACGGATGGTGAATGTGAGTTGCCCGATGCCTGCCGGCAGGAATTGCAATCAGCACAGGCCGCGTATCATTTCACGGTAACGGGTATTTTGCTGGATAAAGGGCAGGCAGACATGGATTTCAGCCTAAAACCCTTTTGTCAGAAGATTTACCGAACCAGTGAGCTGACCGGGGATGCAATTATCGGCTCATATTATAAGGATAGAATATAGTTTTTAGCAACAGAACAAGGCAGCCGATTAAGTCTGCCTTGTTCTGTTGCTATTCACGCGCAAACTGCAATTCTTTTGCATATTTTTAGGATATCAGAAGCTAAATACTGGGATGCCGATATCATTTGATGATATAATCCAGAGCTATCCCTCAATTTAAGAAAGTCCTTTTAATAATAAAATCATTATAGCATAGAATAGAGCTAACCCCAAATATATTAGTGCTTTTCCAATGCGAAATTCTCGCCAATTTTGCACATAACGATTTGAAATATACAGGCAAATAAACATACCCAATATAACAAATAACTCAAATGCAAGAAGTACTTTACCTATTGATATTGCAAAAACTTTTTCTGTCAATATGCAAGCAACTGATATGTTAATCTGGGAAATAACTATAGATAGAATTCCTTTGGAAAAGATTACCTCCCCATAGCCTCGACGAGCCGCAAGGCATAGGACATCCATAGTACCCATACCCTTATCTCTAATTAAATTTGGGTAAAAAACTTCTGCAATGCCAAAAGAAAGCACCAAAAATAGAATTAGCAAATATAAAGGCCAGGGAAACAGCAGTGAATAGCCTAATACTAAGAGCAGACTACCCCAACGAACAAGAAATAAAATCCATGACGGGGCAGCATAGAGGTCAATAAGGACTACTGCTGTTTTGAAGTGAAGATGATTGGGAATCAGCGGTATTCTCCTCAATCCTTTAAACGTCGGGTTTATCCGTGGTTTCTTGAGGGTGTTAGCAACTACCTTCACTAACAGTATAAAGCCAGATCCGGAAAGAGCGAAAGGAATCCAGCATGTTAACATTTGTGTAGATGAAAAGAGAGCCATTTCAAACAAAGAAACAACTACAATAAGTGCTGTATGCAGCTTGAGATCCTCTTTCCTGAAAAGTGACATCAGAGCAAAGTCTAAAATCGCAACAAGAAATGCTGCTGAGATGGAGGCTAAGATGTTTCTTAACGAAAATGCCCCAACATATAGCGTTCTAATAGTAATATATGGTGCTACAAAATCGTTGATTAAAAGGCCCAATGTAACTGATATAGATGTTAAAGCAGCGGGGAGTAATAATTTGCAACAAATAACCCCACTCAAATTTGATGTCGCAATTAATACAATGTCAAATGCTTTTGAATGAACTTCTCCAACGGTTTCATAGAACACAAGTTCTCCACTCATGCACGAGGAAATAATTGCGAATAGCAAGAAAATATTATCCAGCGAGATGAGGGGGTTAAAAATAATGGAATTTATGCTAATTGGAATAAACGCCCCCATTAAACCGAATAGTAATATTTTTTTGCTTCTCCGTATTTCGAGGAGTTCTTTCCGTAGTAACTCAATAGTCATTGTCATTTTGCATCACCTTCACTGAGGAGACTTGACAGCTTTGTCCTAGATAAAGATAACTCTTGATGTGGACATTTATCTGGCACTTGTAAATCATGAGAAACACAGATAATTGTCCGCCTATTGTCCAGTAATTCTAAAAGCAACTTACGGAATTCATTAACAGCCAGTAAATCAAGGCCATTTGTCGGCTCATCAAAGACAAGCAAATCTGCCGGAACTATCGATGCGCAAATTATTGCAACTTTTTTTTTCGTACCGTAGGAAAGCGTATTAACTAATCTATCCCTGTACTCAAAAATGCCAAACTGTTTTAGCCGTCTTTCAACTTCGTTTTTCATCTGCTTGTATGGAGTATTATAGAGTCCAAGTCTAAATCTAATGTTCTGGATAACAGATAGATTATCATAAATTCCATTGTCATCAGGAAGATAGCTCACAATATTTTTTTTTGACATCTCCACGCTTCCAGACCTCGGGGGAAGAAGCCCTAGCATTATTCGAACTAATGTGGTTTTCCCAACACCATTTTCGCCGCGAACCAAGTAAAGATATCCCTTACAAAAGTGATAGCTTATTCCTGTGATCACATCGCCATTTTTCCCGTATTGATAGCAAATATTGTTTAAATTTATCATATGGTAGCTCCCATCACAAGCGCAAAAATACGCCGGGCAATATAAAACCGTCTATATATCTTTCTTTCAAATCTGTACCAACGATGCTATTAAAAAAAGTGGCAATATGTTGGTGAAAGGGGTATGCATACTTCGTACCTGAAATCATGTCGCGACCAACAAACATACCCGAAATTACACCCGTTGAAAAGTTAAACTGCACGCCAGGCGGGAGTATTGCCTCGATGTGCCGCACATCGCATGACCGATTCATGTCATAATCAAAGGAATCAACATCATTGAAAAGTAGTTTAACCACAGAAGGGATAACTGCAACACTCATTTGCTGAGCATTGTAAAAAGCGTTTCCAGCCGAACACCCAAGCTCGGCAGCAGAAACAACATCACATAACGCCTCATTAAAGTATCCATGATTGATTAGTTCTTTTTCAACTAATGGGGATCCCTCTGCATCCAGCGTCGCATATGGATACTTCATTTGTGGTGAATCATATATCGAAAGATGTGATGTAAAAACCTTTTTCCCCAAATCCTGTTTCTTCAGGAATGATTGTCCACTCAGTATGAGTGATCCATTTAAACTCGTAATCAAATATAGGCAAAAAAACTGGAAAACATCTGCAGGCAAAAATATTATACCACTTAGAGTCTTTTCTGACAACTGCAGGTCTTCGACATTTAAGGGCTTACCAAGTCTGTTAATGAGCTCACGATATGAAACTGCAGTTAGAGTGCTGTCAGCATACACACTCTGCACGCCTCCTTCTAACCAAGCACTTAGCAGCACTTGATTTTCAACTATCTCTGACGTACAGCGTGTAGTCGCTGTTTTAGCGCTAATCGTATGTTTCAAATGAATGTGCTGAGTAGACAAGATGTTATAGCCATTATCTTTAGCCCACTCCTCCTCGTTATAAATATGTTTCAAATGCTCTTTCTCAGAAAAAACCGATGGCGTTGCTTCTTTCGCAACTTGCGGGAGCAAACTTAGATCAATGCTAGCAGTATTACCGTCCTGCACATTATGCGCAAGGCAGCTGGAGAGCAGAATTCTAAAAACATCCGGTGCACAAATCGGAAAAGTCAAATAAGTCAACTTTTCATTAGCTATACACAGTAGTTGAAGCCACCGGTCATTAACGGTTTCTGTTTTTATAATTGACCCCGCTTGGAGCAAAACCGTGTATTTATGTAGGCTGTGCAGTAGTATCCGATATTCGTTTATGTTGAGATTATGAAGTACATACTCAACGTTATTTATTAAGTCCATAACCCATCCTCCAAAACACTCGTTGCGCTGAGTAAAACTGATGGTGCTCCTGTTCCAACGGTAATAATTTGACCCTTTTTGCTACACTGAGACGGAAAAAAACTGATATCCTTTCCAACTTGTTCTATGCTTTCAATCACTTTTTGTAAATCCGTGGATATTACAAAATCACTAATCTCGCATAATAGTTTGCCATTCTTTACAAAGGCGCAGTTACTTGCGTTCAATGAAAACTGTCCTGTAAGGGGATTAACGCTACCTGCAGTTGCATTTCTGATAAGAATACCAGAGTCAATCTTCTGTATCATTTCGCTCTGTGTTAACCCATTATTATTCTCCTTCAAAAACAAGTTATACATCCTATAGAGCGGATTGTTTTGAATTGTGTCTACACGTCTTGTTTTTATAGCATTACATACTTTCCCATTTTGGATCACTATTGTTTTCTTCAGTGGTTGCCCCCTATCATCGTACTGACCAAAGCACACCCCGTAGTCTTTCATAACCTCAAAATCATCAATTACCGTTATGCATTTAGGGAACAAATCTGCCCCCAAATGGTTCATATTAAAAATGCATTGACCACTAGATAAATAATCGTATTCAAAAAGATGCCCCACGATTTCGTGGAAAAGGTACGCCGCTGCTTGTGGAGCCAAAACGCAGTGTGTAATGTGCCCTTTTATAATATCGTCGTGCTTGTTGGCACATAAAGCGATATTTCTTAGAGCTTCATTGCATATTTTAACTACTGCACTATTGCTTTCCCCTTGGCACTTAAAAAGCGGTACATCTGATAAAAAAGACGCCCCGTGCTGGTTTCGCAAAACGACTCGTAGTATTCTTTCCTCTAACCGGTTTAACGTATGGTTCTCAAAGAAGCGAACAGTGTTTTTGCAATTTACATGAAGAAGCAGTGACATTTTTTGCCGGTTTACTTCCTGCATGATCTCTTGGAGCGAATCAAGAATCCGCTCGATAAATGTACGATCAATATACATATCACATTCAAGCACCGTAAGTATTGTTTTATCCGTTAAAATTACGGATTTTGCATAGGATCGATGCTCGTTGCCATCTCTTGAAAGTGCATCTAACCTAAATTGTGTGGATGGCTTACTATTTAGTATAGTTACTTGTTGCTGTAATACATATTCTTTTTCCATTTCACACCGCACTTTTGCCCTTATTATGCAGCAAGACGAACTCGATCGATAAATCGACTTCGTCTTGCATTGGTTCACCTTTGCAGTTTGCTTAATGCCTGTTTTTGTTCATCACACCAGCGGCAATCCTTTATAGCTTTTTTGTGAAGCAATGCTTCATTGATACAGTTCGCACATAAGATTTCATTTTGGCAGCCTGAGCAAAATGTCACAGATGGGATATGTATATTTTCAAAGATCCTACTGTACTTGAGTTGAACACTTTTTATTGAGTCAGAAAGAGCATTTCCGACGACTATCTCGGACATTAAACAGGGAGAGATGTCCCCGGTAGGTGAAATCTTCACAATCGTTTGACCCATTCCGCAATTGTGACCATATTCAGAATCACGCATTTTTTGCTCATCAGAGGCATAAATGATTTTAAATGCTTCCGAATCTTCTTCAGAAGAGATTTTCTGTTGCAGGGATTTTATTTGCTTCATCTTTTCAACATTGGTCGCCAATGTATCTTCAGCTCTGCCTCGGTCAGATATTGCACCAAGTCGAAGTCCTACGGCACCAATCTTCTTTACCATACGGCATACACGCTTCACTTCGTCATAGTCTTGCTCATCAATGCACATACCGATAATCACCCGGTATCCCGCCGCTACCATTTCACGGATAAAGCTTACAGTCTTTTGAAAACACCCATTAACTCCGCGAAATGCATCATGATAGCTCTCCATGCCATCAAGGCTTACTTGCAATGTTATATTCTCTTTTGCATACGCCTTTAGTTTTTCCACCGTAGCGCGGTTATTAATGTATCCTGATGTAAAAACATGTATATCCCCGCCTAGAGCAATGGTCCGCTCCAGAATTTCAAAAAAGTTCGGATGGAGTAACGGCTCTCCTCCAGTTAGCTGAATGTGTTCAAGCGCAAAGCCTTTGACTTCATCTAGTATTTTGCAAACATCTTGATATGGCATCGTAACCCCATTGCCTGCATCTAAATAACAATGCTTGCATCTAAGCGGACAAGCTTCTGTCAGTTCGATTGCAATAACATTTGGTGTCCAATATGTTGAACTGCCAATAAAAACAAGTGAGTCTCTCTGAGTTTCTTCAAGGAGTAGATCGATATACCCCAAAGTGGAAAAACTATCAATAAAATTATCGACCAGTGCAGATACTCTATTGTAGTCTTCTTTATAGTACTCTGTAAGCTCACTCTTAATATTCAATACTTTTGTTTTTCCATCACAGAGTGAAAGAATTTTTGCGGCACTTTCGTTTACCATTATCATGCCCCTATGACCATTGAAATTGCCAATGAAAGCTGTATAAAGCGGTTGCGTCTTTACAAATTTAAAAGCCTTGTTTAAATACGGGAATGCGGTATCTTTTTGCAGGGCACTAATAGTGGACATATAAGATTCCTCCAGTCCAATAAAGTATTGTGGCTCAATTGTTTTCTGATGGATACAATGCACTATGTCGGTCGAGATAATTGTTTGGCAAAACCAGCGTTCCCCCAAATATTAGTAATCTATCAGGCGACTACAGCAACCGCACCACACATAAGGTAAACACCCGTTGCGGTGCAGGCACCAATAGCGGCAAAAGCGATAGCCGGGTTCGCAAGGCATGCCGCAGTATTGGCCAGAAGCATAGGTTCCTTCATGTAAGCCCCTCCTTCCCAAAAAAACTGACGAGGTAGAATTCAAAGATAAAAACGGGAACGCTGGCTTTGCGTAACAGTTATCAGTCGAGTTCTGTGTGTGAAACTTGTATGGAATCTGTCTTTTAAGACACTTTTGTTTGTTTTAATTCGTTCGGGACATCTGGTTGGTGTAGACAAAAGAAGCAGGTTGAATTTACAGATTGAATGGCTATCGCCATCGCTAACGCCGGAATAATTCGCAGAGCCGTCCATAACATTCCTCTATATTTTGATTTCATAATTCTTCCTCCTACAAAAAATGCTATGCTCGAGGTCGATTGTTACTACCACGAGCATAGCGAAAAAATAAACTACTTTCAATAGATGAGGGATATCCGTCCTATTTGCGGGATAACTTGCATGCATATAGTTCAAGGAATGAGTATCGTAACCGAAAACCTATTATTATCGTCTTCGATATGCAAAAAGCCGCCATACTTTGCTACTGCCTTTTTAACATTTTTTAGGCCTATACCATGTTTCCCACTGCGCACGGTTCTTGTCTCCTGCAATGGCTTTGGGTTTGTTATTCGTATCACAACGCATTGATCTCGTTGCTTTATTTCTGCATTGATCCAACGATTTTCTCCTTTTGCAAGTACTTCGCATGCTTGAAATGCATTTTCAAAGATATTTCCAAATATAATACATGCATCAGTTGCAGATATTCTGATTTGTGGCATCAAATGAATATCCAAATTCAATACCACATTTTCCTTTGCTGCGCGCTTTATTTGCTCTGTTAGTAGTGCTCCAATTACGGGTTGGTCAGTGCGAACAACTTGTAAACTGCGCTTTAGATCCGCTTCCAAATCATCTATATATGCATTAGATGCGTAACTCCCTTCAAAACGCATCAATTCCTTTGCAAGAGAAAGGTGTTTTTTTATATCATGCCACAATTCATCTGCTGCAACTTGTTGTGCCAAGAGAGCCTCATGATACTCTTTTTGTAGTAGGAGTTCCCTCTCTAATGACTTATTCTTTTCCAAATAATTGGACGCAGCATAAATTCGATCAAAATACCAAAAGATAACCCCGTTTGCGTACATAATGCCAATCATTGAAACAACTGCAGCCAAATTCAATTTCTTGCAGTAGTAAAAACAAAACGAAAAGCCAATATATGACAGATACAGAAAGCATATTTGAGAAAAGATAATGGGCACAAAGCCTTGCACATCGTTCTTGTTTGATGCAACCTTTTTCCATTTTGCAAGAGTAACAGAGAATTGCACCAGCAATCCTTGTATTAACTTAACAGCGATTATCCCTGTCGCTCTGGGGAAGCCCAGTTCAAGAGTAGCTGCTAAATCCACGCCCCATATTCTTGATACAACAGATGAGCAAATTACCTCTGATGTCATCATCGCTGTTACAAAATACAAGGCCGAAAAGCATCGCATCTGGCATGTTGTTTTATAGCATAAAAATTCAATTCCATATAGGGCAATCAATGTAAAAGAGATTAGAATTATTGGTGTTCTAACATAAACACTAAGCAATGATAAGTTTAAGCCAAAAAGCGCATATACTACCAATAGAAGTGTTGAACGCTTTTTTTGCACAAACAAACCGGATACAAATTGATAAACAACTAGTGTTTCATAAAAGGCGGTTGCACCTTCAAGTATTCGGAACATTTCAATCTCATGCACACTATGACACTCCTCTTACATATTCAGACAAGGCTAAGAAAAAAAGATTTCGGTATGTTCGAGTCAGTCGGAGACGTAGCCCATTCTGTAACACAATATCTGAAGAATCCATGCACTTATAATATGCTAAATTGATAATGAAACTATTGTGAATTTGGACAAACTGACTAGAGACCGAAAGAATGGCACGCGCACTTTTCAGAGTCATTCTAATGCTATGGCAATCAGTTAGCGTGTGAAACGTAAGGTTGTTGTGGTTTACCTCAATGTAAACAATTTCTTGCGAAGAAAGTGCTAATTGAGTTCGCTCGGCTTTGAATAAAAATACCTTAGGGCTAAGTTTTACCTCTGCGTCATCGATAATCTTTAGAATCTTGTCGCATGTAACCGGCTTGGGCGCAAACCAATTTACACGATCGAAGCAATCAAAAATATACTCACCCAAGACGGTAACCATTGCAATATAGATATTGCGTTTTAGACTTTTAAGTTTCTTCGCAATTTCCCAGCCATTTCCATCTGGCATTTGAATATCCAAAAACACGAGGTCAAATTCCGCACCCGAATAAACCTGTTCTAAGAGTGGAATAGGTGATGCGAATAGAGTAACCTCATGCGGGTGCTTATGGCTTCTTATGTGTTGAGAAATCATCTTAACTTCTGCAAAATCATCATCACATATGGCAATTCTCATGACAAACTCCTTTGAGCATACAACATGCTCATATCATCCTTGTTGTTTTTTTGCATACCATGTAATAAATATGTCTAAATAAGCACAAGCCATGACATAAGTAGCAATGTAAAATTTCAGATTCGTAAAGTGGCAATCTGTTTTCACCTGTACACCTCCGTATTTCCCTGCTACAATGACCTTGTACTTAAGGTCATTAGGCATTGAGGACGGAGCAGAGCAGGCACGGGCGAGAAAGGAGGTCAAACCCCTTCTTCGTTCTGACTAAGACTTGAAGTATGTAAAAAACTGGACATCAAGAAGAACGTAATTGCCTTTCGGGGCGGTTGCGTTCTTTTTTGTTGTCCCAAAACACGAAAGGAGCCGTTACCATGAGTGACAGCAACAACATGTGGCCGTTTCAGGAGATCAGCGCGGAGGAAGGTCTTGACATCAACGAGATCTTCGGAACCGGCACATCCAGCGGCACAGCAGCACCCGAAGCCAACCCATTCCAAGTACCCCAGCAGGCCGTCCCCGCACCGGAGGCAGCAATACCCCACGTGGAGCAGCCGCCTACGTCCCCCGCAGCGCCCCAAGCGGAGCAGACCCCTGCGCCGCAGCCGGCGGCAGTGACCATTCCTCCCGCAACGATCCCAGCCGCAGAGCCTGTACCCAGCAATCCGCTGGAAGCAGCTTTCGAGGCAAAGACCGTGGAGAACGCAAAAGCCAGCCTCTTTGAAAAGAAGCCTGTCTTTTGCCATAAGAGCGCAAAGGAGGTCATTGAAGATCCTACCATGACGTTCGAGGAGCTTCGTATCCGTAAGTCAGAGGATTTTCTTGACTTGGAGGAGGGCAAAAATGTGTCATGGTCGATGGAGTATGGCACCATCCGCAAGGACGTCAAAGACCCCAAGGGAACAACGATCATCTCCATGAAGGAATCCATCGAGCGTTCCCGTGAGTTCCTGGACGCGCTCAAAAAGGCCAAGGACAAAAATCCGGACTGCATCGTGCGTCCCAAGGTGACCATGAAGAATAAAGGCACCGCCGCCTACAAGGGAACATTTCCCACCGTGGAGGCCGCCCGCAATTCGGATAAGGTCATCTGCCTGATCCCCGGCAATGACGGTCACATCTACGAGATGCATAAGACCGAGCAGGGTGAATTTATCGCCCCAAAACACAAGATCATTGATTTTCAGGCGGTTGCGGCCGGGTTTACCCCGGCCCTGCCCCTGATCCCGCTGTCGCTGATGCGTCAGATCATCGCCTTCTTCCGCTCCTTCATGGCAGAGCATGGACAGGAGTATGAGGCGCTGGTGCTGATCTATTGGGACAAGTGGAAGGAGGAATACCTCGCCTACGTCCCCAAGCAGAACGTCAGTAAAGCGGGCATCCACGCCAGTTTGCAGGAAAATCCTTACGATGATGAAAGCCGCTATATCCACTATGCCGACATTCATTCCCATAATAGCATGGAGGCGTTTTTCTCCTCTATTGATGACGCGGATGAACGCGGAACCGGTATCTACATGGTGCTGGGCCATCTGGATCATTTCTATCCGGAGATTGCGGCACGTATCTGCTGCGGCGGGTCTTTCGTGGACATCGACCCCGGTACGGTGGTAGAGGGGCTTGAGGAACCCTTTCCGCCTGAATGGTGTACTGAAGTAAGCCACGGAAAGGCGCCGGTCTCGAAGATTTCGCCCCGTAAAGCGGAGAAAACGGGTATTTGGGGCTGGAAGGCATTGGATCTTCTGCTGGGAGATCTGAAATGAAGCTACCTACAAATACACCGGTGAAAATCGTCATGCTGGGCGCAGGCGGAACAGGCGGACATATCGCGCCGCATATCTATCGGCTCCTGTACGCGCTGGATCGGCCCAGCCGCTTTATCATCTGTGACGGCGACAAGGTGGAGTTCAAAAACCTCGTGCGTCAGAACTTTTCTCCCGCTGATCTGGGTGAAAACAAAGCAAAGATCCTGGCAGAGCGATACGCCGCCGTGTTCGGTATGGAAGCGGAATACCTGCCCGCCTTCGTGGAGGATCTGGATACGCTCACCACACTCATTCACGCAGATGGCTGGGCAGGCGAGTACAGTCGCTACCCCACGGCACGCGAACAGGTCATTCTCCTCGGCGCCGTAGATAACGACAAGTCCCGTCAGCTTTGCCATAAGGCATTCCTGAAAGCGGAAAACCTTATCTATATCGACAGCGGCAACGGTGAGTTTTCCGGTCAGGTAGTATGCGGTGTCCGCAGGAATGGCCGTACCGTCCGAAAGCCGGTGGGCGGCGTATTCCCAGAGCTACTGAAGGCGCAGGATCGGTTTTCTTCGGAGCTTTCCTGTGCAGAAGCATCTCTGGCAGACCCGCAGAGCATGGCCGCCAATATTACCGCCGCTACGATCGTGGTGGATATGGTCTACAATATCCTCGTCAACGGAGAATGCAGCGTACGGCAAACGGACTTTTCTACCAAGACCGTCCGCATGAGTACCACATTAGAGAAGAATAGGAGTGCAGCATGAAAGCTACTGTAGATGCCGGCGCATTTTTCAAGGCGCTGAACCGCGTAATTCCACTCTTGAGGGTCAGTGCGATCCCCGCACTGAGCGAAGCGAGTATTCAATTTCGTGACGGTGTATGACCGCTATGCCGAAGTGGTGATGAACGAAGAAGAGCTGGATCGTTACCGTGTGGCCCGCAGAGAGGGACGTGCACGGTGGCAAGGCGGCG